>Ga0214921_10010469_pt1 | contig 11460 bp, 13 predicted proteins | sample LL1505_MetaG_FD_177992 | JGI IMG/M metagenome (GOLD analysis project Ga0214921, IMG submission 177992) | Freshwater microbial communities from Lake Lanier, Atlanta, Georgia, United States - LL-1505 | ecosystem: Environmental > Aquatic > Freshwater > Lake | place: USA: Georgia | collected...
TATATATTTAATTTATTTGGATTACAGAGAGAAAGGATTAGATACATCACAATTAGATTTCTTTAATTTAGTATCAAAAAATGCAACTACTATTTCGACCATTTTATCATTGAATTGGTTAATGTTACTGTTTGGTTACCTAGCAGAGGTTAAAATAATTAATACTGTTTTGGGTGTTATTATGGGATTTATTCCATTTATTATTTATTATGTTATGATATGTGTAAATTACGCTAATAAAACAAAAGAAGGTTGGAAGTTTTTCTGGTTTTTTGTTACATTCTGGTCGCTTTACGGGGTTGCTGCACTATTACCATATAACATTAAGAATGCTTGTTACAATATATTGGATTTATTTGCAAAAAACTTTTTTGGTGTTTATCTAAGTTTTATATTGATATCAAAAAGTTTTTGAAATCCTCACTAGGAAGAAACAAATTCTTTTATCATGGGAAAAATAGGTTCAATAGCTTTTGCACATTCCATTGCGATCATTCTATGTTCTTCTTGTGTTCCGTTTCCACTACGCAATTGAATATAATGTATCCATGATCGTAATGTGCCATTCATATACATTTTTGATTCCGTATTTCCCTCAGGTAAAATAGCACGCGCTTGTTCTTTTGCAATACCGTTAGAAATAGCCCAATCATACGTTTCTTTTACTTTCACAAAGATATCGTCTTGCTTTTCTCTCCACTCATTGATTAATTTTTTATTTTTCGAGTAATTACAATCGCATTCAACACATTCTTTGCAATGTAAACAATCATTGCAATCTTGACACTCGCTATCACATTCGAGTAATTTTATACTGTTTTGTCTATTTTTTGTATCTTGTAATCTACATTCGCGTTGAGTAAATTCCATATCAACAACTGCATATCTTTGAGAAAATTCCTGAAAAGAAAAAGAACGATGTCTCAATATTTGTCTAGCAATGTCTCTAGTAGTAACAATTTCTAAACAGATGCTTACCATTTCAAATGGTGACCAGTGTAAATTATTAATAAGATACCTCAATAGTTTTTCATTTTTATTATTGTCGGTAATATTTTGGTTCGATGGATTAGAAACACGAGCACAATAACAAACCAAATCCTCCAATGATTTAATATTATTGTCACAATTACATGTACATTTTTCATTATATTTACACATACAATCACAATCTATTATGTTATCGATATCAGAATTATAATTGGTATTGATAGGTTTTGAATAACTGATTAATTTTACAGGCATTATATGACAATATATGAAATAATATATGAAATAATATAAACAATACTTTATATTATTTTCTTTTATATAAAACTTTATTATACATTAGATTTTATTAGATAGTTCATATTTATCATTACTATTATTACGATATAATGATTCCATATGATATATAGTAGTATTTTGTGATAGTGATGGTGATGGTGATACAATTAAATTTGATGCGGATAATTGTTTTGTAAGTATTTTATTAGATGCTTCAATATTGTTAAAATCAATATTGATTTTAGAAGCGCTAATATAATTATATAATTTATTTCGTGTAATTGACATTGTGGTAATGATTTGTACGATTATAATTTATAAACCCAATGCAATCAATTTTTTATTATTATATCTTATATATTGTAATAATAATATTTGTATATTTATAATAATATATCATTTTCATTTTAAATAAAATAATCAATAATCAAACAAATGGATAAAACAGGAAAATACAAAGAAGCTTATAAATTCGGAGATGCAAAAAATTTCATTACTAGCGTGGTTTTTTTTTCACCTATAGTATTGGTATTTATTAGTATATATATAATTATTTCATATAACAGTAAAGCATTAATATTTTATGTTTTGTTTTTAATAATAGGTTTATTTACGAGAAGTATATTTATAAATAGTTCATCGAAAAGTTATAAAGTAAATGAAGCGGATAATTCAATATGTTCAGCAATATATTACAAAACATTTTACGGTAGTTTAACGATAAGTTTATTTATATTTGGATATTCATTTATGTATTTTTTATTGCCAATGATTATAAATTATCATCAAGATAAATCGAGCAATAATGGTAATGAAAATAGTATAAATTTTGTTTTTATTGTTTTGTTGGTGGCGTATATTTTATTAGACATAACTGTTAAAAAATATTACAATTGTTATACTATTAATAATGTAAGCAATTTATTATCATCCTATGAATTATTTTCAGGTGCTTTAATTGGTTCATTAGTTATAGTTTTTTTATATTGTATAAAATTATCGAACTATATCTATTATTATCCGTTTGTAAATCAACAAACAGTCTGTCAAATGGTAAACAAAAATACATATGGGTGTTTTTCTAACTAGAATGAAAACAAATGAAAACAAATGAAATTATATATAATTATATTATATTATATATAATTATATAAATCAATTATAATATTATTATGTCTACAAGTCAATCTTTTCATGATATGAGTGAACAAACAAGAAAAGGTGGTAGTTTTGATTTATCTACATTCAAAAACTTCATGTTATCACTGGTATTTTTTTCACCTATGATAATTCCGATTTCACTGTGTGCAATATCAGTAGCTCAACAAAATGTGAATTGTCTTTTTTATTTATTTACATTATTATTTGTTTTAATGATTCGAAATTATGTTATAGGATCAGGTGATGTTAAAAATACATTATTAAATGAAAATGCTGATATATGTTCAATGATAAATTACGGTTCAGTAAATGGAAACATGACATTCTCTATTTTTATTATAGCTTATTCGATATTTTATTTATATACACCTGGATACGCTCAACTCTCTCAGACAAACATAGGATTACTTTTGGTATTAATACTTTATGGTATTTTAGACGTAATGATCAAAAAAAATTTAGGATGTTTTCAATATAAATCTGTAAATTTTATGGGATTATTCTTCAATATTTTAGGAGGTAGTATAGCAGGATATATAGTAGTGACAATATTGTATTCATTAAATTTAACGAATTATTTGTATTTTAATATGCTTTCAAGTAATGCAATTACATGTAGTGTACCTAAACAACAAACTTTTAAATGTACCGTTTATAAAAATGGTCAAGTTATGTCAACATCTACTACATCATCAAATACATCAACAACATAAACAACACAACAGCACCATCTTCATAATTGTAATTATAAATTAAAACATTTTATATTTTTAATAAACCACATTTTAAAGTCTTTAATAATAAATTTTCTTTGTAAATTGTCTGCTAATAACTTATTATTATGAGTAGTAAATACTAATATAAATTTATTGTAAACATTGATAATATTCTCTCTTTCATATTGAGATAATATGGATTCAGGATGTACCTCCTTATTTGTTCGAGTATTTACAGAATTATGAAAAATGTGTAAGGTTTGAATAAGATCATTTTTACATTTAATTAATGATGGGTTAATTTTTGACAAGAACATGGATGCATGTCTCGCACAATCAGGACATGGTAAATTGTTACAAATTCTTATAATAAAAAAAAACAACTGTTTTCCTATTAAAGGAAAAGACTCTTCCTTTATTTTATACGCTAAAACATGAAATAATTTCCATATAGATGGTCCCCATTCACTTTTTTTCATAATATATTTATTAATAAATATATTAAATATATTAAAAATAAAAATAAAACTATATTAAAGTTACCGAAAAGAAAATGATTTTAGTAGAAGATAATTTAAATTTTTATGAAGAATTAAAAAAACAATTAAATGATAACAACGCAAATTGTAACACAAATGATACACCTGCAGAAGTAGATATAGCAAATTCTATAAAACACGACGAATATATTGGAAAATGTTTGATTACGAATGAAAAATTGAAAGAAGGATATGTAACATTGTTATGTAATCATAGTTTCAATTATATTCCTTTGTATAACGATTTATTGAATCATAAAAAGACTCTACATTTAGATACGCAAATGTTAAAAATGAATGAAATTCGTTGTCCTTATTGCCGTAATAAACAATCTGTATTATTACCATATTATGAATGTATGGGTGTTCCTAAGATTACAGGAATAAATTATATTAAAAAAGCGGGTACATTTGTAGGTAATTGTCATTTTGATGAATTGAAGAATATTATACAAACAAAAGAGTGGTATAATGATAAATTACAACTATTTGATGATTCAAATAATAATATTATATGTTCTAATATAGTTACAATACTGAAAGAAAACGAAAAATGTTATTGTAGTTTTCATAAAGCAAATGCAAAATTGTTATTTTATAAGAATAAAAAATTCGAGAAAAAACTATGGCTTCAAAAGCAAAAAGAAGAACAAAAACAATCCAATTTAGAAACACAATCTGAAAATATAATTATTGATATGAATTTTTGCAATATTATTTTAGTATCTGGTAAAAATAAGGGATCACAGTGTTCACAAAAAATTTATTGTAATGAAAAATGCAAAAGACATTATAACATGCAGGTAAAAAAAAACTTATTACAAATAATTGAAGAAGATAATGTAGAGGTAGATGAAGCGATAGGTGAGAACATTATAGATGAAAACAAAGGGAAAAATCCAAAGAATTTGTGTAAAATTGCATAAATTTATATGTAAAAAATAGATAAAATGTAAATAATATAAATATATTATTTATATTATATTATTTATATTATAACAGATATCATGGAAACAAAGGAAGAATTAATAGAAAATATTAAAGAATGGATAAAAATAGACAATGAAATCACAAAATTAAAATCAGAAATTAAAGATAAAAATAACAAAAAAAAACTGATAACAGACAGTTTAATGAATGTTATGAAAAAGAATGAAATAGATTGTTTCGACATTAATGGAGGTTCACTTGTATATAAGAAGAACAAAGTGAAAAAAACAATAACAGGAAAAACGTTACTTTCCGCATTACAAAGTTACTACGTAAATCAACCTAATACAGCAGAAGAATTAACAAAACACATATTAAACAGTCGAGAAGAACAAATAAAAGAGTCAATACGGAGAAAAATAATAAAATAATACTAACACGTGAAAACACAAAAAAACAAATTATATTTGAAGAATCGATATAAATATAATACAAATATTATATATTATAAAATGTTACCAACAAATAAAAATAGTAATTTGAAAATTAATAATGAGAATGTTGAAACCGGGACCGGCATCGACCAATCGAATTATCTTGATAATCTAATAACAACAAATAACTTACTAGAAACATCTTTTTTAAATATTGAACCCAATACGGAAAATCTAGAAGAATGTGATAATAAATCATATTGTTATCAGGCAATTGAATGTTTAAATAGTGACATATCTAGTCTATACAATTCTATACACAGTGCTAGAGTTCATCTATGTATATATAATGTAAATACAACAGCTAAAAACCCGTACCTAGAATATTTTTTGGTTAAAAATAATCAGAACGATATATATCCAGATATTTTAAGTTTACCTAGTTTTTTTTATTATAAAGATGGTAACAATGATATATTAGATGACGTAACAAATATTCAAAAAATGTTATTGATTGATGTTGCGAATATAACATTAAAAGGTTATTTATTGGAAGAATTGGCAGGATTGGAAGATGTATATTTATTTTATGAATATAAGAATAAAAGTGAAAAATCGTACGAGAATGATATTGGTAGAGGTGAGTTAAACAGAAATGATATATTGTGGAGAGTAGTAATTGATGAAATTGTAAATACTCGATTAGTATGTAATTTTCCAATCGATGATATAGTAACGAATTTCTTTTTGAGAAATATGCAATTTATGTTTTTATTTAAAAGTAATAATAATGAAAATAATATTATATATGAAACACCTACTGTAGTATATAATGGTGTGAACGAATCAATGTTATATTTTAAATATATATTTGGTATTCCGAGAACAAATCAAAAAGAAATAATGGGATCTTTTTATTACTTTACTAATTATAAAAATGCGATCAAGATGGCTATTGATGATTGTAATAGTAAAATAACCAATACAGAAACCAATACAGAAACCAATACAGAAACCAATACAGAAACCAATACAGAAATAAAACCAATATCTGAGATATTCCAATTTTTATTGAATAAAAGAAATAAAGAAGCAAAAATAGGTATAATACGATCAGTCGTATTTTTAGGAGTGAATAAAGTACCTAGCAATTTTCCAGAAGATGATGTTGACAATTCTTTTCATAATTCTATTTTATCATCATTAGACAATGAAAATGTTCAAATAAACCGAATATCAGATCATGACGGTTTATGGACAGATAATTATGATAGTGTTTATATAGGTAAATTATTATTAGACAATGGTAAATTTATAGACGGAACACCGTTATGGGTTGTAAAAGATTATAATCAACAATCAACAGTTTCATACCATCATTTATCATCTAAATTATTGAGTGATGAATGGCTAGAGAATGAAGAATATTTGATTATGTAAAAATGAAACGCCAAACACCAAACGTCAAACACCAAAACACCAAAACACCAAAACACCAAAACACCAAAAATAAAAATAAAACAAAAAGTATATAATTATGATTTTCTTTCTAACATAATTATATATAAAAGTCATGGATACGATTACATTAATAGGAATTACATTCGTCTTATTTTACTGTGTTATTGAAATAATGACATTTTACAATGTCCCTGCTAATTTATATATTATTTATTTGATATTTTATGTATTTATCGTACTAACGTATATAATGGTAGGAAAAAATACTCAGTAAACCATATAAAAATATGTAAAATTAAACGATATTATGCTCTTCTTCTTCATAATCATTATAAAAGTCATTGATAGAAATGGTACCGCGAATCTCACTGATAATTTTCTGTAAAAGTTCTACATCTAGTTTATCTTTCAAGTTATCGATTATTTCTGAATCAATAGGATAACGGTTATTTATATCAAAAAAAGTCTTTTTAAAGCTTTGAACAAGCAATATATTTTTCTCTTCTTCTGATTTCATAAGAGTTTCTTTCAGTTTTTGTTTTAATTCACTTTGTTTTATAGTTTTAATAACATTTTCATCACTATTCCATTTGTTTCTAAACTTTTCTGTTGCAATTAATACGTCACATATTTCTGGTTTAGCAATGTTTTTAATTTCATCACTGTATCTGAATGACTTTTTAAATGATTCTATTATTTTTTCTGGTATACTAGGACTGGTTTCCATAAGACGATCGTATTCTTCTTTGTTCATTTTTAGCATTTGTCCAACTTCCATTCTCTCATCCGGATGTTTAGCCAATTCAATTTTAATATTACGATAAAATTTATCCCATGCAATTGCACTTACTCTATGAGCTTCATTTAATTGTGTTACTTTTAAGAATTGTTGAATTGTAGTTATAATTCCTGCTAAAATATTGAATCCACCAACAATCATTGCAAAATAGTTTTGATATTCTATCGGAACACGTTCTTGTGCAAAATTTGCAGTTCCAGTTACGGTAGAAATAACAATGACAGGAATAGTGTACCACGCGTTCAAATAAGAATATAATGCGTTTGATTTTGAATGTAACCATCTATTGCACATAGCTTTATCAGCCCATTCTATTAATATGGCTTCATGTTCAGGTGTCCATGAAAAATGATTTTTGCTACCATTTGTAACTGTTATAAGAGCGTCTTCATTGTTGTTACTCATAATTGTATAATAAACTATGAGTATATATTTTTTTTTCCAAATTTTTTGCGTTAATATTTTTTAGTTTAAAATTATATTGCTATTTATAAATGGACGCGGATTCACGTATACACGCACTAAAAACTACATTTTCTACAATATTAAACAATCGTAAAGACCTCTTAAATATGTTTACACAGCAACAAGTTAAAATACAATTATTGAAAAATAATTATGCAGAATATATTAAAAATAACAGTTCTTCTTTGTTAGTTTTTGGATTAGATACATTTCATTTTCAATCCAAATTATTAGATATGGAATATGAAGAATTGAATAAGTATTTTTTAATAATAAATAATAGAATTTATTGCGAATATTTTAAATTGTATAAAATAATAATTGAATATTTGAATAGAAATATAAAAGAGCCTAAATTAATGGATATGACGAGAACAATTAATCGGTTTCCACTTTATAAAGATTTAGAACCGTATAAGCAATATGATATTCAAATTATATCAGATATTCATGAACAAATAATATTATTATTAACTGGATTTGATATATTTATTACGAATAAAGAAACTATTTTGAAAACACATATTCAGAAAAAAAATATTGGATTTAATTTAGATAATTTTGTAAATACATATAATTATGACATAACTATTATACGTGAAAAATTATCATTATTTTTAGATTATATTGATTTTTTTCACAAAATTCATTCCAAATATTTGAATACTTTTTCAGAGAAGTTGAATCTAATGATAACAGAATTAAATAAAGATATACATCCGGAGATAATAAATGATGAAGAACCAGTTGTTGATGTTGTTGTCGAAGAACCAGTTGTCGAAGAAGTAGTTATCGAAGAACCAGTTGTCGAAGAAGTAGTTATCGAAGAACCAGTTGTTGATGTTGTTGTTGTCGAAGAACCAGTTGTTGATGTTGTTGTTGTCGAAGAACCAGTTGTACTTGTCGAAGAACCAGTTGTTGTTGTCGAAGAAGTAGTTATCGAAGAACCAGTTGTTATTATCGAAGAACCAGTTGTACTTGTCGAAGAACCAGTTGTCGAAGAACCAGTTGTTGATGTCGAAGAAGTAGTTATCGAAGAACCAGTTGTACTTGTCGAAGAACCAGTTGTTGTTGTCGAAGAACCAGTTGTTGAAGAACCAGTTGTTATTATCGAAGAAGTAGTTGTTGATGTCGAAGAACCAGTTGTTATTATCGAAGAAGCAGTTGTTGAAGAACCAGTTGTTATTATCGAAGAAGCAGTTGTTGAAGAACCAGTTGTCAAAGAAGCAGTTGTTATTATCGAAGAACCAGTTGTCGAAGAAGCTATTATTGGAGAACCAATATATCAAAATAAAGATACAATAATAGAACAATTAATGAAAGAAGCGATAATAGATTACAAAGAAAATAATAATTTATTATCAGAAGAAATAACAACGATTAAAAAAAGTATCAACAACTTGAAATTAACAGTTATAGTTGAAGAAATTGCAGATGAAACGAGTATCAAATCAATAGAAGAAACAGATTTTCATGAAGATGTGCAAATAGAAGAACCAATAATTGAAGAAGCTGTTGTTCTCGAAGAACCTGTTGTTGTTGAAGAATCAGCTGTTGTTGAAGAACCTGTTGTTGAAGAAGTTGTTGTTCTCGAAGAACCTGTTGTTGTTGAAGAACCTGTTGTTGTTGAAGAACCTGTTGTTGTTGAAGAATCAGTTGTTGTCGAAGAACCTGTTGTTGATATTGATGTTGTTGTTGAAGAACCAATAATAGAAGAACCAGTTATTGAGGAAAATAATGAGGAAAAATATAACGATGAAGAACAGTTATCAGAATTATCAGAATTATCAATATCAATATCAGAAACAAGCGAAGAAGTATTTAGATAAAAATTAAATTCATTTACCGATTTCAACAGGTAATCCAAAATCTAACCACCCAGCAACAGGCACTCCTTTAATAGGTGATGTTCCATAACCGTATTTAATTGCTGTCACGTTATAGCCTAATAATTTTAATAATGTTAAAATTTGACTGCTAGTGTGACCAACATAACAAATCAAAAATATAGTTTTATTTTTTGACATCTTTTTTAGATTTTTTTCATCTAAAATATTCAGCCAAAATATATTTTTTGCGCCTTTTATATGCATTTTTTTGAAAGACTTTTCATCTCTCAAATCAATCAATAAGTAATCTTTTTTTTTCATATAATAATGATTGTAAAAATCGATAGGTGTTATATAATTCCAATCATTTTTTGTTGTAGAAAGATAATTTCTCAATAATTCGATATTCATTATTTATATATAAAAATAAAATATAAAATTGAAATAGACTTTTATATTTTAAACTGTGATATAATAAAAACAACATATAAGAAAATCATGGAAAAGCGCATTAATAAAAAAATAGAAAATTATATTACTGATTTTAAAAAAAATCTTCGTGAAAAAATAGACGTCACTGATTTTACAAATATTGAAAAAGATAAATCAAATATACTTCAATATATTTATGAATATGAACGATTAAATATAACGAAAGAAGATTTTTCAAAAAGGAAACGTGTTAAAAATATGGTTCCATTATTTGATCGATGTTGTGCAAAAAGAGCAAGTGATGAACAATGTACTAGAAAAAAGAAAACAGGATTTGAATATTGTGGTACTCATATTAAAGGAACACCACATGGAATAGTTTCTCAATCGGCAGAAAATTTACAAACTACCAATAAGGTGGAAGTTTGGGCACAAGAAATTCAAGGCATAATTTATTTTATAGATGACAATGAAAATGTATATAGAACAGAAGATATTGCTTCAAATACATGCAATCCAAAAATAATAGCAAAATACAAAAAAAATGGAGATGTTTATACTATACCAGAATACGGTATATAAAGATTTGTAAATATTTATAGATAATTATCATCTTTATTGTAATATACAACCGTATTATTTATTAATAAATCAGAAAAATGAATTAATTTATCATAATTTTTTTTCAACAAATACAATGCTGTATCATATGCATTTTGAACCAATTCTAATGATTCTTTGTCCATCATAACTTTTGTATTTTCAGAATATTTGTCACCCATGGATAAACTTCTACCCAAAAATGGATTGGAATCGTCACTAATATCTTCATTGAAAAATACTTCCAATTGAGTTCCCATACCAAAATTACCAATCATTCTTTTTGCTAGTTTATTAGCTTGACGTAAATCTTCTACTGCACCCAGTGAAACATAATCATTTCCGTAGAATAATGATTCTGCTGCTTTTCCACCCATACTGACAACTAAGCGTTTTTTTAACATATTCTTAGTATATAAACCATTGTTTCTAATCTCAGGTTTTTCACTGAATAAGGTATATCCTCCAGCACCATTGTAAGTAGGTTGAATAGATGCTTTTTTGAAATCAAATGTATCATTAAAGAGTAGAGTTAAAATGGAATGTCCGCTTTCGTGAATAGCAACTCTTTTTTGTGTTACTAAATCAACTGTTGCATTTTTTCTTATTAACCCAACAATCGATTTTTCAAACGATTCGAAAATATATTGTTCTTGTAATTTTGTATATTTATTTCTTGCTGATAAAATAATGGCTTCATTTATTAAATTCTTAATTTGAGCACCGGAAAAACCTTCGGTCAAATCAGCAATAGAAGAAATATCAAAGTTATGTTCAATTTTTTTATTGTCCAAATAATATTCAATAATTTTCTCTCTAGAATCC
>Ga0214921_10010471_pt1 | contig 11459 bp, 9 predicted proteins | sample LL1505_MetaG_FD_177992 | JGI IMG/M metagenome (GOLD analysis project Ga0214921, IMG submission 177992) | Freshwater microbial communities from Lake Lanier, Atlanta, Georgia, United States - LL-1505 | ecosystem: Environmental > Aquatic > Freshwater > Lake | place: USA: Georgia | collected 2015-05-28
CCCAGACATTCCCGTCTGCGGCTCTTTTGTTAACGGCGGTAGCGCAACATTCTCCGTGGAGGTCAACCCTCGCTGTTTTGATCCCGATCCCGTCACGGCGACAACCCTTACGAAAATCCAGTTTTCCTCCCTCACCGAGGAGCGCAAAGCCGAGTTACTCGCCAAGGCTGTCGCCCTTGTGAAGCTTGATATTGAATTCTTTCTGGATCCAATCGGGCGCATGCTTCCTGAATTCCAGTTTGAGTTCACGGGGGAAGCCCGTAAACCCCTTGTCGCTGATGAGGATGTCGTGGTGATTAGCGGCCTGTGGTCCACTCAAATTCCCAAGGGCGTCACCGGTTGGAGCATCCGCGCCACGCCCGAAACTAAGGTCGCCGTCGTGTTTCAAAATGTGGTCAATCACACCCCGCATTCTAGAGTCGCCGTGCTTTTTCCCGGTGAACGCAGTTTCACGCTGGATCTCACCGAGTTGACTGGCGCGGTTCCCGAGAAGGCGACCCACGGGGCGGTTCCTTCCAGCAGGGGTTTCGGCGACCTTCCCAGCACGATCTGGAGCTTTTGCAAACAGGGGTTTGCCCACGTGGTGCCTGATGGGTTGGATCACATTCTTTTTGTGCTTGGGCTGTTTCTGTTGGGACGCACTTGGAAGCCGATGCTTTATCAAGTGAGCATGTTTACCTTGGCTCATTCGGTGACTCTCGCCCTTTCGACTTTGGGGCACGTGAATCTTCCTGCAAAAGTCGTCCAACCCCTTATCGCCGCTACGATCGCCCTTGTAGCGTTGGAGAACCTCTGGAAAGCCAGATACACGCATGGTCGTCTGTTGGTGGTCTTTGTCTTTGGGTTGATCCACGGTCTAGGTTTCGCAAGTGCCTTGCAGGATCTCACGATTCCCAAAGACGCCCTCGTAGCCGCTTTGGTGGGATTTAATGTGGGCGTGGAAGGCGGCCAATTGGCCGTGATCGCGGTCGCATTACTCCTGACGGGTTGGATTCGGGATCACCGCAATTACCGTCGTTGGGTGGCGATCCCCGGTTCACTCGCAATCGGGATGGTCGGCGTTTATTGGACGGTGGAAAGGCTTCAGCAATGAGCTTCGTTAAGTGAGCGGTGGATACTTGTCCGCTCTGATGCGGAGAGTACGCCGCTCTACTCGCTCCATTCTAGCATTCTGCGAATCGGCAATTCGGCTCGCGCACGGACAGCTTCCGGTAGCACGATTTCTGGTTCGAGGTTGAAGAGGGCGTCCCGCAGTTTTTCCAAGGTGTTGAGCTTCATGTAGCGGCAGTCGGCGCAGGCGCACGTATCGGTGGGGCCGGGGATGAATGTGCGATCAGGCAATTCGCGGCGCAGGCGGTGCAACATACCGGATTCCGTTACGATGATGAAGGCCTTTGCGGAGTGAGCCTTGCAGTAGCTGATCATCTTTTCTGTAGAGCAGACTTCGTCGGCGAGCAGGCGCACGGCGGTCGTACACTCCGGATGGGCAATCACTGGGGCGCTTGGATGTTCTTCCCGGATTTTGTGGATGCCCTGCCTCGTGAACTCCATGTGGACGTAGCATGACCCCTTCCATAATTCCATCTGGCGGCCTGTTTTTTCGATCACCCATTGCCCAAGATTTTGATCCGGGACAAAGAGAATATTACGATGGGCTGGAATCTTTTGTACGAGACGCACGGCGTTTCCGCTGGTGCAGATCAAGTCGGAGAGGGCTTTCACACCCGCCGAACAGTTGATGTACGCGACCACGTAGTAATGTTTGTCGGCGTTCTGGTGTAGGAAGGCTTCCAGCGCTTCCGCCGGACAGGCATCCGCCAAAGAGCAGCCCGCGTTGAGGTCCGGCAGGATGACTTTCTTATTGGGATTCAGTATTTTGGCGGTCTCCGCCATGAAATGGACTCCGCAAAAGGCGATCACCTCGGCTTCCGTTTTTGCCGCCTGAATGGAGAGTCCTAAGGAATCGCCCACAAAATCCGCGACTTCTTGGATCTCTTTCACCTGATAATTGTGCGCCAAGATAACGGCGTTTCGCTGCTTTTTGAGTTCGTGGATTTCCTGGACCAAATCGAGACCTAGAGTCGTCATGCCCCCACGCTGACTCAATGCGGCACTGATTTCAACTCACCTGCGGAGTATCTCTGAAGCGTTTTTTGGAAATCGTCTTGTTTTCTTCTGCACAAAAGGGTGCTCTCAAAACCCATGAAGCCCCGCATGTTCTCCCTGCTGTCAGCCTTTGTACTTTGTTCCACCGTCTCTCTTTCAGCTTCCGAGGGGTGGTCTGTCGACTATGAGAAGGCTAAGGCTCAGGCTCTCGCTGAAAAGAAGGATCTCCTCCTAGACTTCACGGGTTCTGATTGGTGCACCTGGTGCATCCGTCTGCGTAAGGAAGTCTTTGAAACTGAGCTGTTCAAAAAGGAAGCGCCCTCCAAGTTCGTACTGGTCGAACTCGATTTCCCGCAAGATTCCTCCGCTCAACCCGAGGCGACTCGCGCTCAAAACAAAAAGCTTCAGGATCAATTCGGGATTAAAGGCTATCCGACTATCTTCCTGAGCGACTCTGCAGGACGCCCTTATGCGCAGTTGGGATATGAAAAGGGAGGGCCGGAGGTTTACCTTAAGAGTTTGGAGGGTGCGCGCGCCAATCGCGCCAAGCGGGATATTGCTTTCAAAAAGGCGGAAACCCTCGTCGGACTGGACAAGGCAAAAGCGTTGCAAGAGGGACTTGCTGTCCTCTCTGATGAGCTTGTTTCAGCCCACTACAAGTCTACAGTGGATGAAATCCGCGGGCTTGATCCCAAGGATACCCTCGGCGTGGATTCCAAATTTGGTCTTGTGCAGGCTTTGCAAGATCTCCAGAAACAACTCAAGGAAAAAGCGGGCGACGGCAGCGAATCACTCCGCACGGTGGTGGATCAATTTGTGGCGGCGCGCCCCAAACTGACTCCGAAACAAAAGCAAATCGCCCTTCTGGATGTTCTTAACTATTTCGTGCCGCCGAAAGACAACGCCGCCGCGCTGAAACTGCTGGATGATGTCAGCGCCCTCGCGCCCGAGTCCGAAGAGGGCAAGATGGCCAGCCAGATCCGTGAGCGCGTCCAGCGGATGCTGACAAAGTAACTTGGTTGGAAGGAGCGCCTTTGAGCGCACCCTAAACCCTCTGCTTCAGCCCGATCGCATCTACCCACCGGTCTTTACTTCGATCACGTCGTGCGGTGCACTTTCGCGTTGTCCCGCTGGAGTCACTCGGATGTAGCGCGCTTTGGAACGTAATTCGCTCAGCGTGCGTGCCCCCAGATAGCCCATGCCACTCTGAATCCCGCCCGCCAACTGGAAGACCACTTGGTCCAACTTTGGCGACAGTTCCTTCAGCGCTTCGATGCCTTCAGCCGCTACTTTGCGCGCCGAATCTTTTGCCGCATGCCCGTAACGCGCCGCGCTGCCCGCGTTCATTGCCGCAAGCGAACCCATGCCGCGGTATTGTTTGTAGAGCTTGCCGTTAATTTCCATCACGCTCCCGGGGGCCTCTGGACATCCCGCGAGCAGTCCACCGCAGACCACGGCATCTGCCAGTGTCAGCGCCTTTACCGCGTCGCCCGACTTCGTGATGCCGCCGTCTGCGAGAACCGTCACTCCCAACCGCGCGGCCGCTTGCTTGGCGACGTATAGAGCCGTTAATTGCGGAATCCCGACCCCCGCTACGATCCGTGTTGTGCAGATGGATCCCGGCCCTTGCCCGACCTTCACCACATTTGCGCCGCATTCCGCCAGATATTCAACCCCCGAACCGCTCGTGACGTTACCTGCAATTATGGTCAAATCTTTGAAAGCATTTCGCACCAAACGCACCGCGTCTCCCACGCCCATGGAATGTCCGTGAGCGGTTGAAATCGCCACCACATCCACGCCGCGTTCCACCAAGCCGCTCACGTGCCCCAAAATACGCTCGCCATCCAGCTTGCCTGCAGCCGTTCGCGACGGCGCCAGACTCGCTCCGCACAAAAGACGGAATTTCGTGTCGCGCGAGGGCTTCATCTGGGCGTTCTGCTCCTGTCGGATGCGCTCAACATCCGAGAGCGTGAAGAGACCGCGCAGCCGGTCTTGCGCATCCACCACGAGTAACTTGTGGGTGCCCACGTGCTCGGAGAAAAAACGATCCGCGCATTCAATGGGATCCGCGCCCAGTTCCGTGTCGCTAATGGTGGGGGCCATCGCCCGGGGCGTCATCACTTCAAACACCTTTTTATTGGCGTGCCGAGGCCGCACCACTTGCCCCGGAAGCAATCCGAGAAGATGCCCGTCTTTGTCGACCACAGGGAAGGTGCGGAACGTAAAAGCCTTCTCCTCCAAGTACGCTAGCAGTTCTCCGATGGATTGATCAGGGGACGCCTTGATGGGATCGGCGATGAGCCCGTGTACGTTGTTTTTGACTCGGCTGACTTCCGACAATTGAGTCCGCTCTGGCATGTTGCAATGGATCAAGCCGAGTCCGCCGCAACGCGCCAAGGCGATTGCCATCTCCGCTTCGGTGACGGTGTCCATGTCGGCGGAGACGATGGGAACGCGCAGGGGAAGGTTGTCGGCTAGCAGCGTATCGAGTTGGGCATCCCGCGGGAGCACGTCGGAAAAAAGCGTGGCGAGAGTGACGTCGTCGTAGGTGAGCGCGGTGTGGGCGTGTCCCCTAAAAAAGGCGTCTGCCGGCTGATAGAACAAACTGTCCAAGGATTGGGCCGATTGGGCCGAGGGAGCCGGAGTGAAAGCTTGGGGCGTTGTGTCTGCCATAGCCAAACGTGCACGGAAAACGCTTTTACTGCAAAGCAGGAAAGCAACATTTTGGACAGCGAGCGCGGTCCCCTGATTCTCAGAGCGTTGCGGTTTCTCAGCCCACCAACCACAGTACTTTACCCGCTTCGGGGCGCACTTTTCCTGAAGGAAATTGTCCTTGGAGGGCCGCTTGCAGAACCGGTTCCTTTGCGGGATCCTTCAGCAGGAAAAGCACGAAGCGCGCCGCATTAATCAGCGGGTAAGTGAAGGTGATGCGCTGCGGAGGCGGCTTGGGGCCGATGTTGGGCACCACGAGGCGCACGGTTTCCTCCAACGCAGCGGAGTCAGGAAACAGCGAGGCCGTGTGGCCGTCTTCGCCCAAACCCAGCAGCAATAAGTCGTGGGCGTAAACCCTCTCGCCAAACCGCGTGGCCACCGCAGAAAGCTTCGCCTCGTACTCGCTGGCGGCTACCTCTGGGGAAAGTTCGCCCTTAATTCGAAAAACGTTCCCCTCGGGAATGGGTACCCGGCTCAAAAGAGACTCCTTCGCCATGCGGTAATTGCTGTTCGCATCTTCGGGCGGCACGCAACGTTCGTCACCGAAAGTGATCTGTACCCGATCCCAGGGAAGCGCGTCTGAATGGGAGGAGAGTTGTTCGTAAACCGCTCGGGGCGTGTTTCCTCCTGCCAAGCCTAGGCGAAATAGTCCGTTTCTTGCAATGGCCTCGCGGCCCGTCTCGATGATGAACTGGGCTGCGTCCAAGTTAAATTGCGTGGTGCGCTGGACTCTGGGATCTACATCAGTTTGCATGGAACGGAAGCTTCTAAGACTGCCTCCCCCTTGGAGACAAGGCAAAGGTGGAAAAGACTGGCTTTGCGCACATGCAGGCTTCGGTCGTCGCGCAGGCCGAGTAGTTTGGCGATTAACAACCCGATGTCTGGTTGATGGCCCACAAGAAGCACCCGTTTGCAGTGCCGGAAGTTTTCCAGAGACTCAATCGCGGCGCTTGCCGACATCCCGGGCAACGCCCAAGGCGCCGGTGTGACATCCGCTTTGAGCCTTCTCGCCACAATTTCCGCCGTCTCCATCGTGCGCAGCGCCGGACTACTCAACACCCGATCTACGGTTATCCCGTGTCCGCTTAAATATTCGCCGACCGACTCCGCCTGTCGCCGGCCCTTTTCCGTGAGGCGCCGCAGTTGATCCGTGGCAGCGAGGTCTTCCGCTTCAGCGTGGCGCAACAACAGTAATTCCATAATTTGAAAACGCTAATCTTCCAGCGAATCTTCACGCATTACATCACCATGCCACCATCCACAGTGAGGCATTGTCCGGTGATGTACGCGGCTTCGGCACTTGCCAGATAGGCAACGGCTCCGGCGATGTGTTCGGGTTTGCCAAATGTTCCCATCGGGATTTGTCCCACTACCGCTTCTTTCACCTTCGCTGGCAAAACGTCGGTCATGTCCGTTTCAATAAAGCCGGGGGCCACGACGTTGCAGGTGATTCCGCGACTGGCTAATTCCCGGGCAATGGTTTTGCTGAGTCCGAGGACTCCGGCTTTCGAAGCGGCGTAATTGGCCTGTCCGGCGTTGCCCATGAGGCCTGCCACGGAGCCGATGTTAATAATGCGCCCGGAGCGTTGTTTAATCATGGGCCGTTCAAAGGCTTGGATACAGTTGAAAACGCCCTTGAGATTGGTGTCCAGCACCGTATCCCAATCCTCTTCGCTTAGGCGCATGGAGAGGCCGTCACGAGTCACACCAGCGTTGTTTACGAGGATGTCGACTCGCGAAAAATCTGCGAGGATTTGCTCCGCCATAGTCGACACCGCGCTGCGGTTGGCAACATCCACGGCGTAAGCTTTGGCCAAACCGGCGTGGAGTTCGTTGATTTGGTCTGCCGTGCGCATCGCGTTGGCTTCGTTGCGAGAAACCACGGCAACGCGAGCTCCTTCAGAGGCGAACATCATGGCGATCGCATGTCCTATGCCTCGACCGGCTCCTGTGACCACTGCTACTTGATTTGCAAATCGTATCATAAATATAAAAACGTATGTCTTGGGGGATAGAAAATTGGAGCCCACAACACTGCGGCAAGGCCACCGAGTTGTCCAGCTTCAGGGGTTTGAATGGTCTGGGTTTTTTGGAGAGCTTTTCCGCACCCTCAGTCTGGTTTTTTTCATATTCCGAACATCGCTCTTTCTCTGCAGGTGCTCTTGCGGTTTGCTAGTGCGATGGCGACAGAAACCAGCCCCGCCCTCGATGCAAAAGTTTACTCGGTCTCCGAGTTGACTGCCAATGTGCGTAAGACCTTGGAGAGCAGCATCGGGCAGGTTTGTGTCGAAGGGGAGGTGAGTAACCATCGATTGCAGTCGTCTGGGCATCAGTATTTTACTTTAAAGGACGCTAAGAGCCAACTAGCTTGCGTCTGGTTTGGAGGCAGGTTCGCGGGGAGTCGTTCCATTCCCCTCTCCGATGGGATGGCGGTGCAGATACGCGGCATGCTCACGGTGTTCGAAGCGCAGGGCAAATATCAGGTTAATGTGCAGTCCGCGCAGGCCGCTGGGGCCGGTTTGCTCCAGGCCAAATTTGAGGCGTTAAAGCGGAGGCTTCAGGAGGAGGGGCTTTTTGATCGGGAACGTAAACGGGCGTTGCCCTTTTGTCCTGCAACCGTGGCGTTGGTGACCTCTCCCACGGGAGCCGTGGTGCAGGATATGTTGAACGTTTTGGGGCGAAGGGCGCCGTGGGTCAGGGTGTTGGTGTTTCCTGTGCGCGTTCAAGGGCAGGGGGCGGCGGCTGAGATTGCAGAGGCGATTCGCTTTGTGAATGCGGAATCAGGAGTTTCTTTGCCGCACATTGACGTGATGATTGTGGGTCGCGGTGGTGGAAGCACTGAGGATTTGTGGTCTTTTAACGAGGAAGTCGTCGCTCGCGCCCTGTTTCAGTCAGGCATCCCGGTGGTCTCGGCCGTGGGGCATGAGACGGACTTTACGATCGCGGATTTCGTGGCGGACCATCGGGCCCCCACTCCGAGTGCCGCCGCAGAGACGGTTGTTCCGGATAGCGTTGCTTTGTTGCGGCAGGTTCAAATGCACGGAGAACGGAGTGTGCTTTTGTTGCGCAACCGCATGGCCCGTTGGCAACAGCGGGTCGAATTTTTGGAGCGCAGTGCGTTGTTTCGCGAACCGCGTGCGAGGCTTGCGGAGGCGGCGCAACGGGTGGACGCGACGGCCGAGGCGTTGCAGCGGGCCCTTGCGGAGCGTTTAGGGCGGCAATCCCGGCGCTTGGAGCAGTTGGCGGGCGCGGTTCGGGCGCACCGGCCAGATCAGGTTTTGGAGTTGCGTCGTCAGCAGGTGGCGACTTTAGCCGTGCGCCTAGAGCGTTCCATAGCTGCGCAACTTCAGGAAAGGCGTCATGAGGTCGAGAGACTTCGGCAAAAACTCGTTTTGCTCTCCCCAGAGGGTACCCTTGAGCGCGGTTACAGCATCGCCCTGACTCCCTCCGGCACCGTGATTCGCAGTGTTGCTGACGTCCAACCGGGTCTTCGCATTTCCACGCGCTTGCGCGACGGCACGGTGGATTCGGTGGTCATTTAAACCCGTTTTGAAGCGAAAATTGCGATTTCTGTTTCGCCCCAAGTCCATTCGTATTTTCTCCACCCTCTTCGTGAAAGCCGACCTTCCTAACCACTCCACTCGTTTGTATTTCATCCGTCATGGTGAGGTAGAACATCGCTACCACCGTATTTTCGGAGGTTCCCGTATCGATATGGAGCTTTCACCTCTTGGGCATGAGCATGCGCATGCTCTGGTCGATTGGTTCGGTGAAACCCCTCTGGACGCGGTCTATGCCAGTCCCATGTTGCGCGTCCACCAAACCGCTCAACCCCTGCTCAATGCGCGTGGTCTCGCCCCTGTTGTAATGCCAGATTTGCGCGAGGTCGACTTTGGTGATTGGACGGGTTTTCGTTGGCATGATATTCAGGAAAAATTTGGTGTTCAGGCATTTGACTGGTTGGAATTGTTGGAAAATGGGGGCATGCCAAACGGTGAAACAGGCAATGCCCTTGTGAGTCGAGTCCGCGCGTGCCTCGAGCGCGTGCTTCATGATAATCCAAACAAAAATGTGGCCGTTGTATGCCACGGTGGAATTGTGCGCGTGATGCTGTCCCTCTTGCTGGGGATCCCACTCTCAAGAATGGCGCACTTCAACATTGATTATGGCAGCGTCACAATCGTTGAACTTCAACCCGAGAAAAAGCACGCCATCGAAATTGAATTGCTAAACTTTTGTCCGCTGACTGATCGCGCCATGGCGAGAGGGATTAACCCCGAACGCCAAAATCCCCAGTCTTTCCCCCTCAACAAGTGAGTCGCATTTATTTCACGCTCTCCTTCATTCATAGCTTGAAGAACACATTCAAAATCTTTTGCTCTTAAACATGGCTAAGACTGTCGTTATTGGATCAGGTGGGCGCCTTGGTGCCGCTCTCGTTCGCGCTTGGCGTGCGCTCGGTGAAGATGTGGTGGGGCTCGATCGAGCTGCCTTGTCTTTGGGGACCGACGGCAAGGTTGAATCCGTGCTCAACGAGATCCAATTCGATGTTCTCGTAAATTGCGCGGCTCTCACCAACGTAGATTATTGCGAAACACATCCTGAAGAAGCGTTTAAGATCAACGGTGAGGCAGCAAACGACATCGCTCTACATTGCGAAGATCGAGGTGCTCGCTGCATTCATATCAGCACCGACTACGTTTTCGACGGCAACACAAGCAAGCCGTATACCGAGACCGACACGCCCGCTCCAATCAGTGTGTACGGCGCCTCCAAGCGCATGGGGGAGGAGGCCGTGCTCTCGGCTGGCTCGAGACATTGGGTGGCGCGTGTTTCATGGGTATTTGGTCCGGATCGGGTGAGTTTTGTGGATCAAGTGGTTTCCAAAGCTCTTTCTGAGAGTCGCGTGGACGCGGTGGATGATAAATGGGCGACCCCCACCTACACACTGGACTCCGCCACGCTCCTTCGACCCTTTCTGCGGAGGGTGGATGGCGGCGGAATATTGCATCTTTCCAACACAGGCGTTTGTACGTGGCAGGAGTACGGGCAGTGGGCCTTGGATTGCGCCAAGGAAGCTGGTCTTCCGTTAAAAACATCCACGGTAGGGGGCGTTCCCATGAGTTCCATCAAGGCTTTCATCGCCAAGCGTCCGATTTACACCGCCATGGAGACGGGAAAACTTGCATCTCTCACTCGGTTGCAGCCTCGCACTTGGAAGGAAGCCGTCCGTGCTCATGTTTGTGATCAAGTCCAGCGGGGCTTTTGGAACAAGTCCAACGGCCCATCCTAAGAAGGAGTTTCTGGATCATTCCGAAAGGCATAGTGCTGCAAAGGCAATTCCATCATGGCTTCAGTTTTCTCTTCGTAACCATCAGATGCAGCACTGCGATCCTTCGCGCTTTTCGTTCTATTTGTTCTATTTCGCTACCGAGTTCGCGTGCCAACCTTCGCTTTGAAAACATCTTCGCGAGTAGAGTCTTGCTCCCTTGGAAAATACTCGCTTCGGCCGCTTAATTCAATTGAACCCAGACCAATCGAAAGCACGCCCCAAGTGCGGCGCTCGAATTTTTTTCCCGCCGCCGTGCCTCGTTGTCTTTCGGAATGTTTAAAAAACACAGCACCAATACTTAATGCTTAAAATACTTACCATCGGTTCGGTAAAGGTCGTTTCCCTTGAGCTGTTCCCTCCATGGCCAAAGTCGGGGATTTTCTGCTCAAAACGTAGGCCCCCTGAAAGTTTCCTATTTTCAGAGAAATTTGGCCCTTCCTCCCCAGTGATTTTTCTGTAGTCACGGATCCTCTCCCTTTCTCCTCATCCACCTCTTTTTATGGCGTATCTTAACCAAAACTACCTCAAGCTCCGCGCGGGCTATCTGTTTCCTGAAATAGCCCGTCGCGTTAAAACCTTTTGTGACGCTCATCCCGAACCTGCACAACGGCTGATTCGATGCGGAATCGGGGATGTAACCGAGCCGCTCCCCGCCGCCGTGCGCACCGCCATGCATGCTGCGGTCGACGAACTTGGCACTCGGGAAACATTCCGTGGTTACGGGCCGGAACAGGGCTACGAATTTCTGCGGCACGCTATTGCGGAAAACGACTATCGCGCGCGCGGGATCGCCATCGATAACGATGAAATCTTTGTCTCTGATGGCTCCAAGTGTGACTGTGGGAGTATTTTGGATATTCTCGGCGATAACAACCGCATCGCGGTGATGGATCCCGTTTACCCGGTTTACGTGGATACCAACGTGATGGCCGGACACACTGGCGAAGCAAATGCTTCCGGTGCCTACGATGGGCTTCTTTACTTGCCTTGCACTGAGGCTAATGGCTTTGTCGCCGACGTTCCCACCGAGGTCGCTGACGTGATTTACCTGTGTTTCCCCAACAACCCGACCGGCTCGGTGGCTACTCGGGCTCAACTGGAAGCCTGGGTCGCTTATGCTTTGAAGCATGGTTCCCTGCTCCTCTTCGATGCAGCCTACGAGGCTTACATTAGCGATCCGGAGATTCCCCATTCTATCTACGAAATTCCGGGTGCCAAGGAGTGCGCCATTGAGTTTCGTTCTTTCTCCAAAAACGGCGGATTTACAGGTACTCGCTGCGCCTTCACTGTGGTTCCCAAGGTGTTG
>Ga0214921_10010473_pt1 | contig 11459 bp, 10 predicted proteins | sample LL1505_MetaG_FD_177992 | JGI IMG/M metagenome (GOLD analysis project Ga0214921, IMG submission 177992) | Freshwater microbial communities from Lake Lanier, Atlanta, Georgia, United States - LL-1505 | ecosystem: Environmental > Aquatic > Freshwater > Lake | place: USA: Georgia | collected...
TACCGAATTTGGTACCAGATTCAGCACCAGATTCGGCACCAGATTCAGCACCAAATTCAGCACCAAATTCAGCACCAAATTCAGCACCAGATTCAGCACCAGATTCAGTACCAGATTCAGCACCAGAATCAGATATTAATTTAAGTTCTGTTGGTTGCAGAAAAACATTTTCTAATTCATCGGTTAGGTATTTTGGATTATATGAATTTATTTTAAGATTCAACATAATAAGTGACAATATTGATTTTATTTTTTTATATAGATCTGGACCTAAAATACTGTCATCAGCTAGATCTATATTTTTGAATTCAGAATTTAAATTGATTATATCGATATCAGTTTCGATCCATTGTAAGATATCTATATATATAGGATTAGCTTTATTAAGTTCTGATTTAAATTCTAACAAAGCATTGGATAAGAAATTTTTACCATCAGAATCAATATTTGTTATAATTCTTTTAATTATATCAGCATTGGACAAATCATCATAAGAGTTTATTTTAATAGATATATAACAACTAATAATAAACATATTATAGATAGTTTGTTTTGATATATAATTAATAAATTGATTAATATTCGATTCTGATTCAAATTGATCAACAAATGGTTTTAAACTATTGGTTATATAATCTATAATAAAACCAGTAGATTGATCAGAATTAGCAATTTGATTAATTTGTTGATTAAGATTCTGATCATTTATTAAATTTGCAAAATTATTATTAAAATTATTAATTAAATCTGTTAAATTATCAGACATAATATTTTAACCTTTTATAAAAAAACTAGATATTTTTAATTTGAATCTTATCTGACATAATTTCAATTAATTTTGCTAAAAATGGATAGTTAGATGGATTATTTGTATAAGTTATTGTTAGATCTGATGTTACAATATTAAATTGTTTTGTTTGTAAATTATTAATATTTGTTAGCAACAATCTGGGAACAATAAAATTAATATTAGTATCAGTATTTGTAAAACTAATTTTTGATGTTTTTATTGTTCTAGGTCTATTGTCTAAATCATCTTTTAATTTAGCAATTTGATTTTTAAATTTAGGAAAATATCGTAAAATATCAGCTAATTTTTTTAGATACATTAATTGATCAGATCTATTTGTTACATCATTTAGATTTGAAATCATATTTATAAATTGTGTATTAATGTACTTTCTAATCAGATGAATATCTAAAATTAGTTCGTGTAAATTGTCATTAGATGTTAAACCATAATTTGAATTAGTAAAAAGACTTAGATCAGATATATTTGGATTATTTTTATACAGTTCTAAAAAAATAATATCAAAAATATAAAAATCGGATTTTGGTGTTTGATCATAATTATTTGCTTCTGTTATGGATTCTTCATAATATTTTTTAAAATAATTCTTTTTATAAAAATTTATTGTATGTGTTAAATCTGTCATATCTAATAAATTTATTAAAGTATCATGATTTTTTAACAAATCTAATTTATATATAATATCAACTTTTAGATCAGCACTTGATTTATCACTACTTATTTGATCGCCACTTGATTTATCACCACTTGATTTATCATCAATTACTGTTTTATCACCACTTGATTTATCATCAATTACTGTTTTATCACCACTTGATTTATCATCAATTACTGTTTTATCATCAATTACTGTTTTATCACCACTTGATTTATCACCACTTGATTTATCGCCACTTGATTTATCATCAATTGTTTTAGTATTTGTATTAATAACTATAATATTAGAAGATAAATCACTTGAATCATAATTATTTAGATGATAATAATGTTTATAGATATTAAAAAAGGTTTTATTAAAAAGTGTATTAATTTTTTTATTATAATGAGCGATTAAATTAATGATATTAGTTTTGGATTCTGTTTTAGATTCTGTAATAGATTCCAGATAGCTATCTACATAAGATGAATTAATAATCAGATAGAAAATAAATCGAACTCTATCTCTATAAGTTGTACACTGACCAGTAATTATATCAGAAGATTTAAGTTGTTCAAATGTAGAAATTATATTGTTTTTTAAATTAGTTAAGTCGGTACTTATCCCAATATATTTTATATATATATTATAAAAACTATCTATAATTATATCAGGTATTAATTTATAAAATCCATAATCATTATTTATTGAATAATTGATATTAGGATCATCAATTATTTGCCTAAAAAAATATTCAAAAAAACTATTAAGGTCAGATTCTGATTCAGTTAAATTTATATTCTGACCAATATTTTTATCAATTTTTCCTTTAAATATGTCATTAAACTCTTTTAGATAATCAAATTTAAACTCTTTTAGATAATTAAAATTTAATTGTGAATCTATCAATTTTAATCTATCATAAAATAATGCATAATGATCTTTAAAAATAATAGGTTCAGTATTTCTAATAAAATCAACATACTCTGATATTTTATTTTGATCTATTAGATGATAATATTTATATATTAATAGATTAGAAGTACTAAATAAAGTTAATTCATTTATTAGATAAATTAAATTAGATAATTTAGTATTAAATATTGAGATTGATTTTATTGATTCATTATAAAATGATGTATATTCTGGATATATCATATCTTTATAATATCTATTATTTAAAATTATGTTATTATAATTAGTAGTTGAACTATCAAAAATAAAATTAATTAATTTGTTAAAATTAGACCATTCAAATAAATAAGTGCTTCCATCGGAATAATCTTGATTCTTTGTATTTACACACCAATATATTAATGAGTTTTTTAATATTGGTATTATTTTAGAGAAAGCAAACTCAGGATTAGCTAATTGTTCGAAAAATCTATCATAAAATAATCTATTATAATTATTAAATTCAGTTTTGTATGTATCAGGTAGGATTATGTTCGTACCATTAATTTTCGTACCATTAATTGATCTCATATATTGTAAAGAAATTTCTAAAAAACAATCAATAAATGCATTCAAAAATTGATCAAAGTTGGTTTTCAAATCATTATTTAAATATTTAACTAATTTGTACCAATCTACTTTATTATCTAATTTAATCATCATATTGGTTTTATCAAATTGGTTACCATATTTATTTTTTAGAAATTTTATTGATTCGGATACTAATGTTTGGCTACTTCTATCGTATTGAAGTATTTGAACAAATTCTGAATTATTTATTAAATAAATAGGAACATATTTTAGATCTGAATAAAAATAATTGATAATATTAGTTTGTTCTCCATAAATATTGTTTAGATTAGATATTTGATCACGTAACGGATTGTATATATTAGTAATAAATCTATATAATATCTCATCATCTGTTGATTGATCGGTTAAGTTGTCAATTTGTTTATTAAGATCAGAATTGAATTGATTATTGGAATTTAATATAAGATTTGATAATTTATTGAGTATACTCATTATATTTTATTTTTGTTAGAGATAATTTATAATTTATAATTTATCTCTAACAAAATATATAACATAATAAAAACAAGAATATGTTAATTACTGAAGACGATATCAAAGCCTTACAAGCTAATCTTGAATCTAATTTAAAAAGTAAATTAGAATATATTGCGAATATTTATACAGATCCAGAATATCTTGATTTACAAATAAATAACGAAGAAATAAGAGTTCCCTCGATAATTTTTAATCCAGACAAGAAAGTAGATTTTTGGGCAATATCATCTTATAAAATAAATGATGTAACAAAAGTTCGCACACAAATAGAATATTATGATATTAATAAACCTATTTTTCCAACAAAAACACCAACACATTATTATTTGCAATCATCAGAACCGTCCGAATCATCAGAACCATTAAATCAAACTCAACAAAAGTATTTAATAAATTCAATTATAAATTCATATATAAAACCAATATATGATGAAGATTGGAGTGAGTCTTATAATAATTATTTTAATGCTTATGGATATAAATAATTTACCCAGTTATAAATTTTTCTTATTAGAATAAATTATATTAAAAAAATGTCCACCGAATTAGCTAATTTGAACAACACCATCCTAACTATGAGAGATGTATTTGTATCTGTCTTAGATTCAATAGTAGATGCTGATGCTAAATTAAAAAGAACAAACTTTGCCAATTTTGAATCATTTGCAACGAATAATGAAGTTGTTGTCAAGGAAAAACTAACTGGTAATGTATTAAAGGATTATTGCCAAATTACCACACTAGATGGTAAAGAAAAATATATTATTTACGATTCTAATAGAAATGTTATGGTAAAAGATACTGCTAATAAACTAATTGTTGGTAAATATTATGAAACACCAACCGAATCAGTGGATTATAATACTCATAACTCATTGACCTCAATTCCTACTACAGCATGGACTGGCACACTTACTGATCATAAGCTTAGAAAAACCACAACTACCTACAAAGAATATACTTATCAATTTAATGAGATTTATTCATACAATGGAAAGAAAAATAATGATGCAACTAATAGTGAAATGTTAATTGTCAAATTAACCAAAAAATATACTAGAAAAATTACTAAGATTTTTTATGAACTTGGTTCTGTTAGTGGTAGTAATTTTACAACTAGCACAGCATCAGGTGAAATACAAAAGACCCTATACAGTATTAGTACCGAAAGTCTAGATATCGATAAACCTATTCATCTACATGTAGACGCAGATTTAACCTTATCATATCTAGTAACTCCTGAAAATATTTCATTCCCTACCGAATTACTTAATATAACCGTTACTACAACGTCATATAGTACTACATTGGGAAAAATTTTAGTTGAAAATCCAACTGATGCTGATTATACTACATTTTTCACTGGTACTCCTATTGGAGCATCGTCAGCAATGAAATTTTTATATGACTCATTAAATGATTTAGAAGTAACTATTAAATCTACATTAAAAACAGCATATTATGATGACGGTACATCTGAACAAAAAGCAATTCCATTAGTTGCATTTATGGATACAAATAATTTGATAATTGACAATGCTTCAGTTAACTTTGATATTTCAATAGATTATATGTCTAAAACTAGATCTAATATACTTGACACATCTGGTGTTGTTGATAATTCAATCAATGCTCAAGGTTATTCTTATATTGGAGTAGAAGGATCTTACAATGGTTCATCTGGATATTCTTATAGTGGAAACTGGAGTTCAAATAACAATAATAATACAACTGCTAGTGGTAATTCAACTAGCAAATCGGGAACTACTACTTCTAGCAATAGAACAAGTGGTACCAGCAATTATCGTAGCACAAATTCTTCTCGTGGTACTTCTTCTTATAAGTCTGGTTATACTGCTAATGCCAGTTATTTAGGTATGTATGAAGCTAATCAAGTTGTTGCTGCTTGCAATATGAGTGCTTCAACAGAAACAGTTTCTGAAGTAAAAGAATTCAAACCCAAGGTAAAGGCAGTTGTTAATCTCCGTAGTGTATCGAATCCTGGTATACAATTATTAAGAGAAAATGTTATTAGTAAAATCTTTAGCAATAAACCAACAACTTCTAAATAAGATATTTAAGATCTTATTTTAGGATATTTAGAAATAAATTAAATAAATTAAATAAATTGAATAAATTTAATCATATGTTGGTATATTATATGATTAAATTTATATATAAAATTATAAAATCCTATGCCAAATCTTTATGCGGATTCTAATGGTTCATATTTTTATCCACTAACTGATATTGATAATCTTAGACAAAAATTAGACACCGATGGTGTTGCTGTTATACCTAATATCCTAAATCAAAGCCAGCTTAATTCTGCAATTAATGGAATGCACAATTGGTTAAGAGACGTATGGACAACAGATTCTGATAGAATACATATGAATCAACCAGCTACTTACCGTAATTTCTATAAATTTATTCCTTTGCATTCAGGTATGCTTCAACATCATGGAATTGGTCATCAACAATTTGTATGGGATATTAGACAAAATCGAAATGTGATAAAAACGTTTGAAACAATATGGTCAGATCCAGAACTATTGGTTTCATACGATGGAGTTAATTTTGTGTTTCCACCGGAAATAACTAAAAAAGGATATTATCAAGGTGGTCAATGGTTTCATACAGATCAAAGCTCAACAAAAAAAGGTAAACATTGTATCCAAGGTATGGTAAACTTATTTAATGTTACCGAAGGTGATGGAACATTAAGTGTTCTAACTGGATCACACAATTTACATGAGGAATTCTTTAGTCAACATCAGATAGAGGAGAAGTCAGATTGGTACAAAATATCAGATCAGAATCTTCAATGGTTTTTAAATAGAGGATGTGAATGGAAGAATGTATTGGCTCCGGCTGGATCTATGATATTATGGGATTCAAGAACATTTCATATGGCGATAGAACCACAAAAAGGAAGACCAAATAACAATTTTAGATTTGTTGTTTATGTTTGTATGAAACCAAGATCAGAAGCAACAAAATTAGATATCAAAAAGAAAATAAATGCATTTATAGAAAGACGTATGACTACACATTGGCCGTATCCTGTCAAGATGTTTGGAAAACAACCAAGAACATATGGTACAGATTTACCAAATCTAAATGAACAGATTGTATCAAAAAATAAATTGGTTTTGAAAAAAAGAGGATTAAAATTAATAGGAATAGAATTTGATGATCCTAATGATTTTAATCAATATTTAGATGTATAAAAATTATAAAGAAAATATTTGCGGTAATTTTTTATTATAAAACAAAAAAATATAATTAACTAATAATAAAAATATGCGTTAACCATATATAATTTTTATGCATATATATATATATATATATATGTATGTATTTGATACACTATTATTTATTTTAATACAAGCAATTATACATAGTATAATATCTTTGCTGGTATATATTTTATTCGCCCGTTATATGTATAATAGAATTGTTATAAAAATAAAAGAAGATCTATCTTTGACAAATAATGATAAACCACACACCGATACTAATTTTTTGAAAACTGAAATTTTTAGTAAAACTTTAAATATGTTAATTGAGTTAATTGGTAAATTTAACCAATCCAACACAGTTGAATCAAGTACAGTTAAACCTAAAACTATCGATAAATTTAACCAATCCAACATAGTTGATGATGTACAATCAGATACATCAAATGAATCAATCACAAATAATAATATAAATGAACAAATTATAAATAATTATAATATAAATAATAATGAAGAAAACAACTCAAATGAATTAATATTAAAAAAATCATCGTGTTTTGAATGTATTTTTAATATGTTAAAATCAAAAGATAAAACCAAAGATAAAACCAAAGATAAAACCAAAGATAAAACCAAAGATAAAACCAATAAAAATGCATAATAAGACCTTAGTTTTAACTTTGGTTTTATTATGCATTTTTATTGGTTTTATCTTTTGGTTTTATTTTTGACAGACAAATTCCAACCAGAGAAATATTTAAAATCAAATATATATATATATATATAATGATAGAACCTACACAAGCAGATACTTATAATACTGATTTAGAATTAGATCTAACCCATACATCTGAACCTAATAAAATTATGATCAATGGTAAAATGTATGTTCAGGTACCACAACAAATAGATCAATCATTTTCAACAAAACCTAAACAATATTTGATTCATGGTAAATTGTGTGTTCAAACATCAATAGAAGCAAAACATGTTTCTATTCATAATAGAATGATAAATGGAGCATTATTTATTAAAATTGATTATTTAGATAATTCATATTTAGTACATATTGGTAACATTAATAATTTTAAATTTAATTATATTGATACCAATGATAATAAAAACTTTAATTTTGATGATCAATATAATATGTATGATAAAGATAAGCAATCTCTTGATTTAATAAACTCACAAATTCAGAATATTTCAGAGGATATTTTAATTAAATTTACAAATCATATTGAAATTATACCAGAAAAGATTACAACATACATATTATCAAAATTAAATATATATTTAGAAGGATATTTCAAATCAAATTTTAATATTGAGAATATGTTTCCAAAAACAAAAAACAACTTATTTATCATGAAATTAGAAAAAAATACAGAATATGTCATATCATATTTAGATAAAACAATATCAACTAATACTAATTTAGTAAATTCAGATGACATAGATATTAAACCTATTGAATTATATGACATAAAACAATATCCTGATTGTTTGTCAAATATGTATTACTTACCACTAGACTAAAAGAATTTATATGTGGTTTATGTAGTGGTTTATATGTGGTTTATATGTGGTTTATGTAGTGGTTTTTGTTAAAAATTCTTTACCTTTTTTGATCTGACTCTTCAGTTCACTAATAACCCAATTAGTCAATTCAGAACTAATAAGTATTATACCAATTGAATTATATGATATAAAACAATATCCAGATTCTTTTGCAAAACTTTGTTATTTATCAACTAATTAAGATTGATTAAGATTGATTAATTTCATAATTAATATCCATTATAATAAAAAACATTTTTTCGATTGGTAAGCAATGAGAATTATTATACATAATTTTTTTAATTAAAAAATTATGTTTATACAACTCAATTAAAATTTTTATAAGATCATTTGTTGATACAATTATATTATCACCATTATCAAAAAATAGTTCAATTATAACATTTGTTTCTCTGTGAAAAATTTTTAATGGTGTTAGCATTGCTTTTCGATCTGGTTGTATTAAATGATCAATTAATTTAATATTTAATCCAACCGGATCAATCTCATAATTATTTATTTTTTGATTTATTCTAACCAGATCAAAATAATTCCTATAATCATCCTCATAAAAATGAAAATAAAAAATATTTTTTATTTTTAGATTTCGTAAAAAATGAAAACATTTAACACATGGGGATTTTGTTAAATATAAATTTAAATTTCTATTAAGAAGATTGTTTCTTATTAGAAATTTTAAACAGTTAATTTCTGCATGTGTTGTTATTTTATCTCTTGTATTTTCATATTTACATAAATATTTCATTAGTATCAGCATCAGTTACTATACAATTGCAATATTTATTTAATTTAGATTTATCTGCTGGTTGTCTTTCAATCATCTTTTGAAAAATACATTTATGATTATGATTATGATCAAATAAGTGTATGGCGTCGACCATCTTATAAGAAGTATTAATATAGGAATCAATAATTAATAATAATTCAATTTTTTTGACTTTTGACATAGTCTTAATTGTCAACCATATTGAAAACTAATATATTATAATATATTATAATATGTCTGCAACATTTGGTTTCTCTCCTGATTGGTTTCCACGTCCTTTAAAAGATATTTATATATGGTTTAGGGATTTATTTGATAGGTTTTTTACTAATTCTCCTAAATAAATTAAAATTATTTATATTCATTTATATTCATTTTTAATAAATTCTTCATAAGTTAAAACCTCATTATTATATGCATCATATAAATAATTTCCAATTTTTGTAGGCCACGGCATATGACTTAGTTCTGTTTTATCATAACGTTTAGTTAATATAAAACCATGATTTATATATTTTTTTATTTGTTTTTCAATTTTTTCAAATTGATCTATCTGATCAAATCTATTAGTTGGTTTGACCAGCTTACTTATATACATTCTTTTTCCAGTAATCTCACAAATTTCCTGATATGTTAGATGATCCATGTAAATATGTAATTTATAAGGAGAACTAATAATTGCTAACTTACAAATATTTAGACTAAATGATTTCAAAAAATCATCAATAGAACAATCTGCTATAGTAATTATTTGTATAGTTTTTGTAGTAAAACCAGTCTTTTGACTTTGATAAGCCATAATACTATTTATTTCTTTATTTAATGGAATAAGATCATTTGAAGCATTTTCAATATATTCATAACCTTTTGATTTTAAAATTGATATTAATATTTCATTAGGTTTGTGAACAAATATATCTAAATTTAATTCATTAAATAATTCAGTTTGAATAAATGCATTTAATGCAACATTTCCAGCAATAAATGCATTACTAATAGACAATAAATTTACTAACTCACTATAAGAAAAACCAAAATATTCAGCAAATTTATGAAAATTTTGTTGAATTTGTCTATCATCCATTGTATGATTTACTTATTAGATTAATTATATTATCCGACTAAAATAATATTATTCAATTTTTCCTAATTTTATGTGAGCTGTTAAGAAAAGTCCGGTAAAATCCTGACATTTTACATAATATCACTACATAAAATAAGACATTTGAGCTGTTAAATATTTAGGTAATCCGAACATGATTTACCTTTTTTTGCTTGTGCTGTTTTTGTTTTCTTTTTTGTTTCAACTACTGCATTTGCATCGGTATCAGTATCAGATAGATTATCATTATCCGAATCTGTAACAGGATCAGTTTCTAATTTAGGAAAAGGATGTAGAACTCCATCATTAATCATAGACATATCATCTAACTTTTCTCTAAGTTTATCACAAATATATTCTTCAATAGTACCCGCACAAAAAACAAACTTCTGAATAGCTGGTGTTTTCCCCTCTGCACGATGAATTCGTCCCAAAGTCTGTACTGTATCTTGTGCAGACCAGGTTGGAGAAATAATACTTACTCTAGGGTGATTTCCATGGATATCATGTAAACTGATACCAACACCCCCTGCTTTAATATTCGCAATTATAATATTCGTCTTATTAGATTGGAAATCATCTATTACCTTAAGTCGTTCTGCTTCAGTTTGTTTTCCATGAATAACAGATGTTGTTTCAAATGTTTGGGCTAACTTGTTTAAAGTATCATTAAAATTAACAAACACAACTACACTAAGACCACTTTCTAAATGATCATCAATTAATTCACAAAATGTGGGATATTTTAGCATTTCAATCATCTGACGAGCCCGAAGTATGATTTCCAAGATACATCCGGCATTTTCCTTGGCTTCTCTTAGATCAGCCAATGCTTTTTGAATAATTCTGTATTGGCCTTCAATCTCAGCAGCATTATCCATATCATAACATTCGGGTAAGATTTGATTATGGGGGAAGAGATCACCAAGTTCGGCAATACGCATTCTGGAACCATAAAAAGGAAATAACAAATGATGAATAGTTTTCGAAAGACTAAAACCAGTATCTTTTGCCTTCTTGTTTAACCATATTTTAAACTTATCAATATCAGAATACCAACCGAGTGTATAGCCAACTGGGCCAAAAAAATTTATCTTGTCTGCAATTGTTGCTGACAAAACCAAACATTTAATGTCCGGCTTAATATATTCTCTAATTGATTTGAGTAATTGAAAATGTAGAGTTTTTTTATTTTTACACCTATGTACTTCATCAAAAATAACAATTGTATTTGGCGGGAGCATCCACTCAAAACCAAGTAATTTTTCCTTTTTTTGTTTGGTTTTGGACTTTGG
>Ga0214921_10010474_pt1 | contig 11458 bp, 12 predicted proteins | sample LL1505_MetaG_FD_177992 | JGI IMG/M metagenome (GOLD analysis project Ga0214921, IMG submission 177992) | Freshwater microbial communities from Lake Lanier, Atlanta, Georgia, United States - LL-1505 | ecosystem: Environmental > Aquatic > Freshwater > Lake | place: USA: Georgia | collected...
TGTAAAGTGCTTCTTTGAATTGCTCAAAATGCGCTTTTGGTAAGGCAATCTGGGCATTGATGCCTTCCTTGGCAATGTAAGTTCTGCCCACAATGTCTAATTTGATCCATTCCTGATAGAGATGGTCACGAACGATTTGAGGATTAGGGAGTTTCGCGTACGTGTAAAAGGAAACGGTAACATATTCGTGACCCTTTGCCCTTAACTGTGCCTCTAATTCCTCTTTATTGTATTTATTCCACAGTTGCATGCTATGTTAACGTAAAAGAGCTTATAAATTTAAAAAATTAAAATTTAAAAAACTTAAAAGCCTATTAAAATCAGCAAAAGTAAAATACCTAAATTAAATATAAGTGTTAATGAACTAAAAGACATTCCCACAATACTAAAGATTTTTAAAGCCTTATTTTCACGGTTTTTTTTCAAGGCAATACTTCCAAAAACGAGTCCAAGGACACTCAAAAGAAACGAAAGAATAAGTAAAATAATAATCTCTTCGGTGACGAATGATATCACCAATGCTAGGTACGAAAGTATACCCAAGATTAGGGAAGCAATGGAAAGACCTTTTCCTGAGGATTTATTCGAAAGAACGGAGGAATTTTGGCTGTTTATATAACCTATTCTAGGTTGTTTTCTAAATGATGTGTTGGCTTGTACTGCGATGAATGATTTGGGTTTGAGCCGCTTCAGTATTTTGCTGAATTTTGGCTCATCCCCTTGCGGCATTGACTCGTCTAAGGCAAAGAATTGTGTTATTACGCTATCTTTATTCTTAATAGTAATTGAGGAAGGATGTTCTACTTGGGTTAAGGCCGTATTTTCTTTTTCAAATTCTGCGGTTTTTTGAACAGATTTTTGCTTTTTCCAAAAAACACCATATCCATTCTCGTTCAGTTTTTTGTGTACGGTGCATGCTGGAAGGAATAGACAACATGCCAGCACTGTGAAGAGGTAGATAAAGGGAAATTTTACGATTTTCTTCTGTTGATTGGTTGGGTTAGAAGTAGCCATAATTTAAAGTTTGTATTGTAAATTAACGAATTACAGCCACAACCTGCAAATTGAATCGCGCAAGTAAAAAATCTAGAGTTGCGAATACCGCAATACTACGATGCTCTCAAAATTTTCCCATTCAACCCGGCCCAACCCCCACCGTTGTACACCTCGTTATAACCGTTCGCTTGAAGGATGGACTTCGCGGATCCACTGCGCATTCCCGAGGTACAGCAGGTGATGATCACTTTATCTTTCGGTAATTTATCCAGATTTTGTGTAAGGCTTTGCAAAGGAATGTTCCTTGAACCCTTTATGTGCCCTCCTGCATATTCTCCCGGTGTGCGCACATCGACGATGATTGCTCCATCGTTCATCAATTGCGCGTAATCTACCTTCGGTCCGAAAATACGGCTAAACAATCCCATTCCGCTTTATGAATTCAGTTTACCATTTACGTCCATCCAACTGCCTCCGTTCGCGCATTCGATGCCTAACGATTGAAAATAGGCCGTGGCTTGACCACTCCGAATACCTGCCGCACAGCAGAATAGAATAGGGGTTTTCATCGCCTTTATTTCGGCTACATGCTCTTGTATTTCTTGTAAGGGAATGTTCACTGAATCGGCAACATGTCCTCCCATAAATTCCTCACGTGTGCGAACGTCCACCACCGTTCCTGTAAATGTACTCATGATTTTTTCGTTATTAAATCGTTAATTATTGTGCTTCCAAGCAAAAACAATACACCAAAATATCCACTCGAAATCCAAGGATTACCAGTAATCTTGCAACCTTCAGTACACCCGTAAAAGCGATAATATCCATAGCCTACAAGCATCCCGAGGAGCGTCGTGAAAAAATAAAAGGCACCTTGTTTCATCTTGAATACAAAGTTAATCGAACCCGTTCAACTTCACGGTAGCTAAAGTTACAAAGCGCACCGTAAGAATTTATAGTATTTTTGATGAACTTTTAACACTTTTAGTATGAAGCATATTCAAGTAGACCACATCGAAAAAGCCACCCAGTGGATTGACAACGTTGACGACGAACAATTTGAAGCAGCTATTTCTGCCTTATCAGAAAAGCAACCCATTTTATTGGACTATGTGCTCGCCGCTCCTTCAGAATATGAAAACGATGCCCTGGAAGGATACTTGCTTTATTACTATTGGGTGATTAACGAAAGTTATGTTCATGCCGGAATTCCTACTACCATGGTAACCGAGGAAATGATTGAAGCATTTGAACAACCGTTCGAAGACATGTTAGAAGATTATTTCGGCGCCGAAGACGATGATCAAGCGACCGAGCGCATGGAAGAATTTTGTGACCAACCCGAGTTGTTGAAGTTCATGTCCATCGAGGTTTCAACCGAAGACGAAGACGGTACAAGCATGGACGACGAAACAGCTACGCAACTTTACATTACCTGTGCAGCCATGATCGCTTTGCTTAACGAAAGCGCAAAAGTTACAGCTTAATTAAGCGCAACATTTCCTGAGCGCCATTCAGATTAATCTTAAGGAAATAATGGCCTTGGGCCACATCGTAAATATCTATGACTTCACTAAGTATTGGGTCTTTGCTGTTGCTTAAGTTGCCCTCCTTAACAAGTTGACCATAGGTATTGAATAGTTTATAGCTGGTGGGTCCCTTGTTGGCCACATTCAGTGTAAATGTTCCGTTGTTTGGGTTCGGATATATCCAAACATCCGTATTTTCTGGAAGAGTTACACATGCGCTGTAAGCTCGGCCAGGGGAACCTCCTAAACAACCCGAAAACCATGCATCACCAAGGGTTTGGTTGGTCCCGTTTTCTGCATATTCGAACGTGAAGTCATCGCTAAATGGAGATAAAGGCCATGATCCCAGCGTATCGATAAAAACGCTTTGGATTAACACATGGCTGGCATCGAAAATTCGAATGGCATCGTTTTTAGATATCCCGAATTCCATCCCGTATTTCAACTTGGCATTGATGGAGAGGTGCCGATCATGAAATAAACTCGAATCGCGCACGAGTACCACGTAGTCTTGGGGGCAATCGTTAATGTTTTATAATCTTTTCTGCTTTGTCGTCTACACGAACTAAGTATATACCATTTAAGAATTTGGATAAGTCAACAGAGGTGTCTGATTGAACTATACTTGTATAAATCACTCTGCCTAAAAAATCTACTATTTCTACTCGATGTTTTTGCTCGTCATAAAAGTCAATTGTTATAATATTATTGAATGGATTAGGGTAAATCATATGGTTATTACCTTTTGCAATCTCGTCTATTCCTGTTATAGTTTGTCCGCATTGCCATTGACTATAATCTGAGCCGCTTGAAGTTTGCCAAGATTGAAACGCAGTGAATGTTTCATTAATGGTAGCCCACTGTAATTGTGAAGAAGGGATAAGATTTAATGAGTCAATTACTTTTGATATTTTTTGAAAGAACGTAGGTCCATATTGTCGTTGATTTGTCATTATTCTAGTAACATAAAATTTATTGGTTGGCCAAAGACCATTTTGTATACTATCAACTTGCCCTTGTATTAAATCTATTATTGATTGCTCATCTGATAAAGAGTCTAAAACGGGCGCGCAACCTACACCCATACACCATAAGTTATTGGTCAGGCTTGTGTCATGGGTATAAAAATTTGTTGTCGAGAGTGGCTTGAAAATTCCAAAATCATTTAAGTCATTACAATGAGGAAAAAGACTTCCTGCTCCTGACAAAATTGAGCATTGCCATGAATTTCCATATATATTTCCAATAATTGGATTTCGATATTGAAACCAATCAATACTTGAACTGGTTACAGGTGGACATACAGCCCATATAAATCCTCCTAAAGTCATTGTGGGATTTGCTCCACATGAATCCAATAAGTACCATTGATCAGCTATATTACGACCATTTTTATTCTTAGATCGTGGATCAATTTCAATGTTATCGTTATATGGTGGGTTTGCTAATATTTCAAAGATATCTGTCGAAGTAGTTCCAGCCGCATCATAATTTAATGCCCCGATAACAAAGCCATCCGATGTCTGTAAATTCCATTTTGCATTTTTACTATCAACAATATCTGCCATTTGCAAAGCATTAGACTTTGCATTAAAATACTTGATTCCTGGAAGTTTGTCTAAACTATCACTCGGCTCATTGTGCGATACAATATGTATGTAAAGCTTAGGCAACTGTGCAAATACGCTTCCAAAAGAAAGCAATAGCATAAAAATAGTTGTCGTTGTTTTCATTTGTTTCTAAATTTTGATTGAGTCAATGTTTCTCTTTTTTTAATGTTGCCTAACGATTTGCAGCTACCCGAAGGGCGGGACTTTTACCACAAAACTTGATTTGAAAAACTAATTTTTGATAAACCACAAAACTGTCTTTGGAACACGAAAACCCGCCTTTTGGGTAGGTGCTGTTACAAGCTGCCCTTCTTTTTGCCGTGGTTTGTCTGCCGGCTGTGTTTCTTTGTCTGTGCGGTGGGGCAGGCACACTCTTTGCCAAGTTTTGGCTTGTGTGTCGGCTTGTGTGACTTGGCAATGTGTGTGACTGCTGCATGGATTACTAACTTACTTTTAATACTTCGATCTTATTGTCTTTTGGTGTTTTGATGTTTTTTAAACTAGAATATCTGAATCCTCCTCTTATTTGACCATCTGAAATTTTAAAGTATTTCCCATTGTTGATATTAAATTTGTTTCCTAGTCTGATAACTAACCGTTCAGATATATCATTAGATTTTCCTTTTGGAGCATTTAATATCTTATTTCTGGGAATCAATTCATAATTAACAATCTCATAATATTCTCTTACTCCTTTTTCTTTAATGTATGGAGCAAAGTATCTCAAGTTTCTAAAACCAAATTTCGATGGTTTTTTCTCTCCTGAAAAGTAAAAAGGTGTATCGCTATTTGTAAAACAAAGCATATGATCTTCTGTCGGGACAAAACCAATTAAAACAAACGGATTTGGCGACTCGTAAGCACTTTCTTTCTGAGGTGAAACATCATTCAAAATTGAATCAGTATCAAGTCCGATGATTGTTGTTAAATGGTCTTTTAAAAGCGTTTTGTTTGAATTATCATTCGGTTTTAATGGAAATGCACCAATGTTAACTTCATCTATTGAACTATAAAAGGGATTTATTTTTTTATCTCGAAACTGATCTAATGTACCATCTCCAGGATATAAAATGTAGCCTCCTATCACTTCTTTTTCAGGAAAATAATTTTTTATTATTTCATTGGACTTCCAATTCCTTCTTTTGTTTTTGTTTTCAAAATAAATGGAATCTCTATAACGATGCATTTGATTGATAGAGTCTTCAGTAGGTAAGTCAGGAGAGCCTTCTTTATCGTCTGATGCAAGACGGTATTTGGCATCGAACAAATAGGTGAAAACATAGTTCTCTTTCAAATCACTTTTTGTAATTCTCAAAACTATATCTGGCTTTTGACTAACTGTATACGATTTTAGATTTTGTATTTCTGAAATGTCTTTAGAAAAATCATGGAATAATTCGATTGCCTCTCCATCTTTACCGAAAAAAGTCACTTTAGATTTTACACCACGCTCAATTTTTAAAACAAAATCGTCAAATTGGATATCTATTAAATCAACCTTATCAGGTTTTTCTTTTACTAAAATTTCTTGTATTATACCTTTTATTTCAAGAAAACACCAAATTTGATAAAGGTCAGCTATGTTTTTAAGTTCAATTTTCTGAATACCCTCTAAGAATTTAAGTCCGCTGTTCAGCATTATCCAGGTTTTATAGATTGTGCTGTAACCTGTTGCCTTTTGTAAAACAAGTGACTCTTGTTTGATGCCTTTAAAATCCTCAATAGTTATAAAAAATGGGTTAATAGAAATATTATTTAACTCCTTTTCAATTCCAGATAACTCATTTTTGAATTGATGAGTAAGTTTGTCTTCAAATTTATCTAAAATAAATTTCTTTACTTTTTGATATCTCTTTTTGGTTTGCAATACCGCATGCTTAAAAAAACGGTTTTCGGGAGTGTTTATGCTTAATCTTTTATACTCAGTAGGGTAATTCTTATTTGGAAATGTGTTATACTGTGAATATTCTTCTTCTAAAATTGGTGTCCATTTCTGTATTCTATCAGCCTTTACGTATTTAGTTTCCCTGATTATTCTAGTATGGGGTTTGTTTAATATAAACTTTGATGACCTAAGGAAATCATCATAAAGGCCACCAAAGACTTGCCACCAGATCAAATCTGTATTTGGAGTATTACCAGATTTAAATGACGTGTATGTTTTTTTTAAGAAATCGAGAACCAAGTAGGGATACTCTTTTTCAATATCACTAATAATTTTTTTATAATCCTCGCGATAATTCAGTTTAGTTGGGAAGACTTCAAACTCAAAATTGAATTCATGAATCAAATGATCTTTTAAGTATCTTAAAATTAGATTGCTTTTTCCAAGGTCGTTACCAAAATTTATTGTGCCTGACAATAATCCTATGCCTTCTCTATACAAAAACTTTTCTGCAACATCTTTTGATTTGGTATATATGTACGGATTCTCAATTTCATATTTATTTCGGAATTCAAAATCAATAAAATAATCCTTATTTTCAAAAATTATTGGAGGAGATTTACTTCCGTTTAATTTCTCGATTTTCTTTGTTTCAAAATTAAAAATTGAAATAACACCTTCGTTGACTGAGTATGTGGTTGCATTGAAAATATCAGGCTGTTTTTTCTTCGCTCTATTAAAAGTAGTATCCAGGTTATTACATTGAATAACCAAAGTAAAGTCTGTATGACATACCTCTAAAACTTGCATTATGACCAGAATGAGGTATAACCAAATTGCAACTTGCTTTTCATTTCAATCAACTTACTATGTGATTTAGGATAGTCGGTATCAATCAATTTAAGAAGTTTTTCAATAACATCTCCTGTTTTTGTTTCATCTCCTTCTATTCTTGACAAAATTTTCATAGTTGTCATTTCGTCTAAAGCATTTATTAGCCAATTAGCCGTTTGATTTTTACTAGCATAAAAACAATAAATCAAGAATTCATCTCTAACTCTGTAAGCAATTTTGAAAGGAGTTCCGTCAAGCTCATTATTTACTTTCTTAAGGAAACCAATAACTTCATCTTTCTCTTTAAAGACTTGAGAATACACTTCAGCACCTGAAGTATATTGCCCAATTACATCATCTTTGTCAATATATGTGTTGGGATCACTCCAATCGTTCTTTGATAATTCTAAGCCAGCAGTCAGGTCAACATTGTTCATTTCAAAAGTCATTGCCCTGTCAAGAACTTTTCTACTAAACGAATGTGTTGTTTCGTCCATGTTTACGGTTCCGATGACTACAAGATTGCTTGGAATACTAATGCCTTCATCGAAATCGCTTCCGTTAAGGCCTAAATCCGCTAATAATTGGGTATATAGTTCTTGATTTTCAAAACTTTCTTTTGCTATGATAAAATCGGTAACTAGTTCGCCATTTTTAACTTGGCGTGTTTCAATGATACTGAGATATTCAGCAAAATACTGTTCTACAGGTGCAAGGTTCATTTCGTCTAGACAAAGGAAAAATGGAATATCGGTGTGTTTCCATGCTTTTGCTATGAATTTCAAAAAAGAAGTAGTGATATATTTTTCACCATTGATTCTGCTAACATATCCCATGAGTTCCGATGAATCATGCCAATTAGGTCTAACTGGAATTAGTTCAAAATTACCAGGCTTTTTAGGGTCATTTCTTAATTCATCCTTGCTGCAAGTTTTGTAGGCAAGTGTTCGAACCAACCTTGATTTTCCAGTTCCCGATATTCCAGCTAAAAGAATAAAAGGTTTTGTTTTTATGGCTGTTAGTATATTCATGTCGTCTTGAATGAGTGATGGTTTTATTGTACTTGGACTAATGATAGTGGTAGATGAAAGGCCTGCTTCTAATAAATTTTCTAGTGACCCAAACTCATTTATAATTCTATCAACTTTCTCTTCTTTTATTTTTGCGAACCCCATATACTTACTTTGTAAGTATTCACTTGTATCTACAGCCAGTTTAGGTGTATCAAATTCAAATGGCTTTTTGAAAAAGTACATGAACTCCCAAGTATTACCATCTAATGTTCCCCAAAGTTTGGTAGCTAGTTGATTATTTCTGACCTTAAAGATTATAGTTGAAATATGATGATACTGAGAATTCCAATATGTAAGAATTCTATCGCCTTCTTGTATTTGGTTCCAATTCCTTTCATTATTTGTCCCTGGTGTTGCCCCCCAGCAATAATAGCCTTCGCCCTGTGAAGCAGCTTTAAGGGCATTAAATTCATTTTCCGATAAATATTTTTTTAATATATTTTCGTCAACAGATTTTTCTACAGTATCTTCTAGATGCTGTTGTGCAGATTGATTACTAGCAGTAAATACAAAAATATTCATAGCTCATTATATTTTTTTGCTGTTCCTTTTGCTTTTTCAACTGGGTATTTTTCAGCGTTCTTTTTAATTTTTTCAAAAACAATGTTTTTTACATCGAACTGATATTTTTCTGCTAGCAGGAAAGCAAAAGCGAAAATATCTGCTAATTCTTCCTTTAATTTCTCTTTATTGGCTTCATCCGCATTTTTCCAAAGAAATAACTCAAGTAGTTCACCTGCTTCAACATTTATTGCAAGTGCTAAATCTTTGGGATTGTGGAATTGTTCCCAATCTCTTTCATTTCTGAATTTCAAAAGTGCTTGTATTATTTCTTCGCTTTCCTTCATTACTTATTCGGTTTATGTATTGTCAATGCCATTTTATATTCTGCTTCATAAGGCAAATTTAGTTGTGATACCATTTCGGGAATTGCTAATGACCAACTCACGTAGTAATAAGCTAAAATATGGTAGCCTGAAAAAGTTTTGCCTTTAACTGAGTTTATTCTGTAATCATCTTTGTCAGGTCTGTAGCCTTGGGTTCCTTGCATCGCAATTTCAATTGCAATCTTCTTAATTTCCTCTTGAGGCATTGCTTCAAAAAACTGTAAGGCATCAACCATAAACATGGCGACAGCCATGTTTATACCTATTTGTTCTTGCGATTTTTGAAATTTGTCCATTTCCCTTTGTTTGTAAGGGTCTTTGGACTCTAAATCATAAGGATCTTTTTCTATTGAAGATAAAAGGTTGTCAATATCTGTTCGTTTGGTTCTATACTCATGCTCATTAACGAGTTCAAAGTTCTTGTCAAGTTTTAAGTCTTCAGCCCAATGTAAAACCAATTCATATTCTTCAGCAGGTTCTTTATCATCTTTGTATTGAAGATACTCGTCATAAAAATCTGTAGCAAGTTTCATTTCTATTGGAGTAGCATTAAAGTCTTTGATAAAATCGAAACCAAATAATTCTTTGAACTGAATTGCATTTACAATATTGTAGACCTTGCTTTTTGAAATAATGTCTTTTGGAGAGAGTTCAACAATCTTTTTGTCGGTTACAGCCTTCAAGCCTTCTTGCAACATATTGTAAAGAGAGATAAATTGAAAAGGTCTGAGTTCTGCGAATTCATTATAAAGGAAATTCTCAATAAACAAATCAATTGGAGTATTGAATATTTGACGGTTCATTCCTTCAAATAGATTCGAACAATAATCCGCAATTGACTTTTCAGAAATACCCATTTTGTTGAATTTCTTGATTGTAGGTTCAAGTCCTTTTATGAATTCTGTTTTATGATTCTGAGTAGAAATAAATAATTGGTTTAGTTCTCCTTTTCTTGCTTCAATAACAAAATCTAAATGCACCAATTCGTGCATAATCAAATGTTCAACCGCTGGGTAACTTTGTTTGTATTTTACAATATGATTTTCTCTGTCATAATTTTCTGCAAACTCAAATTTTGCGGCAGTTGGAATTTCTTCTTCTTGAATTATTTCAATTTTTCTGTCACCATCCAATTCAAGTTTATGTCTGTATTCCCTAAATATTTTTTTGCCAGTATCTGTTGCAATTATTTTTTTAGAAATCTCGAAAGCTTGTCTTACAGAGTTCTGATATAAAACATCCTTACTTTTATTCAGTTTAATTGCTTGAATGGTGCTGTAAAAAGCAGACTGCAATTCTGCTTCCATTTCAGCAATCATTCCTAATGCAAAATGAGTGTTTGCATATTGGTCGTTAATCTTTAATGCTTCATAAAAATATTTTTTAGCTTCTTCCAATTTACCTTGTTGCATAAGGTTTGCACCAATGTTGTTTATGGTGATATTGTCTTTTGGATTTGCAATTTGTGCTTGGTCATAATATTTCATAGCAGTTGGAACATCATCTTTGAACTTAGCAAAAATATTTCCCATCATAAGCAATGCCCATCCATTTTTTGAGTCCCAACGTAATGCATCAATTAAGCAATTGATTGCTTCTTCTTGGTCGCCTTCGTCTGAAAGTATTTGTCCCATAATTCGGTGATATTCCGAAATAGCAGGATTCTTCTCGATTAGTTTTTTAAGAATAGGTTTTGCATCAGCATATTTACCTTTCTCACAAAATGCAATAACCTTTTGGTAGTCTAAATCTTGAGCTAAAATTGTAGGTGTGTCAATTTCAATACTAACAAAGTCATTGTCTATTGTTACTTTAGGTTTGTAAGGTCCGTAAGTATAAAAGTCTTGAATAGCATTGAGCAATGATTGCTGGTCGCCTTGAATAACCGATGGAAATATCGTGTAAAGAAAGTTGTCTATTTTATGAATGATTTGCATCTAAATTAATTCTTGATTTTGGTTAACGCTTTTTTTATTCCTTGAGTCGCCAAAGGGTCATTGTCAACCGCTTCAATTACTTTGTCGCAAAGCCATAGAGAAATATACTCTTCCTCTGATGAGTTAAAGAATTTGGCAAGTTTTACAACTTGGTCTCTATTCAAATTCCTTTCACCTCTTTCAGCCTTACTCATTAATGCAGTGTCAACTTCAATATGAGCAGCAACTTGTCTGAGTAGCAGATTTTGCTTCTCTCTCGTTTCTCTAATTTTCTGTCCTAGGTAACTCACGTTTCTGTATTTTGACTTGTCAAGAAGTGTCAAATTTAATAATTATTTTCTAAATGTCAGTCCGTGCGGTTGGAAAATTTTAGCTTTTTTGGTTTTGCGAAGGGTCGGCTTGTGTTTCGGACAAAACCAAATGTGCTAAAATGTGCGGCTGGCTTTTTAGTCGTCTGTTTGTCGTTGCACTGTCGTCTGTTAGGGTTGCTTGTAACGGTTTGCGGCTTGGCGAAGGTGGCGATTTTAACCACTAAACTTCATACGAAGAACCGCACTACAATTATACGAAAAACTGTCATACGAAGCACTGAACCGCCACTTTTGCCAAACCGCTGTTAGGCGTTCGTTCTTTTTTTTCGTCAGTTGTTGTCCGTGTCATTTTATGTTGTAAATTTGTAACCATTGTATAAGGTTAAACTACTTGGT
>Ga0214921_10010475_pt1 | contig 11458 bp, 8 predicted proteins | sample LL1505_MetaG_FD_177992 | JGI IMG/M metagenome (GOLD analysis project Ga0214921, IMG submission 177992) | Freshwater microbial communities from Lake Lanier, Atlanta, Georgia, United States - LL-1505 | ecosystem: Environmental > Aquatic > Freshwater > Lake | place: USA: Georgia | collected 2015-05-28
ACTGGCTCCGTGCCCTGCCCAAGGCCGAACTGCACCTGCACCTCGAGGGCTCGCTCGAGCCCGAAATGATGTTCGAACTCGCTGCGCGCAACGGCGTCGCGCTGCCGTTCGCGAGCGTCGAAGAAATCCGCGCCGCCTATCGCTTCGACAAACTCGACGATTTTTTGGCCATCTACTACCAAGGCATGTCGGTGCTGCTGACCCGCCGCGATTTTCGCGACCTGACGCACGCCTATCTCCGCCGCGCCCACGCCGACGGAGTCCGCCACGTCGAAGTGTTTTTCGACCCTCAGGGTCACACGGCGCGCGGCGTGCCTTTTGCTACCGTCATCGAAGGCATCACGCAGGGGCTCGCGGAAGGCGAACGCGACTTCGGCATCAGCAGCCGTCTCATCCTGTGTTTTCTGCGCCATTTATCCGAACGCGAGGCATTCGAGACGCTCGACGCGGCTCGTCCGCACCTGTCGCACATCGCCGGTGTCGGGCTCGACTCGTCGGAACTCGGTCATCCACCATCGAAGTTCACCCGCGTATTTGCGGCAGCGCGGGAACTCGGCTTGCGTGTGGTGGCGCATGCCGGCGAGGAAGGTCCGCCCGCATACGTCGCGGAGGCGCTCGATCTGCTGCACATCGAACGCCTCGATCACGGCAATCGCGCGATGGAAGATCAAACCCTCGTGGCTCGATTGCGCGACAGCGGCATGACGCTGACGGTCTGCCCGTTGTCGAATCTCAGACTTTGCGTAGTCAAAGATATCGCCCAGCACCCGCTGCGCGCGATGCTGCGTGCGGGCTTGCGCGTCACGGTGAATTCCGACGATCCCGCCTATTTCGGCGGATACGTACTCGACAACTACATGGCGATGATCGAAGCGCTTGGCCTCGATCGCGAGGACGTGCTGCGCCTGGTGGCAAACAGCCTGCAGGGATCTTTTCTACCAGCGCCGAAAATCGCGGAGCTGCTTGCGCAGCTCCACGATCTCGGTCGAACCGGTTGAGCGAATTCAGTCCTCAGAAAGACCGCGACAAGGTCGCATACACGTACCGGCCGGTCGCATTCGCGAGGCTGCCGAAGTAACCGAAGTTCGTCGAAGTGATCGGCGGAGCCTTGTCGGAAATGTTGCGCACGCCCAGACGCACCGAGGTGTTGTTCAAAAAGTCCTCGCGGCGACGGAAATCGTACTGACCGTACAGACTCACGGTCGTCCAGCTGTCGACCTTGAACAACTGACCGTTCACGGGCGCGGGGCCCGTGTCGTTCACGGAACCGACGTAGTTCACGAACGCACCCGCACGCCACTCCTTCAAGCGCCACGTGAGCGAAGCCGAGCCGCGCCACGCCGGATTGCCGTTGACGCCGATCTGATTGCCCGCCGCCGTGATCACGATGCCCGAACCCAGGCGCCCCGCGGCATTGGCTTCGGTGAGCTTGCGCGTGATCTCGGTCGGATCCTGATTGAACTTGGTCAGCTTCGCCGCGTTCGCGGTGAACGTGAATGAGCCGAGCCCGGTGTTTTTCAGGTCATAGCGCAAGCCGGCGTCGAAGCCCGCGAGTTGCCGTGGCGTAATGTTGAGATAGTTGTCGTTGACCTGTACCACCTGACCGACTTTGTTCGTGCCCACCGGCGGGTCACGCACGATGTTCGGATTCGTCTGACCATCGAGTCGCAACAGATAGTCGTACAACAATTGAATCTGGCCGCCCTCGATGCCGATCACGCTCTTTTCGCGGATCGACCAATAATCGAGCGACAACGACGCCTTGCCTGCCGAGTCGGGCAAAAAGTCCGGCTGGAAGATGATGCCGGCCGACACGTTCTCGGCGTCCTCGGGGCCCAGATTGCGATTGCCCGAACGTACTTCGATAGTGCTCGAGCCCGAGCAGGTGACGTTGTTGATGCGGCAGAACGAATAATCGGTACGCGTGTTCGACACCTGCGTTCCCGAGCTGTAGAACTGCGGCAAATTCGGCGCGCGGAACCCTTGCGAGGCCGAACCGCGCAACGCGAGCCACTCGGCGATGCTCCAATTGACGGCGACTTTCGGCTTCACCACGTTGCCGAAGTCCGAGTAGTTCTCGTTACGTACCGCAAGCTGCATGTCCACCGATCGCATCAGCGGAACGTTCATATCTTTGGAGATCAGGGGTATGGCGAACTCGAGATACGCCGAGGCGATCGAGCGATGCGCACGCACGTCGGGCGAAGGGCTCGCGCCCATGACGTCCGTACCGTAAGTGATGCCCGAGACCACATCCGTGTACGTGATCGTGCCGTCGAGACGCTTGTCGCGGTTGTCGACGTACCCGTCGCGACGCAACTCGATGCCGCCTGCAATACCGACATCGCCAGCCGCCCACTTGACGAGGTCCGGTTTCGACGCCTTCAAATCCCACATCGCCAGACTGGTCTCGCTGATGCGGTGCACGCCGACCAGAAATCCGTTGATGGTGGTGCGATCGCTCGGGGTCGCATCGGCACCCGAGTAATCGTTGACGTTGCCCCCGTTGAAGGGGTTGTAGGCATCGGGGGTCGATTTGGCGAGTGCTTGCTGGAACAGCGTGTTGCTGATCGCATTGAGCGTGTGATCGTCCGTCTTCGCCCACGAGTAAACCAACGCGGTTTCCCAATCGAAACCCGACTTGTTGCCGCGCAAGCCGGCGAGCAATCGGTAGCTGTCGTCGGTGACTTCATACACGCGCGGGCCGGTATCGACCGGGCGATACGTGGTCAGACGCAGCGCAAGTCCCGTCGTCGGCACATTGACAAGGTTCGCGAGACGATTCGGATTTGCGACGCCGTTGAAGGTCGTCGGGCCGAACGGGTTGTAGTAGTTGCTCGCGGGAACCGAGATGACCGCGCTCGAGAGCGGCGCCGACTGTTCGCGCAGACCGCTGAACAAAGCGTGATACAGACCCGCTTCGCCGAAGAATTCGACGCCGCCGAAATCCCGGCTGACGGTGGTGAACGCGTTGTATCGATCGAGCGCGCCTTTCAAGGTGCGATCGGCGTTCTCGTTGTAACGCAGCTCGCGATCGACGGCACCGGTGATGGTGCCCGCTCGCAAGCAAAGATTGCCGCCGTACGTGGTGCTGCTGCATCCGGCCGCCGTATTCGACACCGGCTCAACGTGGAACACGCCGGAGGTGGTGAGCGCAACCGTTCCCTGTCGCACGGCGACCGTGCTCGGTACGACCGTGAACGAACCCCAGGGCGATGAGGTGCTGCGGTTGTCGAACGCCGTATCACCCGCCCAGGGCGTGTTCGCCACCGCCGCACGGTGATCTTCGCTCGCCGAATACTCGCGCTCGCTCGCGAGCAGCTTGTTGTGTCCGGTGAATCCACCGAAGAACATGACGCGAGTGCCGTTTTCGAACCGCGTACCCGCTTTCACGTTGATCGTGGTTTCACGATAGTTCGTGCCTTCGGAGCCGCCGTATTGCGCTTCGGCGCGCACACCTTTGAAGTCCGTTTCGAGCACCGTGTTGACGACGCCGGCAACGGCATCGGTGCCGTAGATCGCGGCCGCGCCGTCACGCAGCACTTCGACGCGCTTCACGCCGGAAATCGGGAATGCATTCGTGTTCGCCGTTTGCACGGGCACCAAGTTTTCAGTCTGGGTGCCCGGGGCGGGCACGACGCGGCGCCCGTTCAACAGCACCAGCGTGTTGCCGGTACCGAGATTGCGCAAGTTGATGGAAGAGGTATCACCGCGCGCATCGTTCAAATTTCCGGTCGTACGCGCTTCCTGAAACTGCACGTCACCGGCTTGCGGGATCGAACGAAACAGTTCGTCGCCCGAAACCGCCGCCGTCGCGACGATGTCTTCTTTCTCGACGACAGTCACCGGCAATACGTCGGTGACTTTGAGGCCGCGAATCTGCGATCCGACGATCACCACTTCGGCGAGCTCTCCCTCGGCAGGAGCATCGCGCCCCGCAGGCCCTGCGTTCTGTGCAGCGATCGTGGTCGTGATGAACATCGCGCCCAATACGGCGACCCATTTTTCTCGTGATTTCATGTCACCCTCCGGAAATTGGTGCGGGAATATGGACGTATTCGATGCTATTGTCCATATCTATGAATGCGTTCAAAACCCGTCGTCTATATTTGATCTTCACCCTGGCTTTCACGCTGTTCGCCGGCCTCGGCGCCGTCGACGTTGCGCAGGCGCAGCAACAGTCTCTTCTCGAATACCCGAGCATCCATTCGCCCCGCGTCGGGCTCGACGGCATGGTCGTGTCGCAAAACGAAGCGGCGAGCGCCGTCGGCGCGCGGATCCTCGCGCGCGGCGGCAATGCGATCGATGCCGCCGTGGGGATCGCCTTTACTTTGGCCGTGACCCTGCCGCGCGCCGGAAATCTTGGCGGCGACGGTTTCATGACCGCGTATCTGGCCGATCAAAAGAAAGTGACGGTGATCGACTTTCGCAGCGTAGCCCCGAAAGCCGCGACGCTCGAGATGTACCTCACGCCGGACGGCCGCGAATCCGCAGCCGCGTCCACGGGGTATCGGGCCCCTGCCGTACCAGGTACCGTCGCCGGTCTTTGGCTCGCACACGAAAAATACGGACGCACCAAATGGGCCGAGCTCGTCGCACCGGCTGAAAAACTCGCACGTGAAGGCCTGGTACTCAGCGCCGACGAAGCGTTCGTATTCGGCTGGGGTCGAAAGCGTCTGGCAACGAGCGATGCGGGACGCAAGACGTTTTTCAAACCCGACGGGTCGGCCTACGCCGCGGGCGAGCGACTCAAGCAGCCCGCTCTAGCGTGGACCCTGCAACAGATCTCGAAGAAAGGCGCCGACGCGTTCTATCGCGGCGAGGTCGCGACCCGCATCGAGCGTGACATGCGTGAGCATGGCGGGCTGATCACGCGCGACGACTTGGCAGCCTACCGCGCCGTCGAGCGCGAGCCGCTACGCGGCAGTTATCGCGGCTACACCGTTTATACGCCTCCCCCCGCCAGCGGGGGCGCGGCACTGCTCACCATGTTGAACATCCTCGAGACGTTCGACTTGAGCGGTCTGTCGCCGGGATCCGCCGAAACCGAACATCTGCTCGCCGAAACCATGCGACTCGGGCACCGTGACCGCGTCAAGCATCTCGGCGACATCGACTTCGGCAAAATCCCGCTGCAAGGTCTCACCTCGAAAGCCTACGCGGCAGAGCGGGCGAAACTCATCGATCGCGACAAGGCGACACCCAACGCGGCAATCAAGGCCGGCGACCCGTTTGCGCACGAGAGCCCGAACACCACGCACTTTTCAGTCGCCGATCGTTACGGCAACGTCGTGTCCGTCACCTACACGCTCGGCTCGGACTTCGGATCCGGCGTGATGGTCGACGGTGCCGGATTTCTGCTGAACAACCAAATGAACAACTACAGTCACGTGCAAGCGTTTCTCGCTTCGAGCCGTGGCGAACCCATGCCGGCGAACGCGATGCAAGCCGGCAAACGCATGATGTCGACCATGACACCCACGCTCGTATTCAAAGGTGAACAGCCCTGGATGGCCGTCGGCACGCCCGGTGGCGGACGCATTTTGAACACCATCCTGCAAGTACTCGTGAACGTCATCGACTTCAAACTCAACATCGACGAAGCGACGCATCAACCACGCATCTCCGCAGGCGAGGGGCCGCTCGAGGTTGAACCGAACTTCAATGCCGACACCCTTGCTCTTTTGAAAAAGAAGGGCCACGAGATACGTGTCAGCGAAACCATGGGCAGTGCGCAGTCCATCGTCATAGATAAAGGATTTTTCCTGGGGGCAGCGGATCCGCGTCGGCCTGGCGCCGCGGCGGTTGCGCCGTCACGCTGACAAATTCATCTTGCGTCGAAGGACGCTGGTCATGCACGGAGTGAAGCCTATGTTGACGCGACGTGATTGCCTCGTCGGCGGCGGATTGCTGCTCAGCGCAACATCGGGACTGAGCGCTGCAACCGTCGCGACGAGCGCAGAGAAACCGGATACTCGCATTGCCGATCCGGCTTTCAACACCGAGCTCATCGGTCGCCTGCAAGGCGATCTCTCGGGTCGTCAACGCTGGCTGCACAACCCCGGCTTCGTCTTCGCGACCATCCCCGGACAAGCCTTGGCACCCGCCGACTTCGGACGGCTCCTGTATCGAGTCGAAGGTTTCACATCGCGTATCTCGCGCCGGCTCGATGACGGCTCGGTCGAGGAGCGATCCCAGAGTTGGATGTTCTACCGTCACGCCGAGGAAGATCGCTGGCTCGAAAAATTCGAGAATCCGTGGACCGGCGAAAAGCTCGAGGCACCGCCGTTCAGAGGCGGCCCGACGCATTCCTGGCTACGTCCGGCGACTGGCCCGGAACTCGAAGGCGGCGTCGGCCTCGAGAGCACCGCCATCGGCCGTCCGCCATCTTTGAATTGGCGCATCCATGACAACAGCGTGTGGCTCACCCGCCATGCAGCAAGCCGGCTGCAGGCAGGTCCGACGGTCCGCAACGAGTTTTCGATCGATCAATGGGTCTGCCGACTCGAGCACGTGTTCGATTCACGGCGGACTCATGTGCCCGCGAGCTATTCGTGGACCAGTCAGGCGGAGTGGCAACCTTGGCTGCGCATGGGCAACCGGCCCGGCGGATTGCTGTGGCGTGTAGACAGCGTGGTACTGGATGATCTCTCGCAGTTGCCCGCGGCATTCGTCGAGCGCATGCAAAAATTGTTGCCCGGAAAACTTCAAGAGCGACTCACATGGTAAAGACGATGTTTCGGTCGACCCGCCGAGCCGCGCTGACCACGATGCTGGCACTCGGACTTCTTGTTCATGCGACGGTGTCGGACGCCGCACCGACGCCCGTCGCGGCGTCTCGGAAAATCATCGTGTTCGGCGGCTCGGGGCAACTCGGCGCCCAAATCGTTCGCGCACTGCAAGGTGCGGGTCACGATGTCACGGTATTCGTACGGCCGACGTCCGACCGTGATCGATTGACGAAAGTCGATGTGCATTTCATCGAAGGCGACGTGACGATCGAAGCCGATGTACGACGCGCCATGCAGAGCACCCGTTTCGACGTCGTCGTCGATGCGCTGGGACGCAGCGGCGCGGATGTCGACTTCTTCGCGACCAGCGGTACCCACATCGCAAAATGGGCGGGCGCCACCGGCGTCAAACAACTCATCCTGCACAGCTCGGTGGGTGTCGGTCTCAGCAAGGATGCGTATCCGCCTGAACGCTACCCGGCGATGCGCCGGTTGTTCGTGGCCAAAGAGATCGGTGAGAACGCCGCGATCGCCTCGGGCGTCTCGTACACGATCATTCGCAATGCCGTTCTGCGCGACCCGCCGGAAGGCACGCCGGAAAATGCCCGCTTGGTCAGCGATCAAAAATCCTACGGCTCCGTATCACGACGCGGACTCGCGCGACTGACACTCGCCTGCATCGATGCCGCCGATTGCCGAAATCGGGTTTTCCACGCCATCGACGACACGTTGCCGGTGTTGCGCTGACGACGGGCGCGCGTACGGATCAAGGGCTCGTGCGGTCCACCGCGGCGCGCACCACGTTGTAGAACTCTTGTCGCGCTTTTGACTCCGGACCAATCGCTGCGCGTGTCCAGTTGGAGTTCGATGCGATGATCAGACGTCGCTGCGGGTCGATGAAAATACCCTGTCCGTAAATGCCCTGCGCGGCGAACGATCCATCGTCGTACGTCCACCATTGGAAGCCGTACCCGCGACCCGGTTGACCGATGTCTTTCTGCTTCCGCGTCGCCTCGGCAAACCAATCCGGCGGAACGATTTGCCGACCGTCGACATTGCCGTTGGCGAGAATGAATAGACCGAGCCGCGCATAATCACGCGTCGCCGCCTGCAGGCAGCAACCGGCGATCTCGTGGCCCGTCTTGCCTTTCAGCCACGTGGCCGTTGCCGCCATGCCGGCCGGATGCCAGATGCGCTCCTGCATATACTGCGCCAAAGATTTTCCGGTTGCTGAAGAGACCAGGACGCCGATCAAATTGGTCTCGCCGGTGTTGTAGTGCCACACGGCTCCGGGCGGGTGCGCGCGCGGCAGTTTGCGCATGTAGCTGACCGTCGCATCGATTCCGGGATCGGGCTTGGCGTTGTTGAATTGCGCAACGTCGGCGCGCGGATCTTCGTAATCTTCGTTCCAACGCACGCCGGAGCTCATGGTCAACAATTGACGAATCGTGACGTCGTCGTAGGCCGAGCCCCGCAGGTCCGGGATGTAACGGCTCACTTTGTCTTCGAGGCTCGCGATGTAGCCGTCTTGAATCGCCGCGCCGACGAGCGTGGAGGTGAACGATTTCGCCACCGAAAAGCTGGTCCAGCGTCCGTTGGCGTCGAAGCCGAGTCCGTACCGCTCGAAGCGAATCTTGCCGTCCTGCACGACGACCAGCCCCGCCGTGTTTTGCCTGGCCATGTAGTCGTCGACACCCGGGATCGCGAGCGGCTCGCCCGACGGCAACGGCATGGGCTTAGGGGCGGGCGTGATGATGGCCGCATGCGCCAGGAACGGCATGCGATCCATCGCGCGAAACGCCGCCTCACGCTGCCGTTGGCTCCAGCTCAACACATCGGCGTTGGTCGGCATGGCAGCGAGCAGGCCGCGCGTTTCTTTGTCCAGCGTCGAGAACCAGTATCCGGCCGCCAGAACGATCGATGCCAGAAGAATGCCGAGAAATTTTTTGATTTTCATTTTACGGACCATGAAATATCGGGGCCATTCAAGCCGCGTTGGAAATCAGCAGCTTCAAGTAAGGATTGGTAAATCGACGCGAGGCCGTGACGGCATAGAACGACTCCTTGAGTCCCGCCACCCTCGCCCACTCGACGAGCACGCCGCGTTCCAACTCGTCTTTCACGACGATCGGCGGGACCAAAGCGACGCCCCGGGTCTCGCGAGCCACGAGACGCAGCATCGCCATGTCGTCGACTTCGACCGCGACGATGGGCTTTACGCCGACATGCTCCATCAACGTGTCGAACGACTCGCGCAAACTGCTTTCCGGGCCGGGCAGCACCATCGGCGTGTCGCGCAAACTTTCCGGGAAACCGAATCGCTTGCGGCCCTTGCCGGGGCGCCCGACGAGACTCGCCGCCTGCTCGGCGATTTTGACGACCCGCCACGGCGTCGACTTGTCGCGCGGCACTGCCGTGTTGGTCAGCACCACATCGAGCGTGTGGGCGGCCAACTGCGGCAGCAACTCTCGCAAGGTGCCCGAGCGCAGGACCAGCTCGACATCGTCACGCACGAGCAAAGGCTTCAACCACCCGAGCTGGAAGTTCCTCGACAAGGTGGCGACTGCCCCAACCCTCACGACCGGCCGCCCTTTTCGCACACCACCCTTCAAAGTGCTGACGAGCTCTTCTCCGGATTTGAATATGGAGTCGGCGTATTCGAGAGTGATCCGCCCCGCCTCGGTCAATTCGATGCGACGGTTCTTGCGCTCGAACAGCGGCTGCCCGAGTCGTGCTTCGAGTTGACGCAACTGGATTGAAAGTGCGCTCGACGAAACGTGCAGCTGCTCCGCGGCGCGCGTCAGGCTCCGCTCGTGAGCGATGACCCGGAAATAGCGCAAGTGGTGGTAATTGAGCGCGCTCATTTTTCAATTTTATTTTATAAAACTTTATTTCTCAATAATTGAAATATACAGAATTTCAACTCGCGACTAACTTGTGCGCCCGTGATTGACGGGGCTCTGGTCAACCCCGCGAGGAATCCGCCCATGAACGCATCACTGTTCACCAGCCTGATCGATCCTGCAATTCTTTTGTTCTTCTTCGGCATCTTGGTCGGCGCGCTCAGATCCAATCTCGAGATTCCGCCTGCGGTGGCGAAATTCTGCTCGCTCTATCTGCTGCTCGTGGTCGGGTTCAAAGGCGGGACCAGCCTCGCGGCAACCGGTTTCACGGCGGCGATGGGGTGGGCGCTGCTCGCTGCGGCACTCCTCGCGCTGGCGATCCCGGCCTGGTCGTTCCTCGTGCTACGGCGGCGATTGAACCCGTTCGATGCCGCGGCGGTTGCTGCAACCTACGGGTCGGTCAGCGCAGTCACGTTCATCACTGCAGTCAGCTACGCCGAACAGCAAAGCATCGCCACCGGCGGATACATGGCCGTCGCGCTGGTGCTGATGGAATCCCCCGCGATCATCATGGCGGTGTTGCTCGCAACCTACGTGCGTTCACGCATGATGCCGCAAGGCGTTGCCAATGCGGTGAGCGCGTCACCCTCTGCCGCACCGATGAGTTTGCGCAATGTATTGCACGAGGCGTTCACCGACGGTGCGCATCTGCTGCTGCTCGGCGGCGTGCTCATCGGATACCTGACGGCGGATGAAGGCAAACAGGTGATGAAGCCGTTCACCGACCTTCAAAAAGGCATCCTCGGCTTCTTCCTGCTCGATATGGGCTTGATGGTGGCCAAGCGCATCGCGGACGTACGGCACAATGGCATCCTGCTCGGCGCGTTCGGCATGCTGATGCCGCTCTTCAATGCGATGGTGGCCGCAGGACTCGCGAAGCTGTTCGGTCTGTCGCTGGGCGACGCGTTTCTGCTCGTCGTCCTCGCCGCATCGGCGTCCTACATCGTGGTACCCGCCGTCGTGCGCTACGCGATCCCCGAAGCAAACCCCGGTTTGTACTTCACGATGTCTCTGGCGATCACGTTTCCGTTCAATATCCTGATCGGATTGCCGTTGTATCTCTCGATCCTCGAACGGTGGTGGTCGCAGCCGCCGTGACGGCGCCGACTCAGATCCGCTATCCTGCGACCCCTATGACATCGATATTCAAGCGTGCCGTGCCGGCCTGGCGCATCGCCCTCTGGAGCGGCGCCGCCGTGGCCCTCCTCGCTCCATGGATGGCGATGCGCGTGACGGCAGAGGTCAATTGGACGGCGCTCGACTTCGCCGTGTTCGGGTTGATGCTGAGCGCAGTCTGCGCAGGATTCGAGATCGCAATGCGCGTTTCAAAACTCTGGAGTTACCGCCTGGCCGCGATTCTGACGGTGGGCGGTTGCTTCCTGATGGTTTGGGCGAATCTGGCCGTTGGAATCATCGGCAACGAAGAAAACCCGAGAAATTCGATGTTCTATGCGATACCGCTTGTCGCGTTGGCCGGCGCGCTCGTGACGCGACTCGATGCGCAGGGACTGAAATGGACACTGCGCCTCATGGCCGCTCTGCAACTGCTGATCGCGATCGTCTCTGCCGCGCTCGATTGGGCACTGCTGCCCGTATTCACTGCGTTCTATGTCGCGCTGTGGCTCAGCGCAGCCGAGCTGTTTGCCCGTACCGCACAAGGCACACCGGACTCACTCGCCATTCGGTGAGTTTTGCCCAGCTCAGGCCCGATCGAAAAAATCCTGCAAGATCGCCGCCATTTTTTGGGGCGCGGCAGCCCAAAGACCATGGCCGTACTCCGGAATGGCAACACGCACCGCATCGGGTCGCAGCGCTTCCGCACGC
>Ga0214921_10010476_pt1 | contig 11458 bp, 10 predicted proteins | sample LL1505_MetaG_FD_177992 | JGI IMG/M metagenome (GOLD analysis project Ga0214921, IMG submission 177992) | Freshwater microbial communities from Lake Lanier, Atlanta, Georgia, United States - LL-1505 | ecosystem: Environmental > Aquatic > Freshwater > Lake | place: USA: Georgia | collected...
GTTTCAAATGAAGGAGAACCAAACTACAAAATACTTGATATTTACGTGTTTTTGATTCTTTGGTTGGTTCTCCCCCTTTTACAAAATAAAAGTGGGCGAGATGTGTTGTTCCTCGGTAACAAACCATGAGGCGCCGTTCCTGGTCGCCTTTCCAGGTGGCCAACCATGAGAACCTATCTACAAAATACCTGAAAATCATATGTGGAGGAACTATATAAAAAAAGTCGATGTATAGTATACATACGATGAATAATTATATAACAGCCCGTCCATTTAATGACGGGTTTGGGAGTCAATTTCAAACTCTACTTTATGCGATTATTTTTTCTTTTTATGACGAAAAGGAATTTGTATACACACCTCTGAATTACGTAGAACATAATTATAAGGATGACCCGAATTTCAACGAAAATTTGGAGAACCTGATGAATATAAGGACCCATTTTAAAAACATTGGCGATTTTGACGAAAATGAACGAAACAATATTATATCATACGAAATACCGCCAATAAAGGACAAAATGGACGCAAATATCAAACAATTTATGACAGAAACCACCCTGAAACGAATACGTGCGATGTTTTGGGGAAACAAGGAACGCGATTACTTTAAAAATGGTAAAGTAAATGTCGCTATTCACATTAGAAGGCCCAATGAATACGATGAAACTATTTTGGAAGAATATCAGAAGCAAATGGGTTATTTTCAAAGGTTCAATACCAACGAGTATTTTTTGAATGTTATAAATAACATACGGAATAAACATGCTGAAAAAGAACTGCGATTTCACATTTATTCGCAAAGTAACATTCGATCCAATTTCGATTGTTTTATTCGCGAAGATACCGAATTACATATTGACGAAGACATTTGTTCAACATTTATGGGGTTGGCCGCGGCAGACATACTCGTGACATCGGCAAGTTCGTTCAGTTATGTCGCAGGCCTACTCAATTTCGGTACCGTTGTGTATTGTCCATTTTGGCACCCGCCGGCGCCGGGATGGGTCACAATTTAGACCACCCAAGATTTTCTCACCCATTGTATATCAACATGACGACAATCATTACGCGCGACGACCTACATAAATTGTATACAAAAAACAGGAAAGTATTCACCGAACAAAACATCCAAGCGTATGTTCAGTGTATTGTAAGAAGGGTGTTACTGTTCAACGAGAAAGGTCACACGACGTATAGCCATTTTTTCAATAAAGGTAGCGGTCTGGAAGACCGTCCCGAGGTTGTCCAAGAAATAGCGCGAAAAATACAGGAAATCTTTGTAGACAGCGACGTTATTTTTTATGCGAAGGGGTCTACCGATAATGGTACAGGGTGCCAAATTGTTATCAATTGGGAAAAAAATATAGAATAATGATAATATAATACAACACATTATCATTGATGGAAAGTTACCGCGCACGACGTGAATTTCTAAAAGGGCAGATCGATTTCCATTTATCTTCGTTTGGGTTTGGTGTCTACTGCGATTATGCGATATGTAATCGTATTGACGGCGGAGAAGGCCATGCGCAGATCAATCGAGAATGTCTGTATAATTTGAACGACGGCGACAAACTATTTATCAACGCGGCCTATTTGCCCAACATAGACCAAGTATTTGACGCGGTTATCCAAATGCTGAGAACCCGAAACATTCGTCTGAATTTTTATATCATGTGTGAACCCAAATTACCCTACCCCTACGTTGCGGCCATTTTACCGCACGCGCATCACATATATCTTATGAACAACGAATACGACCACCCGCAAATACATCATATGCCCATTGGTATTCGCGACGGCGAAGAAGTACGTCCGGGTCATCGTCATTTCACGCAAAAGACCCTTCTTGAAGAGGGAAGATGGGTGCGCGACAAGAAATACTTGTGTTTATTATGTTTTTCGTCGGGTCCAAGTCGGACCGAGTGTGAAAAGCCTTTGGAAAACCAGCCGTTTGTCTTGAACTTGAATAAGGAAGTGTTCCCCCCTCAGCCGTCCATACACTGTGGAAAAGTACCGGTGTGGATCAACTACGAAAAGACCCACGAATCGTGGTACGTTCTCTCGCCCCCGGGCGCAGGTATCGACTGTCACCGGTTTTACGAGGCCATTTACTTGGACGCGATTCCGATTGTGAAACGTACCGGGACGGCGTTTGATAAATTGTACCACGCATTTCCCTGTTTGATGGTGGACGAATGGAGCGATGTTACCGAACAATTGTTGGAGAACATGAAAGAACCCATGATGAATCGTCTGACGTCGTTTAAAGAAAAATATCCGAATTTTATGACCGATCTGGAGAGCATTTCAGAATTACTGTTACAAACCTAACTCATCGACTCTTCCAACTCTTGGGCGCGATATTTAATCCATATATTTTGATAAAGCATGATGGCAATTTCTTTGGCGGCAGAATGAAATACATCTACGTGTAGTTTCGTATCGTCGTCCAACACATATTCGGCGGTTTCGCTATTCATAAGCGGTTCATATTCATTCCAAGTTTCAATATGTGCCAGCGCTTTTTGACGCGTGTTGGAAGAGACGTTGACCTCTTCGTCACATCCCACCTTCATGTATTTATGAAAACAATCATTGGCCAATTGTTTCATATGACGGTTACCTTCTTTCGACGATTCGATCAAGGCCTCGGTACACGCTTTACGGTAACCATTGACTGCCAAAAGAAAATCGACATTTTCAACAACCAGAGCCTTGGCGGCGTAGTCGCGCAGTTTTTTTGATCTTTCGTCATCAGCCAAAGCATGATACATGTCTTCCAATTCGGGTTCTTCGTTTTTATAACCCGGGCCGTCCAGCGTATCAAAAGACGTGAGTGAAATGGTGGCAGACTGTTTTCTTTCTGGTAAGATTTTCGACATGCGGTGTATAAATCGACTTATTAGTATGTCCAGTAACTTGGGCATCCAATGACGATAACAGCGGCTTATTAGAATACGGAAACAGAATAGGGTGACCCCCACCGAAATGAAAGACGTGCGCACCACATATGTAGTTGAAACATTCAGCCCTAATAATTGTATCATATAGGCAATAGCCACGCAAAACCAGAATATAACAAATGCTTCTTTCAACACCATTCCGTCGCGGAATTCTCCGGTGCCATTGCGCACACTGATGACCGATCCCGCGGAAAAGAGAACGTGCCCAATAACGAGAATATACGCAACCGGTACAGTGTTGGGGTTCCATACACAGGTGTATATGTCCAACGAAGGCCGGTAGCGATCCATGACCGTTTTTATCAATATGGGGGGGTTTAATAGACTTACAAAAAACAATACCACCGCGGTCAATGATGTCCAACCTAAGGAGAGGATGAGCATACGCTGATGTGTAAGTCGTTTCAAGCGGTGTCTATCTTCCGAGTGTAAAAACACGGATAACCGATACGCTTTCATGTTCATCATCATGACGACAAAACTCATGGGCAAATATGTGAGCCATAATAGGGTTCTACATTGCGCGAGATTCATGTCGGATTGCCATAAAAATACACATGCCCATATGGTAATGATACTCGAACCACAGACAGAAATCATATGTATGGGATGAAGCATGCGCACATCGGGTTCATCTCTATGAACCCATAGGGTCACCACCATTGTCAATAACAGTGTGGTACAAAGTGACGCAATGACAATACAAGACGTGAGATTGGCATCTTTGGCGAGGGACCAGCGATAATACCGTTCGTCCCAAGTAGGGATCGGATATATAATGGGATGTTGGGATTGCGCGGGTGGTGACACGATATAAGGGTTTAATTGGCCGGGATACAGTTGAATGGCGATGGTGGGGGTAGGTGTATTTACCTGATGAGCGTCGAATACTACTCGTCCATACATGCCCGATACCTGAGCATTGATTAACATGGCCGTGATATCCTCACCATAAATTTCGTGACCGCGCATCATATTCGCATTTTGTGTGACACGATAGATTGCGCCTTCCAACAGATCCAGGGCTGCCCAATATCCGTTGGATTGATAAGGTGGAAAACTACCTGTAATATTCATGTACCATTCACTGAATAGAGCGACACTCGATGGTGCGCTCGGAGTAGACCCGAAATTCATGGCTTCATTTACTGTGGTCATGGGACAGTCTGGACGAAACGCGGTTCCGTAAGGCAACATGTCTTCGGTATAATCCGAGCCCTTCAAATTAGGATGTGTAAAGGTGGGTTGGGTAATGTAATCGATCCAGCCGTGTGAAATGAAATCCTGTATTTGATTTGTCCCAAAGCAATCGAGCAAGGTGAATGATTTGGATAAATACCGGGCGGTTTCAAAATAGGGCATTGGAAAGCGATTGTAGCTCATGGTATCATTGAACGTACAGCTTTGCCAATCGCACCATAGAATAGCGTCAGGTTGAAGGTGGCGAAGCGTTTGAATTATAAATGTAATATCTGATGCGGTGCTGTTGCTATATAAATCGTAATGCGCAATGTGGTTTATACCGCGCGAGACACCTAAATATTCCGCGGACCCATAACACGACCAATAATTATATCCGGCATCCGCCTCGTCGGAATATGCCACGGTTGCGATACTTTTTACGCCGTTCTCAATATAGGTGTCCATCAAGGAGCGAAAGGTGTACATCGCCGGAGCTTCAATATAAAATGCGGTCGTACGATTGGGTTGTAATTCATATTGAATCGGATGGGGGTTGGTAGACGTAAGAATGTAGGGTATATTTTTTTGTGAAGCAATGGGAGCCAACAGCTCGCCGACGTTGCCTTCGGGAGCCATGATGGCCGATACTTTGGGGAGTTGCTGTAACCGGTTTGTCAAGAATGCGGCACAGTAACTCACGTTACTCAGATAATCCACCAATTCTACATTGGCGTTGAATGGCCAATCCGGCACATATTTGGCCTTGTATTTTAGATGGTCTGACCAATAGTTGATCATTTTATCGGTGCCGTATCCGTATGAATATTCTCCTTGACTGGACCACAAGGCTAGAATAGTTACGTTGAAAAGCATTTAATCGCAGTATGATAGAAATATATAATAGATAGATTTTTTTACAAATAAAATAATTCATGAGTGAAAATTATTTGATGTATACCTCGATTGTACTGCATTCTCTCTGTTACATACCGATTGTTTATGCCGATGTGAAAAACAAAAATGCCAATATGTACAATTTGCCTGACCGGTTTATCTCGATACTTGCTATAATATTTGGCGGGGCTTATGCTTACCGTATCAATAACACGACATTGATGCTAAATTATGTGATTTTTTTGGTATTGGAATCTGGAAATATATGTACCAAATTGTATTTTATTCGTAAAAATAATCCAGATCCTTGTATGATACCATTTATGAAGGCGCGAGCAACAGAAACAATTGATGAAAGTCCAGAAGAAAGTCACTGTAGCAAACCGAACGCGATACCCATTTAATGTGCGACGAGGCTGCGCTATTCAAAAAATCGCGGATATCTCGATTATTATTAGAAACTAAAATATATAAATGAAACAATTATATATACATATAATTGTTTTATCATGTCGGATGAACATAAACCCCCCGTGAAGATTTTTTATCATATTTATTGTAACGAGAATGCGAAACCCATAGTCATCGATCAAATAAACAAAATAATGTTTTCGGGTTTATATGAAAAGACCCAGCAAATATTCTGTTTTATTACTGGTGAACAAACGTATATATCTGAAATCGTGAAAATTGTACAGAAAAGTGGAAAAAAATACCGGATTGTTGCGGTCAGTGTGGATGATACCTCTTATGAACGCTTTACACTACTAAAAATTAGAGAATACATTTCACCGGGAGAAAAGATACTTTATATTCACACCAAAGGTGTTACGTATAACAATACAAAACATTATCATGGTTGGGTACCCGGTTTACCAACGATTAAAGACAATGTATTAAATTGGAGAACATTTATGGAGTATCATCTTATGTACAAACACCCGGAATGTATTAAATTACTAGATGATTATGATATTGTAGGAGTAAATTACGGAGAGAATCCTTCACATTTCAGTGGAAATTTTTGGTGGACTACTTCTGATTATTTTTTAACCCTGGACAATCATATTGGAGATGGATATTTTGACCCAGAATTTTACATATGTACGAAACCCAACAAATATTTTTCATTAATTGTAAATAGAAAAGCGCGATATGACGACAACATAAATTACGAAGATTATGTGGATATTATGTAAACGCATACAATTCTTTTAAGCGCGAATTAAGTCGGCCTTTTATTTCATCGTCGATATTCATGATAGTGTCTTTTATTTTGATAATTTCTTCATTTGTATAACTGTAATGACATGAAACTCGGATTATATCCTCTTTATTGTTGATATAATCAAAATCGCTCTTCACCCATTTTTTCCATAGATTCGATTTGAAACAAATATCAAACACCTTTTCAAAAACGTCGGGGTTATGTTTGATATGCTCGATAATCACATTCGTTTCTATCATGCCCAACTCCGGCGCAATATTGATCAACTTCAGTCCGACTTCCGTCTTTTTACGAATATTGTCCATCGTTAACCAATCACCGTTGTGTTCCTTGGCAATAAGATTGTATTTATTGGCCAAAGACAGCATATTTTTTAATCTGTCTTCGTCAAATTCACCAATATTTTTCCCCTCGCACAACCGTGTACCAGACTGTATCACCAAATATTTTATTTGGTGAAATATGACATCCGATAATTCTGTTTTCAAATATAACACCAACCTTTCCAATTCTTCCACCGTGAATGAGCGAATCGCCTCTTCGGTGGCAATTTCAAATATCATCGACGGATTTCTTTGATGGCAAAATTTTATCATATTGGCGGTCCATTGACAGCCTTCATCAAAATCCGGATATTTTTTCCACGGATCGATGTGGATAATGTCAAAATAGTCACAGTCGTGTGCCAAAGATACAAATCCGTCATCCGTCTCATAACCCTGTCCAGGTCCACCGTGATCACGTTCGATGTTAATGTTCGGGTTTTTAGATTTAACATACTCTGTAAATGTAGCCGTAGACCAATGATTTACATAACCACCCGAATGTTCGACCTGTCTCCTACTTGGTATAAATGTGATATTTATGTCCGGGTTTTTAATAGAAAAATCGATTAATACATCCACACTATTTTTACTCTGAACACCGAAACAATAATTCATATACTAAATACAAATTATTATATTTACATAGCTAAATACGCATAATATTTACACATAATCGCGGCCCAAACATTTTTTTGAAAAATATGGACCGATATCAATACGTACATTAAAGGCCATATCTGCGAGTAGTCCACCTGTTCGCTCGCTTAACCAAGAGTGAACCTTTGTTTTTGTAATTTTTTTTTCGATATATGCGTCCTCCATTTGTAATATTGTACGTACATTTGTATTATTTGTTATAAATGAAGTATGTGCTGTACCCAAGATCTCGGTGTTGGGATCTATTCCGTATAAAAAATGTAAATTTGTATCTTTGTAAACATTATAAAGTTCATCCAAATAACCACCATCTGCTATTTTTGCCCTGTAATGAAACGAATAAAGTGTCCCGTCAATAAAATCATGGGTATCTAGGTTGTGTATTCTACTAGTAGGTATGAGTGAATCTTGTATAAACATGTACACTTGGTAATCATTGTATTTATTATAAGCATAGACCCATGCGCCCAACTCCCAGTTTTTATTTTGAGCATACTCGATGATTACATCGGAGGGTACCATGTCAAAACCCTGTTTATTGTCAGAATCACTATCAACAACAACAATGTTAAATTCCGGATAATATTTTTTTAAACCATCAATCGTTTCTAACAATACGTTATTCGGATTTTTTGTAGATATAACCGCTAATCTATCTTTTTTCGTCATATACGCGTATATTATTACTTTACACCCTTGAACATTTAAATCCAGACAACTTTATATTGTTTCAAATTTAGTTTTTCAAGTTCGGGTCTTTACATCCCCGTGTAAATTTTTAGATCAAGTAAAAATACTATGACCCCCATGGAGATTCCTGTCTGTCTAGTTGTCAAAATCTTTCAACGGAAAGTCCAATCCAGTATATATTTTGAATTGATAAGCAGCTTGGCGGGTTGCCAACTTTTTACCCGTATCCGTAGTATTCACAGAATGAACGACCGTGTTTGTAATATCTGCCCCAATGTCTTCTACCGGAGTACAATTAAAGATAAAACTATTGTGAATGTTCGCAATATCACCCCAATTTGTCCGGGTAATTACCTTGTACTCTATTCCTTTCTCGTCACAACATACCTTTAATGTTCCGGCATAACTACCGTTACCTAAAATGTATATATTTTTACACAACTCCTCACTTCGTCCTTTGTTATTAGGAGTTTTTCCTCCGATCTCTGGATAATATTCGGCCAAAAAATCGTGTATCGCATAATAATCCGTGTTATAGCCATACAATTTATTTTCGGTGACAATCACCGTATTACACGAATTTGTTTTTTTAACTGTTTCGTCATAATCGTCCAAAAAGGGTATAATCTCGGTTTTGAACGGCATACTCACCGCAAACCCGGAAAATTGTAAGCATTTCGCGGCGTCTACCGCACTCTTAATATTTGATACTGAAAATGACTTGTAAATTGAATTCAAATTGTAATAATTGAAACTCGTATTAAACAGCAAACAGCCCACGTCGCCCGCCTTTCGAGAAAAACTGCCATAAATTTTTGTCGTCGAATTAATACGCATATTATACAAATCGCTTATTATTTGTATGATACAACCGTTATATTCATATCACTTCGGAAAACAATGCCTTTGATATAAAGAATAAAAAGGTATCAAAATCGTTCACATGTAAAGGCGCCATATTTAAAAAGATTATAGCCGTCAGCGTTTTAACTCTATTAAAATCGAAATTGTATCTTTTCAAGAGGTCCGCAAACTCATTGTTCGCAATACCCAATAAAGTATAATCCACATAATGCTCCAATGTAATACGGGTCTCATCGAGACGTTTCCACGAATAGCTGGTAGGGTCTTTCATTCGCGCGTAATTTAGTACCATGCCTCCAAACATTTTGGCCAAATCGTAATAAAGGTCCCCATATTCTGTGTTGCCACCGAAATCTTCGCGCCAATCAATCAGTTTGAATTCATCCCCGTTATAAACAATGTTATCGAACTGTAAGTCGCCATGACACAGCCTTGTAGGAATAATATCCAGAAGGTTTTCCCAGTCGACTTTATCCAAGTAATATTGTATAGTTTCCGTCTTATTTCCGTTAATAAGTGTTATACTGTCCAGCGCGGAAAAACATTCATATTTGTTCTGGAACAATCCCAGCCGCATCATAGTCTTTTCCTTATAAAACTTGTTCGAAACGTCTTTCATGTCCGGAGTTTTCGGAATCTGTTCTCCGATAAAATTGTCTTCGAACCACTTCAGATATCTCAAATAAACTTCTCTGTCATTCAAAGCATACAGCGTATCCCCCCGGAAAAACTCGTAGCTTATAAAATATTTCCCCTGAAACAGCATTTTGGGTGTATACTTTTCGAGGTACCGCTGACGAATAAAGAGATTGTTTATTTTATCCACATTGTCGATTTTCTTAATAAATACATCGCCGTGTTTATATTTGTACTCGTGTTTTGTATTATGGAGATATAAATGCTTACCGTCATTACGCTCGACAACTTGTTCATACAATTCTCGCGTACCCGTATCTTGCCAATCGATATTCTTAATTTGAAAATTAAACACGCCAATGTCTTTGAACGCATCCACCAATTCTTGTGACGTATTCACGTGTAAATCAAATTGACGCCAGAAAGTCGAATAATCATACATGTAAAATATTCCGGTAAATGCCTCGGAAAAGCCGTCGGGGGTTTTGTTCACCAATTTTTCGGCGACATTGTCTGTTATTTTCACGGTAGAGTATAACTCTGGAGTAGTCGTAGGAGACAATCCGATCCAATTGTTTGTCGAAAACGTAACATTTTCCAAACCGGTTTCTGTAATAAAATCCGACACGCAGAAATAAAAAGGACGCTGTAATTCCTTGCGGCAACACTGAAGTGAAAAGGCCGGTCCTGATCCTTCGCCCTCATATGGTTCAATGTCTACAAACGTTATCTTACGATCCTGGTGGTACAAATGAATATACTCTTTCAGCTGGTCTTTCAAATATCCGACCCCTATGATTATTTCAATATTTTTATTGAACTTGTCGATGATATGTGAAATAATGGCCGTGTTTTTGACCGGAAGCAGCGTTTTATGACACGTATTACTGATATTTCCAAGCCGCGAACCCGTTCCGGCAGCTATAATACAAACGACCGGAACCATGTGTTCCGCCTCAATCTTACCGTCACTGCGATTGAACTCGTCGTTGATACGAATAACATCATCTACCTCGGGTGTCGAAACCTCTTGTAAAATAACATCGGTTATCGCAATCACCCGATGTTTACGTCTAGGTATCACCGTGAAAAAATCCCCCTCTTTCATAAAGAATTTTTCGACAATGCCATCGTCGTTCTCCAACCATACTTCGGCATCCCCCTTGATGATGTAGTTGGTCTCTAATTTAAAGTTATGAATCTGGTAACTCGTCTTAAATCCGGCATGTATTTCAATTCGTTTGTAACAGTATTTGTCATTCAATGCCAACCATATTTCTTTTCCCCAGGGCTTTAAAACAGTCTTAACGTTGTTAATGTATTTGTTGTTTGTCAAGTCCCCCAACGGAAAATCGGCACTCATGAATACCATAGTATTATATACATCTTTTAAGTGGTATTTGGGATACTTTATTGTATTGTTGTAAATATAATTAGATGTATTACAAGACCATAATATAAGTAAGACCTTGTAGTATAATATCATTCTCCACATTACTGTATACCATCCTTATATACAAGTACTAAGAACGTCCATAATTATCTTGAATGCGAATAACATCCCATAATTCGTTTGTAGAAGTTTCAAAATATACGGCGTCCTCTATCGCTTCCATTCTATGTATTGTGTATGGTTTAATTGTAATAGTTTCACCCGTATTAAATTCTCTACACTGTAATGTTTCCATACTATCTCCTGTATAAATATTTAATTTCCCGGACAAAACTAATATCGTTTCCGTTTTTAATTCGTGATATTGAATACTACACGCATGTCCCTTTTTCATAAACAATTCTTTAACAACATACTTATCATTACACTCTATCAATTTCTCATATCCCCAAGGTGTTTCTATCTTATCAAAGATCATTGAATTTGAAATAGGAATCTGATTTGACGTAATATCTATATTTTCCAAACCCCTGTTTCTGACAACGTTTACCGCAAACGCCATATTTTCTATTCCGTTTGGTTTTTTATCGTTAATTAGTATTCGCGCACCATTTGGTAA
>Ga0214921_10010477_pt1 | contig 11457 bp, 14 predicted proteins | sample LL1505_MetaG_FD_177992 | JGI IMG/M metagenome (GOLD analysis project Ga0214921, IMG submission 177992) | Freshwater microbial communities from Lake Lanier, Atlanta, Georgia, United States - LL-1505 | ecosystem: Environmental > Aquatic > Freshwater > Lake | place: USA: Georgia | collected...
TGATGATGTGCCCAACTTGCGGCGGAAAGTCGTTTGGGGCAAGTCCTCCTGCTGCGGCCTCTTCTCAATCGTTACCAAACACAACCGTCAAGGCTAGATCAAATCTCTCTGGGACAAGCAGCCCCTCTTTGCAATTTACTCCAGGCTCTCTTGGAAAGAGAAGTATTGCATACGTCATCGACATAGTAATAGTTGCTTTCATAGGGGTCATTCCAGTAATGTTTTCCCATTTAGTCACTGCTACTTTGGGAAGCGGGGTTGGTAGTCTCGTATCAGCAATATCGCTACTTGCTGCAGTCATATGCCCCTACTTATATTTTGTAATTCTCCATAGTTCTAGTAAACAGGCGACTTATGGAAAAAAATGGATGGGGCTGAGATTGATCCAAACATCTGGCGAAACAGTAACAAAGTTGCAAGCGCTTTTAAGACTTCTATATTCGTCCATCGTTCCATTCGCGCTGATTGGACTCTTCGCGTTGTCGATAGGCGGTATGGCACTTAACTATAAAGAAGAAATGAGTTCATCCATAGGGATTGCATTTGTAATTGGGACGATACTGATATTGATTGGGCCATTTGCACTTGCAATTTTCAACCCTTTAAAACAAACACTTTACGACTTTATGGTTAAGACCATGGTTGTTCAATCTTAGGAGTACTAAATGGCTGTAGATTTCTCAGGCAACGCGAATCAAAGAACACCATGTGTTTTGGTACTAGATGCATCTGGTTCGATGAACAATTCTGGTGGTAAGGGAAAAACCAGAATTCAAGAACTTAATGAAGGTATCGCAACTCTCGAAAAAGCATTGAAAGAAGATGACACTGCAATAAGTAGAGTGCAATTAGGAATCGTTTCAGTAGGAGGTCCAAGTAATGACGCACAGGTAATGATGGATTGGACCGACGCTAATGATTTTGAGGCCTTCCCCATTACTGCGGATGGAACAACACCCTTAGGAAAAGGTGTACGAATAGCACTTGAAATGGTAGATGAAATAAAAAGAGATCTAAAAACAAGCGGTATCAACTACACACGTCCTTGGATGATGGTTATTACAGATGGAGAACCAACTGACTCGGATTTTGAATGGCAACAAGCTGTTAATGATTGCAAGGCAGCAGAAGCAGCAAAAAAAGTGGAAATATTTACGATAGGCGTACAAGGCGCAAACTTAGCGCAATTGTCACAACTATCTGTTCGCCCTAGCGTTCAGTTAGATGGACTTAAATTTAACGAACTATTCCTATGGCTTAGTTCTAGTCTTAGTGCCGCAAGCAGAAGCAGGCCTGGTGATAATTTAAATCTGCCTTCCGCTGACCCATGGCGTAATGTGAGTATGTAAAAACATGAGTTGGAATTACTTCAGCAGTTCGGTTACTGGAACAAGCCACCATTCAACTAAAACTCCATGCCAAGATAAACACTTAGTATTGACTTCAAGTGATGGTAAGTGGCTAGCAGCAGTTGTTAGCGATGGTGCCGGATCGGCAAAATTTGCAGAAACTGGGGCAGAAAACACTGTAAAAATATTTGCAGAAGCACTGGTATCGCTCTCATCTGTACTAGATAGTAAAGCACCAGGATCTTGGATAAACGACTTCTTAATTGAAAAAATATTAAAACTTAGGCAAACATTAAGGGATGTCGCTGACAAGGACGAAATTAATGAATATCACTGCACACTAGTTGCCGCCTTAGTTGGAGAAAACGGGGGCTTTTCAATTCACATTGGAGATGGGCACATCACAGGCGGCAACTTCGAACTATTGAATGATGGAAAAATAAATTTAAATTCAGCCAATATTATTTCATTGCCTGAAAATGGAGAATACGCTAATGAAACATTCTTCATAACAGAAGGTAATTGGATTAAGCACATTAGAGTCTCTCCTTTACCCGCACTTGACTGGATAACTTTAACTTCGGATGGTGGATCATCATTACTATTTGATGGTAACGACAATGTAAAGCCAGGGTTCTTAATTCCCATATTAGGATTTGCTATTGACGAACCGCTAAACGCAAGTAAGTTCTTAACAACCACAATTTCTGACCCTAAAGCAAACCAATTAACTTCAGACGACAAAACCATAGTAGTCGCTTACAGGAAAAATAAGAAACTTAGTTCTGAAAAAATAATTTATAAAGAGATAGCGCCTCTAACTAAAGATGAAAAGAAATCACCAGCAAAAACAAATGTAGAAAATGTTGCCCCTGCTAATCCGTCAAAGAATTCAAAAGCAACGTCCCCACAATCTAAAGTAATTAGTAAAAGCCTACCTGATAAATTTTATAGTTATAAATTATTTGCGAAATACCTAACTGGATTTTTCATAATTTCTCTTTTAATTCTTTCATTGCTTTATGTCTACCAATGGAACGAAGAAAAAGACAATAAAAATATTACAGCCAAAAAACAAGACGAAGATCAAAAGAAAGAACTTATAAAAACTGGTATTCCTTCGAGCGCTCAACCAGCAAGTAATGCAGCGAATACCGCTCAAGAAAGTAGCAAAGAATCATCTGGTGAAGCATTAAAAACTCAAACTAATGCAACGAATGTAAATGTGGATAGAGAGAAAACTAAGACTGTTTCTGGCCCACTCGATAAAACCGCATCTAAATAGCTTATGAAATTAATTGTTAGTAACGTACAAAGCGCCATAGGCCCTATCTACTTAGATACATCATCAAAAATTGGTGAAGGCGCTACAGCAAATATTTATAAAGTAATTTATGAGGACCAACCTTGGGCGGCTAAGATATTTAATAAAGATAGAACGATCGATACTGAAAAATTAAAGGCGATGATAAAGCATCCGCCTCAAGTAAAAAAATATATTAAAGATGTAGGCGAGGTATACCAACTTGCATGGCCGCGCTATATATTAGAAAATGAAAAATCAGAGTGTGCTGGGTTTTTGATGCCCTATATTGACTCTTCAGATACATATCCTTTTGAAGCATACTTTGACCCGGTTCTAGCAACGAAACATAAAGTAACAACAGAAGCGGCATTATCTTTGCGCCTAGAAATAGCGGTCAATATATGCGAGGTAATAGCTAATCTTCATAATGTTGGTCATTACTTTATTGATGTTAAACCACAAAATATTAAAGTTAGCAGAGCTACCAGTACAGTCATTTTAATGGATTGCGATGGTTTCTCCATTAAAAATACAGATGATCCTGAACACGGAAGATTTCCAGCCGAACTAATTTCAACTGACTATATTGCCCCAGAAGTAACTAGAAATAAATTGTCCCCAAAAGATTTAGCAGAAGGACAAGACAACTACGCATTAGCGGTATTACTTTTTCAACTGCTCAATAGAGGCACGCACCCATTTCAAGGGATACTAAACGATCAATCCTTGAATGCAAATACAAACGATGAAAAGGCAAGTCTAGGCTTATATCCTTACGGAATAATGTTAAATCCAAAGATATCTCCTCGGCCACAAAGTTTACATAACTGCTTACCTATTTCAACGCGAAATCTTTTTGATAGAGCATTTACTTCATCAATGTCTAGTTTAAGACCATCAGCAGAAGAATGGAGGCATCATTTTAAGGAGTTAATAGATAACAAAAATCTCGTCAGATGTTCCATCTATTCTGAGAAAATAACACATATTCATTTCAGGGATATGCCTTGTTTAGGTTGCGCACTAGACAAAATAAATAATGAAGCAAAGAAAATAACAAAAGCGAATAAGCCAAAAACAAATAAACCATCTTCTGGAAGCCAAAGTACCAAAACAAGCCCTTATCCAAATAGCGTAAGTCCAAATTCAAAAAATACAGTAACAGACATAGAGAAGATCATTGCATGGGCTGTTATTGTTGTTGTAATCCTGATTATTCTTTCCTATATCTTTAGTTCGAAAACTGAAGTTACACCTCCCCCTATATCTCTTACACAACCCGATAAAGATGATATAAATCAGTTAATTGAAACACTAAAAAATTCAAGTAATAGCACTACCATTACAGAACAATCGTTACCGACTGAGAAAAAATATATTTTTCATAAAGTAACAGGCTACATAGTTACTGAATTTAATAATAATAGTCCCAAGAGCACAGACGGGCTTGACGTATATACAGGACTACGTTTTAAAGGTCTAAGCGGTGTAATGTGGCATGGCTATAGTGCAGCCAATTGCAAAGGAAATAATTTAGGACTTCTGAAGGCCTGCTACTCACTTGAAGGTGATGGAAATTTTGCTTGCCAATGGGACGCCGAGAAAGCAAACAAGTACACATCCTATTGTTTAGAATCGCTTGAAAAATGAAACCACGTCTAAATAAATATTATTTGATTTTTTTTATTTTTTTAATATATGGATGTGGCACTTCGCCTCAAAGACAACAGGCAATAAGTTATAACAACCAAAATAACTGTAGCGAATATCAAAACAGGCCAACTGCATCCATTTGTACAACTTACTGGAACAACTCTGACACAAGATGTGATGCCGTTATTCGATCAGAGTTTACTAAAAGAGGCGTAAGTTCAAGCAAAAATTCTTGCGGCGAACCACTTTATTGCACTAAGTACATAAGTTCAAGTCCATCGGATTTGTGTAAAACATATTGGTCAAATTTAGATACTAAATGTGATTCTTTTATTAGAGGTGAATTAGATAGACGGGACCTTCAAGGTTCTGCAGATTCTAGTGTTTGCGGCACCCCAAAGAATAATATGAATATACAAAATAATAATTCACAAAAAAATACTACTTGTAACTATTCATTCTCTGAATTAGATACAAGATCTATATGTGGTCACTATTGGAACAATGCATATCCACAATGCGACAGCCGTATGGCAGATGAACTACAAAAAAGACAAGTCTTTGCTTCTCCCAAAGACCAATGCGGTGTTAAGTTTAATAATTCATCCGCGTCCCAAACACCTACCATACAAAATAATGCAGTTACAACGACGTCAATTCCTAACAAAAATTCAAATAAGGGGAAATGTGATTCAGTAGTTGAAAACTTAACGAGTTCACAAAATCCCGTTTCCGCGGCATGTGAACTAAGATACAACAGTATGTCAAAAGAGTCAGTATTATGCAGGGCAAGTATTGTTTCATTTATCAACATGAACTCTAAAGGAGTTGGCACCAGCCTTACAAACTGCGGTCTTAAATAATTTGCAATAACCAATGAAATATATATATTGCCTGGAATGTAACAACAAGGTTATGGCTTCAATAAGAAGCTGCCCAAGTTGCGGAAGCAATAATTTTGTCGAAAATTCCGTATCACAAGCTACGTCTATTACCCCTGTTGTGAAAATTGAAACACCTTCCAATACAGTAATGCCATCTTTAGAAAATAAAGTGGGTAATTTTGGGGCGGGCTTAATCGGATTAGTTTTCTTTTTAGGATTAATAATTTATTGCATTGCTTATTTAAGAGCAGGATACCAAGGCATCGAACTTTATTGGGGGCAATGGTGGGCGTCAGGATTTGTTGTTCTTGCCATACTATTCCGCTTCACAATACCAATAACAATCGGTGCATTTTTATGTGCAACTGAAATCTGGAGATGGAATTGGATTGAAGCCGGATTCTTCGCAGCCCCCGGACTTATTTTCATTTTACCAAGCGTAGTAGCTTCTGTTATTTCATTAATAAAAAAATAATTAATTCCAAGTAATTATTTTTTTATTATTTTATTTGCATTTTTCATTTCACCTTTCTCCCAAAGTCCTTCGTATATTAAGGATCCATTTTTAGAAATCAAACTACCCTGCCCCTCAGGTTCACCATCCTTATACTCTCCTGTAAATTTCGTTCCATCTGAAAAAGTGTAAGTACCTTGACCGTGTTTTAGGTTGTTTTTATATTCTCCAACAAATTTATCTCCATCTGCGTAATTTACAGTGAAATGACCGTTCATTTTTCCATTGATGTAATTGCCAAAAAACTTGTCACCGTTGGGTCTCAAAGAAATAGCCTTGCCATTGAGCAATCCTTTAGCATAATTACCAATTGTTTTAGCTCCATCAACATCTAAAACGCTTCCATGGCCATTTCCATACCCTTCAGAAAATTGGCCTTCGGCTGTATAAACTAATCCTCCATTTGAGAAAAGTTTTAACGTTCCTTTGCCGCTGACATATCCATCCTTGCACTCACCACTAAATTGGATCGACATTTCTGGTAATTTTCTACTTGTAAATGCAATACATCCCGATGTATTCTTAACAGCGGTATATGTTCTTGTCGCTTGCGATTGAGCATTGACAATAAAAAATAAAAAGTAAAAACACAATATAAAGTTTTTCATATAACTATCTATTAACTTCATAGTATTATGCACTTATTTAATTTATAAACTCATAATGTAAATGCATATGAAGATACTAGCTTTAGTAATCACCGTAATATTTTCAACTGTAATCGCAACATTGTTTCATAGTGGGTTTTTTGATAAGAAAGTAGAGTTTAATTCAAATTTGGCAGGAAGAGCATTACCTCCCCAAGTAAGCTCTATTCCGACTAGTGAAAATAAAGAAAGCAAAGCAAGTAATGCTAAGCAGGAATATCTTCAAATCGATAAAGAGTTTACGGTCAAAATTAATTCAAGTCAGAAAGTCATGACTATCCAAGTTGCAATAATGACTCTAAATTCAGATCGGTTGTTTGTTAACTTCAAGAAACATGAGTTCACTATGCGAGACCTTGTGCTTAAAGTCATGAAAAGAATAAATGAAGACGATGTTATGCAACCTGACTTCCGTTCAAAGTTAGCCGCAAAAATTCTCAAAACTTTAAACGATGAACTTATTAAAACTGAGGGTCATGGTGACATTGAAGACGTATTCTTCACATCATTTATTGTTCAATAAAAACAAGCTAATTTAAGATGAATAGAGATGATGATGAAATTGCAAATAATGCCTATGCGTTTGTTGCCATGGGTAGTAGACAATATAAATTAGGCGAGCTTGAGTTTCCTAAAGGCGGAGTGCGTCATGTCATTCCATACAAAGGCAACTATGAGGATTTGCGGTGAATCTTGAACTCTTCTATGTTCTGATTGCACTCATCATGGTGTTTTTCTTTTACAGACGGCATTTGCTATACCTACTGCAAGATAAAAAACAAACAATGCAAATGCTACTAATAATTGCTTTGATTGCATGCCTTGTCTATCTGATTTGCGACTATGTGCTTGATGTGATTCCGAACAACCTCAGAAATTAATTCAATGAAAAGACTAGTAATTATCTTTTTTACAATATTGCCAATTGCATCATTTGCAAACGACTCTCACTGTTACTCAATAAAGAACTCTGACCAAAAGAATTACTGTCTTGCCCTTGCTAAGCATCAAGACTCATACTGCTATTTAATACAAGAGTCTGACTCAAAGAATCTGTGTCTTGCACAAGTAAAGAATCAAAAGAGTTACTGTTACAGCATCAAATCAACCGATGCAAAGAATCAATGTTTAGCAATTGCGAAATAATTAGTTTTATTCGTTACCTGAATAAACTACACAGACATATATGAGACGCAAGTTATTTGAAGATAAGCCAATCCCAACATGGCTTCAAAGAGAGTCGATGCTTGGCAACTTCAATCGATTTAATGTTTTAAATGAGTCTGTTTACTACGCAGGATGTCAATTCGATTGGGAGCCAATTTCAGACTTTAATGGATGGGCTAGGAGTTTTGTATATGCAGACTACAGGGTCGAAAAAGAAGATATGGTCTCGTCATTTACTCGTCAGTCAGGAATAGAAATACTCTTCGTAAAAGATGTTGAAAAATCTAAACTCCAACCATATTCAAACACGTTACCACGCCCATTCTTAAAAGATTTCTTAAGTTCATCAACCGATATTGAATATGTTTTAGAAAATCACAATGAATACATGAGGGAAGTTCAATCAAGATATCCTGCTTTTGCTACATGGATTGTTTTTGATATCAAAAGGAATGTTTTTGAAAAACCTAAGAGATGCTCTTTGCTATATATATGCGGTGAAGGAGTAGCAACTTACAGTTCTTTATATAACTCGAACGAAATTCGACCATCTGCAATTGTGTTGACAGCAGCAGACGGTGGGTATGGAGGCAATTGGACAAACTTTGATTTAAATGATGGAATCTTTGAACGAACTGTCATGTCAAATGATGCAGGAGTTCCTGACTATTTAATTACTTGGCATCTCTACAATCCCAAAAGCAAGAATGCCGACTCAAATTCAATCAGAAATTATTGGGACAAGTACGTAGATGAGGTTTTTTATAGGTCTAGTGATGAGAGATTTAGCATTTGGAAAAATTCTGATTTAGTTGAACGTACGTATTTAAATTACGACTAAAAACAGAATCAATTAAATGACCTTGTAATTCTTCAACCACCGCTTATTCCACTCCGAAAGCCTTCCCCTTGAATGTCCCAGCCTTGTGAAGGCTTCGTTAGGATAATTTTCTCGACAGTAATTTGTTAATTTATCGTGCGGATACAAATACCATTGCGCTGAATCTTTGTCTTCAAACATGATGTAGATATTTTTACCCTCATAGACAGGGCTAGTTGTTAGTCTTCCTTTTAATTGAACTTTCAACCAGTCACCGTCCTTATGCTGAGCCAAAAAATCTGCGCCAAGCCAATCATATTTAAGAAGATTAGTTACAAACCCATATTCCGCCAAGATTGCAGAGGCTTTTTGAAAGTTATAAGACTCTTGCATCTTAGGACTCAATTCCCTATAGACAACTCTTTTATATTTATTCAGCAACATAGCAATTTTTATTTTTGTTTATCCTTGAAGTGAAAATCACCACTTAGGCTAGTATTCACCCACGGGGTCTGTTGGTTATTAGTCTCTTCCTGCACTGCTCTGCGTACTTCCTTGAACAACTGTTCAATCTGCATATTTGGATGTTGCTTATCCACATCAGTTTTTTGTTCAAGCCTACTAAGTGATGGAAATAAAAGCACCGCTATAAAAATAAGGCAGGCTTTCATATGCTGGGCTACCTTTTTTTCGATTATTTTCCTTGGCTTGCTTTTAGACAATTAAGCCTAAAACTTCCCTCATAAGATGCTTTTTCTGCTTTATCTTTGTATGGTTCGTTTCCTTTTACCAACGCATCAACACATTTATCGACTTCGCTTTGACATCCTGTTAAACAAATAAAACAGGTAAGTATCACTATGAGAGGTGTTTTTGTTTTCATGTTTTTGGTTCCTTTTTGGTTGTCATTCTTTGCCTGCCTGTGCTTTCAAGCATTGCAATCTAAAGTCAGCGCTAAGACTCACATTTACTTTTTTTATGCAATCACTTCTGTCGTATTCGGGGTTTTCCTTCCCTCTTGTTTCAGGGACTCCAGAACAAGTTTGTAATGCCAGTGCATCTACACATTTATCTATCTCGCTTTTTGACTGACAGCCAGCCAATAATAAAAACATCAGGATGAGGGCTATCTTTGTTTTCATGTTTTGAAAATGGCTGTTAGTAGCGAGCACAAGCGGTTTGGGTAAAAAATCGATTTGCACAAAAGCCCCCCCCGACCATCTAGACAAAAGCAAGGTAACGAAGAGGGTTCTTGATAACCCCCAAATGGTAATCAAAAGTAGAAGGGCTGCCTAGGACTAATTTCCCAGCCTGATTCCTAGCCAATCAATCCTTTTTGGCGGGGATTTTCTTTATGACAGGCTCCTGCCCTGACATATCAAAGTAAATATCGTCAAAGAACACATCGAATTTTCGTAAGTCAGCGCCCTGAGGATTTGGAGTCGCCTTCAGAATTGAGAATAGGTAGTCATTCAGGCTCTCCACAAATTTCTTGAACTGGGGTGTCTCCAAGCCAGTAAGCGGTTGAACCCAGATTTGCCATTGGTCGCCCTCTTTAGCAATCTTCACGTCACATTTCTTTTCGTTCGCCTGCAACCCATATTGCTCAATGTGCAGCGTGAAGACTCCCTCAAAGGCACCGTCAACGTTTAAGGTGGCAATGATGCGCTTGGGATATATCTTTAAGTAACTCATCTGTGAGTCTGATTTTGTCATCACTCGATAAGGATGCGAACGTTAGCACTTCGTCCCAACATCTAACCTCTTGAGCAAAACAGAGTGCATACCTACGGTATGGAACCATTCCTAAAACAGGGGGGTGGGGGTACGGTGGGGTCTGGCTAGGCTAGAAATCGAAGGGGGTACCCCTTGCTTAGCACTTTGCCAAGGCAGTCAGCGTCAGATAAAATGAGAACGTTCGCAGGTTAGTGAACGAGCCTAGCCCAAATGGCTTTTAAATTTGGGCAACAAAAGAAACCGCTAAAGTTTTAGGTACAAACTTAGGTTGTCTGAATAAGGAAAACCGTGCAAACCCCGAAGGGAGGCGGTCATCTGGCGGGGCAGAACGTGCCACATCACAAACCGCCTATGTTCTCCAGGGTCAAGCAAATCAAGCACTTGCTACCCAGTACATTACTCTAAATGTTGAGACAGCCTTTAGTTGTGTGCATGATTCGAATTAAAACAACCCACGGAATAAAAGCCCTGGCAACAAGTATCGAATATCTCGGTGATCGACGCGCTAGGCCGCCGTCCCCGCTGATCGAAGGATGGGCGAAGTCATTGGGATCTCCCGACATCTAGGACTAAGCGGACTGACTAACTCGCCAGGCACCGAGGCGTATGGCTGCACCGGTCAGAAATCCCTGAGCAGCCAATCCCAATGAAATAACCCAGAAGAACTGCGCCGCGCTGGCGCTAGGCGCGCTCGCAACGGAAATACAACCCATCACGATAACGACTACACGTAACACACTAGCTATCACTGGCCACAATACCCGCCCTGCGCCCTGGGAGGCGAAGTACAGGCACAGGGATACGCCATAAAAGGCATAGAACGGACCGACGATCTGCAGGTAGTTTCGGCAAGCCTCGCGGACTGTCTCTATTTGTGTGAAGAGATTGGCCCAGAGCCCTGGAAACAAAGCTACGGCGCCGCCAACGAGGCCGCATAGGACTGCGCTGTAAATAGCGGCAGTCCAACCGGCCAAGTGCCCTCGCTCGATAGCGTTGGCACCGAAATGCACCCCTACCAGTGCAGTAGCGGCGGCACCAAAGCCAAAGATCATGGGTACCAACAGCAACTCGAGGCGCGCGCCAATGCCGTAGCCTGCAAGTACATCCACCCCAAGGTGAGCCACAAAACCGGTAATCACCATCACCGTCGCAGTGGTGCTGATGGGATTGACGGCTGCAAGCGAACCAAGTTTCAGCAATTTGACAACGGGAGCTGATTCAAATCGCACGCTGGTAATGCTAAGGCGAAGCTCGACGCATCGATTCACCAAAAAATTCAACAGCAAAACAGCTGCAATGGCATTGCCAAAAACAATACCTGCAGCAGCACCGGCGATACCCATACTAGGGAGTGGTCCCCAACCGAACACAAGTCCGCCT
>Ga0214921_10010478_pt1 | contig 11457 bp, 13 predicted proteins | sample LL1505_MetaG_FD_177992 | JGI IMG/M metagenome (GOLD analysis project Ga0214921, IMG submission 177992) | Freshwater microbial communities from Lake Lanier, Atlanta, Georgia, United States - LL-1505 | ecosystem: Environmental > Aquatic > Freshwater > Lake | place: USA: Georgia | collected...
CCAGTCCGGGAACACGGTGCAACGCAGCTCGGGCGCAAAAAACACCATCTCGTCCATCAGGCGCTGGGCGTCCGCCGCGTCGGCGGTGATGATGGCCGTCATGCGGCCCGCTGCTTTGTCGCGCTGCGCCAGTTGGGCCAGCAGCACGGCGTCGGCAGAACCGACCGGGCGCGGCAGCGTGAAACGTTTACCAGGGGCTAGGGCAGGGAGCTTCGAAGTCAGAGTCGCGGGAAGGGTCATGGAGGGCTACAAATACAAAAACCCCCGGCGACCCCAAGAGGGGGTGTGCGGAGGTGAAAAACCAAAGGCGAAGCTGATTTTAGAATGGCCGCTCAATGACGGCGCCCGCCAGCCCGGACGCCCTTCGGTTCTCCATGCCAATGCCTCCTGTCGCGCCCGACGTATCGTCGCCTTCTGTCGCCGCTGGCCCAGCGCGCTATTACGCCTTGGTGCCCTGCGCGGGCTCTGGCAGCCGTGCGGGTACCGCGCAGCCCAAGCAATACCAAAGCGTGGCCGGTCAGCCCATGGTGATGCATACCGTGTGGGCTCTGGCCGGGGTAGCGCGCCTGACGGCGGGCTTGGTGGTGCTTTCGCCGGTGGACGACTTCGTCTGGCCCGAGGACGGCGCCTGGCCCGAAAAATTCACGCGCCAGCCGTGCGGCGGCGCCACTCGGGCGCACAGCGTGTTCAACGGGCTGCAGGCCTTGCGTGAATCGGGCGCACGCGACTCGGATTGGGTGCTAGTGCACGACGCGGCGCGCTGCCTGATCACGCCTGCGTTGGTGGATGCCTTGATGGATGCCTGCATGAACGACCCGGTGGGCGGCCTGCTGGCGCTGCCCCTGCCCGACACCCTCAAGCAAGCCCGAGGCGGCCGCGTTGCCGCCACCGTGCCCCGCGAAGACAAATGGCTGGCGCAGACACCGCAAATGTTCCGGCTGAGCGCCCTGCAAACCGCGTTGGCCGCCCAAGCTGTTAAGGGCTTTGCCGGTGTCACTGACGAGGCCAGCGCGCTCGAGATGGCCGGCGCGCAGCCGCTACTGGTGCCCGGCAGCGCGCACAACTTCAAGGTCACTTATCCGGCAGACTTTGCGCTGGCGCAGGCGGTGCTGCTATCACGCACGCTCTAAGGCCTCGCAGTACCATCGTCCCATGCGCATCACTCCTGAACAAATCCGCGTCATCCGCCAGGGCGTTGCAGAGCTTGCGGGGGAAGAGGCGAGCGTATGGCTGTTTGGTTCACGGTTGCGCGACGATGCGCGCGGCGGTGATGTCGATTTGATGGTAGAGCTCAATGAGGCGGTGACAGAACCCGCGCAACTCGCAGCCCGCTTGGCGGTGCGCGTCTCCCGCGCTATGGATGGCCGCAAAGTAGACGTGCTGGTCAAAGCGCCCAACTTGTTGTTTTTGCCTATCCACTCTGTAGCGCTTGCCGAGGGAGTTCGTCTATGAAGATCACGCCAGCGCAAACTGCGCGCTTGGAGTTTTTGACGCGGGTCACCAGCAAGGAATGTCAGCATCTGCTGGACACCGATGGGCGCCTCTTTGGCGAACTGTTTACGGTTGAACATGCCAAAAAGATTGAAGCAGACCCGATTTTGGCCGAGCGACTGGACGCATTTGTGTCGCGCTTTGGCCGCTTGCAAGATACGGTGGGTGACAAATTGCTGCCGGCCTTGCTGCTTGCTTTGGCGGAAACCACCGGCCCTGCCATGGAAAACTGGGATAAGGCGGAAAAATTTGGCCTGCTCGTTTCGGCCGATGGATGGATGGAAATCCGCCGGCTGAGGAACCAAATGGTGCACGAGTACATCGAAGATCTGTCCGTTCTTACCAGCGCCTTGCGCAGCGGCCACGCCTTTGTGTCTGAACTTGTGGCTGCCGCCCAGCGCTGTATGGCGCAAGCCAATCGCTTGCTGGCGCACGGCGCTGCCGAAACCTAAGAAAATGACAAACATCCGCATCGGCGAAGGCTGGGACATTCACGCGCTGGTAGAGGGCCGGAAACTCATATTGGGTGGCGTAGAAATTCCCCACACCAAGGGGCTGCTGGGCCACTCGGACGCTGATGCGCTGCTGCACGCCATCACCGACGCCTTGTTGGGCGCCGCCGCCATGGGCGACATCGGCACGCACTTTCCGGACACCGATGCGGCGTTCAAGGGCGCCGATTCAGCCCTTTTGTTGCAAGAGGCGGCGCGCCGGGTGCGCGCCCAAGGCTTCGAGATTGGCAACGTGGACAGTACCGTGGTTGCCCAGGCGCCCAAGTTGGCACCCTATATCTTCGCTATGCGGGAAAGCATTGCCAGGGCGCTTTCGGTGGGGGTGGATCAGGTAAATGTGAAAGCCAAGACCGCTGAAAAAATGGGCCCGGTGGGCGAGGGGCGCGCCATGGAGGCGCGTGCGGTGGTGTTGCTGGCGAAAATAGCCTGAAGGCCTGTCCCATCCGCTAGCTGCTATCAGTCGCGCCGACAAGCAAAAAGCCCATCGCATTGGATGGGCTTTTTGCATCGAGACAAATTTGGAGCGGGAAAAGAGGCTCGAACTCTCGACCTATACCTTGGCAAGGTATCGCTCTACCAACTGAGCTATTCCCGCAATTGACCACTGCCGTGATCTTTAAGAAGCGCATTGGTACGCGCCTCTTAAATCTGGTGGCCTGGGGCGGAATCGAACCACCGACACAAGGATTTTCAATCCTCTGCTCTACCGACTGAGCTACCGGGCCAGAGGCCGGATTGTAGCAGCTAGCGCAGGGGCGTTTCGCCGCTCTTGGCCTCTGCAGCACGGGCTTGTGGCGCAGGTTCGCCCGGTGGGGGCATAGCGCTTGCTCAAATTCCTGCGTGCATACGCAGGTGGGCAAATGCACTCGCCCAGTCGCCCCGCGAGGTTTGGCGGCACAGATGAACGCTGGGGTACCAAGGCGTGTCTTCGCGTTTGAGCAGCCAGCGCCAGTCAGGAACGAAAGGCAGCAGCAGCCAGGTGGGCTTGCCCAAGGCACCGCTCAGGTGCGCCGGGCTGGTGTCAACGCTGATCACCATGTCCATGTTCTCAATGAGTGCCGCAGTGTCGGCAAAGGTTTTAAGTTCAGACTCAAACCAGCTTAGTTCCGGGTGGCCTTCTAACGCGGCGCGGTCTTGTTGCGGCAGGTGCGTTTGCAAGACGAAGTAGTCGCAGTTGCCGGGCAAATGGTCAATGAAGTCGGTTAGGCGAATGGAGCGGCTGCGGTCGTTTTTGTGCTTGGGGTTGCCGCTCCAGGCAATGCCAACCCGCTGTTTTGTTTTAGGCCCTAGCCGCTGTGCCCAGCGTTGAACATGAGCCGGATTCGCCTGAAGGTAACTTGGTGCCCGTGGAATGGTGTTGACTGTGGTTCCGAAGGCCAAAGGCAGGCTCGGCAGGGGGCAGTGGAAGTCAAATTCGGGAATCGGGTCCGACTTGGTTAATACCCGATCTACTCCTTCAACATGGGCCAGCAGCTCCAATAGTTCGGGTTCCACCACCATCAGCACGCGAGCTCCCTGCTGGTTTGCCAATGCCGCGTAGCGGCAGAACTGAATGGTGTCGCCAAAGCCTTGCTCGCTGTGTAGAAGGAGGGTTTTTCCGGCAATGGGCGGTTGTCCAAGCCAAAGGCGCGGGTCCGCCGCTTTGGCAAGGGTTGCGGGCTTGTTGAGTTGCGTGCGCCATTCGTACAAAGGCAGGCCTTGAGCGTAATCGCCCATGAGCAATAGCGCCAACGCTTTGTTGGAGCGCGCCTCGGCAGAATCGGGTTGTATGCGAAGCGCCGAGTCGTAACTTGCCATGGCAGCTTCAAATTGCATCAAATCCTGGTGCGCCGCACCGCGGTTTGAATAGGCCTGAACCGAATGGGGTCCCAATGCAATTGCTCGGTCATAGCAAGCAATGGCCTCGTCGAGCCTTTGCAGCTCTTGCAGCGCGACACCCAGGTTGGTGTGGCTTTCTACACGCGTGGCGTCCAATTCGAGGGCTTGGCGGTAGGCCTGTATGGCTTCGTCCAAGCGCCCAAGTGCCTTGAGCGCAACGCCCCGGTTGTAGTGCGCCTCCGCGTAGCCTGGGTTAATGGACAGCGCCAAGTCAAAGCTCTCAAGTGCGGCCTCGTAGTGGCCCAATTTTTCTAATGCCACGCCCCTGTTGGCGTGCGCTTCGACATAGTCAGGGCTGATGCGCAGCGCCAAGTCGTAGCTTGCGATGGCGGCGGCATAGGCCTGCAGCTCTTGCAGTGCATGTCCGCGACCGGCGTGGGCTTGGGCGTAGTGGGGCTCTAGTGCAATCGCACAGTCATAGCTTTCAACTGAGGGCTCGAGTTGTCCGCTGAGTTTGAGCGCCAGCCCAAGGTTGTGGTGCGCAGCCGCGTAGTCGGGCTTGAGAGCCACGGCCCTGCGGTAACTCGCTACCGCCGCCTCCAGCTGCCCTAAGTCCTGCTGCGCAACGCCCAGGTTGGAATACGCCTGCGCATGGTCTGCCTGCAGCGCGATGACACGCTGGTAGCTCAGTACTGCGGCGTCGAGTTTTTTCATCTGGTGCAGTGCCACGCCTTGGTTGAAATGCGCCTCCACATAGACCGCATCGCATTCGGTGGCATGGGTGTAGCTGAGCACACTGGCCTCGAGTTGCCCCAATGCCTGTAACGCGACCCCTTTGTTGTAGTGCGTTTTGGGGTCTCGGGGTGCGATGGCCAAGGCCAGGTCATAACTGGCGACTGCAAGGTCGGGCCGTTGGAGCTCTTGCAAGGTCAAGCCCAGCTGGAAATGGGCCTCGCCGTATTTGGGGTTGAAGGCGGTGGCCTTTTCAAAGCAAGCCAGCGCCAGCTCTGGTTTTTGCAGCGCCTGAAAAATGATGCCACGGTTGAAATGCGCAGGCGCTGAAGCCGGATCGAGACGAATCGACTCGTCCAAGCTGGCCAGGGCATCGTCCCATTGGGCAATGTCTTTGAACGCCAAGCCTAGGTTGGAGTGAAACTCCGCCACGCTGGGCGCCTTTGAAATGGCCAGTTGAATGAGCTTGACGGCAGCCACGGGGTTTTGGTTTTGCAGTGCAATCACACCCAGCAAGTGCAGTGAATCGACATGCTGGGGTTGGCGCTTGAGGACGTCAATGTAGCGCGCTTTGGCCTGGGGTAAATGCCCAGCACGATGAAGTGCTACCGCTTCTTCAAATGGGTCTACCAGCGTTGTGGCCATCACGTTCACTCCAAGAATTAAACGATCAAAAGATAACCGTGCAAGAAGCCATGAAGGTCGGCGCTAGAAACTGATGTCACTGATATTTTGCGGAGCTACTGGCCCAGCACACAGGTGCAATGTGGTCCCGCCGACAGGAATCGAACCTGTATTTCACGCTTAGGAGGCATGCGCACTATCCATTGTGCTACGGCGAGGGGTGGGGCATTTTAGGGCGCCCCATGAAGCCGCCGTGCGTTGGGCCGGCTCACTTCGTCAGCAGCCGCATCGCCTCTTCCAGCCCCTTGAGGGTGAGCGGGTACATGCGTTGCTGCATGAGTTGCTGGATGACGCTGATGCTTTGGCGGTATTGCCATACGCCCTGGGGCTCGGGGTTGATCCAGGCAAATTTGGGGAAGGCGCTGGTCAGGCGTTGCAGCCAGTCTGCGCCGGGTTCTTCGTTGTTGTATTCCACGCTGCCGCCGGGCTGCAAAATCTCATAAGGGCTCATGGTGGCGTCGCCCACGAAGATGAGTTTGTAGTCCTTGTTGTACTTGCGGATGATGTCCCAGGTGGCAAATTTTTCGGCAAAGCGGCGCCGGTTGTTCTTCCACATGAAGTCGTACACACAGTTGTGGAAGTAATAAAACTCCAGGTGCTTGAATTCGGTTTTGGTGGCTGAAAAAAGCTCCTCTACCCGCGCAATATGGTCGTCCATGGTTCCGCCCACGTCCATAAGCAGCAGCACTTTGACGTTGTTGTGCCGCTCCGGACGCATCTTGATGTCGAGGTAGCCCGCGTTGGCCGCTGTTTTGCTGATGGTCTCGTCTAGATCGAGCTCTTCCTCATGGCCTTCGCGGGCAAACTTGCGCAGGCGGCGCAGTGCCACCTTGATGTTGCGCGTGCCCAGTTCCTGGGTGTCGTCGTAGTCTTTGTAGGCGCGCTGGTCCCATACTTTTACCGCGCTGCGGTTGCGGCTTTTGTCTTGTCCTATGCGAATGCCCTGCGGGTTCTGTCCGAAGGCGCCAAAAGGCGAGGTGCCGCCGGTGCCGATCCACTTTGATCCACCTTCATGGCGCTCTTTTTGCTCTTCAAAGCGCTTTTTCAGTGTTTCCATCAGCTCGTCCCAGCCCATTTTTTCAATTTTGGCCAGTTCTTCGGGGCTGAGTTGCAGTTCCAGATTTTTTCGCAGCCACTCCAGCGGCACTTCCTTGGTGAAGTCGGCGATCATCTCCACGCCCTTGAAATAGGCGGCAAAGGCGCGGTCAAATTTGTCGTAATGCTTTTCGTCCTTCACCAGAGCGGCGCGGCTTAGGTAGTAAAAGTCATCGATCTTGTAGCCGCTGCTGTAGGCCTCGTCAAAAGTGTCGGTCTGCGTCGGTTCAGCATTTGGGCCAACCACGCCTTTTTGCAGCGCTTCGAGCAGCGTCAAAAATTCTTTGACAGACACGGGCAGTTTGGCCGAGCGCAGGGTGTAAAAAAAATCAAGCAGCATGGTGATTGCGGTTTAACGCGGTTGGTTCAGGCTATGCAGCAGTTGCGCCTTGACTTCGGGCCATTCGCCCGCGCGCAGGCTGTACATCACGGTGTCGCGGATGGTGCCATCGCGGCGCAGCGCGTGGCCGCGGATGACGCCGTCTTTGTGCGCACCCAGGCGCTCGATCGCGGCCTGAGAGGCGAAGTTGAAGTTGTCGGTGCGCCAGCCCACTACGTGGCAGCCCAAAGTCTCAAAGGCGTGGGTCATAAGCAGCAATTTGCAGGTGCTGTTGACATGGGTGCGTTGCACGCTTTTGGCGTACCAGGTGTAGCCAATTTCCACCCTTTTTACGGCGGGCACGATGTCGTGGTAACTGCTACTGCCAAGCACGCGGCCGCTGGCGTCGTCCACCACGCAAAAGGCAAAGCGGTTGCCCACTGCGCGCATGGCCAATGCGTCTTCGATGTATTTGCGCGTTTCCTGCGGCTCGGGCACCGAAGTGACGCGGATGTTCCACAGCGCGCCGTCGGCGGCAGCGCAGCGCAGGCCGGTTTCGTGCTCCAGTGCGAGGGGCACCAAAGAGATGCCGCGCGCGCAGAGAGTGGTTGGTTCAACGAAAGCCATCAAAAAACGTTTCTATTTTTTATCGTTGCGGCTGCGTTGCCAGCGGCGCGCCAGCTGCAGCCCCAGGCCACCACCCAGCCCCACGAGCACGATGGCGATGGTGCTGGCGGTGCCATAACCAGGGGCAAAAATATCCATACCCACAAGCCTCCCGAGCCAGTAGCCTGAGAGCGAACCGCCCAAAAAGCCGATGGCATCGGAAAGTCCGACAGCAAAAAAGTCGATTTTTTTGGGTTCGGGCATTTCAGCGGTTGTTGCGTTGCATGAACATCAGTTTCTCGAACAGGCTCACATCCTGCTCGTTCTTAAGCAGCGCCCCCACCAGTGGCGGCACCGCCATTTTTTCGTCTTTTGACTGAAGAGCGGACAGGGGAATGTCTTCGGCCAGCAGCAGTTTGAGCCAGTCCAGCAGCTCGCTCGTCGATGGCTTCTTTTTGAGGCCCGGCAGATTGCGCACCTCGTAGAACGTTTTCATCGCAGCCGTTAGCAGCTCTTTCTTTAAGTCGGGAAAGTGCACATCCACGATGCTTTGCATGGTCGCAGCGTCCGGGAACTTGATGTAGTGAAAGAAGCAGCGGCGCAAAAACGCGTCCGGCAGCTCTTTTTCGTTGTTGGATGTAATAAAAACCAGAGGGCGGTGCTTGGCGCGGATCAGCTCGCGGGTCTCGTAGCAATAGAACTCCATGCGGTCGATTTCGCGAAGCAAGTCGTTGGGGAACTCAATGTCGGCTTTGTCGATCTCGTCAATCAGCAGCGCTACCGGCGTCTCACTTGTAAACGCCTGCCAGAGCACGCCTTTGACGATGTAGTTATGGATGTTCTTGACCCGCTCGCCACCGTCAATGTCGGACAGTTGCGAGTCGCGCAGGCGGCTTACGGCGTCGTATTCGTACAGGCCCTGTTGGGCCTTGGTGGTGGACTTGATATGCCACTGGAGCAAGGGTAGGTTCAGCGCGGATGCCACCTCTTCGGCAAGCATGGTTTTTCCCGTGCCGGGTTCGCCCTTCACAAGCAGCGGCCGTTGCAGGGCAGCAGCTGCGTTGACCGAAAGCATCAGGTCCTGGGTGGCGATGTAATTTTTTGTTCCGTTGAATTTCATGGAGAGGGCAATCGAACAGGGGTCGTAGAAATCGGGGCAAAAACCGGCAGCGAGGACACCGGGCGAAACTTGGCGTCTGTGCGGCCGCGCGGGGAGCAAAGCGCATCAGCATGGTCGATATAATTCGGCGATTTACTGATACCAAAACCATTCCATTGTCTGCGCAAAATGAATCTATCGCTTCGTTCCTTGACCGTCCTTCTTGTCGCTTCTGTGACGGTCCTCTCTGCCCAAGCCCAGGAAATCAAGGGTGACGCTGCCGCCGGCCTGAAAAAGAACGCCATGTGCATCGGCTGCCATGGCATCGTCGGCTACCAAGCCAGCTTCCCTGAAATCTACAAAGTACCCAAGATATCCGGCCAAGGCCAGCAGTACATTGTTTCTGCTCTGAATGCCTACAAAAAAGGCGAGCGCAAGCACCCCAGCATGCGCGGAGTTGCCACCTCCCTGAATGACCAGGACATGGCAGACCTGGCCGCGTACTACTCCGAGAGTGGCGTAGATGCGAACGCCAAGCCTCTGGAAAAAGCGGCCAACGGTTCAGCCAAAGCCATGGAGTTAGTTGCTAAGGGTGGCTGCGCTTCCTGCCACGGCGAGAGCCTGAGCAACCCCGTCGCCCCGAATTACCCCAAGATCGCCGGTCAGTACAGTGACTACCTTTATGTTGCGCTGAAGGCATACAAAACTGAAGGCAATCCGCAGGTTGGTCGTGGTAACGCCATCATGGGCGGAATTGCGAAACAGTACACCAACGCCGAGCTCAAAGAGTTGGCCAGTTACGTGGCCAGCCTTCCGGGCGCTTTGAAAACAGTCCCGGAGAGCCGTTTTCGCTGATAGCGATTCAAATACTGATGAAAAAACCGCCCTCGGGCGGTTTTTTGCTTTTTTGGAGTGCCTGCCGGCTAGTCTTTCGTGGCGTGGCGCTGCACGCATGCGATGTAGGCGTTGCCGTCTGGCGGACGGCCTGCGCGCTGGCTTTCCCACAGCATGGTGCCCAAGCATTCCATGGCGCCGTGGTGCGCTATGTGAAGAGAGTTGCGCTTGTGCGAAAGTAACTCAATGGCCTGCCGGATGCCGCGCGGTTGGTCGATGGAGCACTGCTCGCTGATGGACAGATGCATGGACAGGTGCAAAAACGGATTGGTGCGGCCTGCGCTCTCTTCATATACGGCGGCGACTGCAGCGTCGGCGTCGCGGAGGTCGGCGTGAAATTCGGGATGCGCGTCCACCCACTGGCTGGCAATGGTTTCCAGCGCTTCGAGCGGCTGTCCTGCAAGCGCCTTGGCGTAGACGGCACAGAAATAGCGACGTACATCGGCTTGCGAGGGGTTGAACATGAAGAGAAGGTTACCATGAGGGTTTGCTCCTATGACCGAAGCTTGGCCCCTGATAACCGACCCGTATTTTTATGCGGTGGCGGTGCCTTCGGTGATTCTGTTGGGGATCAGCAAGAGCGGTTTCGGTGCGGGGCTTGGTTCCCTGGCAGTGCCATTCATGGCCTTGGCTGTCACCGTGCCCGAGGCCGCCGCCATCCTGATGCCTTTGCTTTTTGTGATGGATGTTCTAGGTGTGGCCGCGTTTCGGAAGGACTTTGATAGGGGGCTTTTGCGCCATATATTGCCTTTTGGCGTGCTGGGGATTGTGATTGGTGCCGTCTTATTCAAGCTCTTACAGGCGCACACGGTCGCCGCAATTGTGGGCGGTTTTACCCTTTTGTTTCTGGCCCAGCGTCTTGCATTCATGCCCAAGCCGGGCAGTGCTGCGCCGCCGCGCTGGCTGGGTGCCTTGCTTGCCACCACCTCAGGCTTTACCAGCTTCACCGCCCACGCTGGCGGGCCGCCGATCAATGCCTACGTGATCGGCCTGCGCCTGAGCCCCGCCAAGTTCACGGCGACCATGGCGTTCTTCTTTTTCGTGGTGAACCTGTGCAAGTGGATTCCTTACGCCTGGCTGGGGCTGCTGGACTTGCGCAATATGACGACTTCCCTGGTTCTGTTGCCCTTGGCGCCGTTGGGCGTGTGGATCGGCATCCGCATGGCGCGTCGTATCAGTGAGGGCTTGTTTTACCGTTTCCTGTACGCTGGAATGCTTTTGACCGGAATAAAGCTACTGTGGGACGGCCTGGCCTGATGGGCAAAGCCATCGCAACAAGCGCCTGACGCGGCATTCCATAATGCAGGTTTAGTCCCCTCTGAGATTCAGGAGAACACCATGAGCGTCATCGTCGTCGTTAACCCCAAGGGGGGTGCTGGAAAATCCACCTTGGCCACCAATATTGCCGGATTTTTGGCATCCCGCGGGCAAGCCGTTCGCCTGGGGGACGCGGACCCCCAGCAGTCCTCGAGCTTGTGGCTCAGCCTTCGCCCAGCCAGCGCGAACCCGATAACTGCCTGGCCGGTAGACCCGGAGGCTCTCGCTAAGCCACCCAAGGGGGAGGGTCATGTGGTGCTGGATACGCCAGCGGGTCTCTCGGGGAAGGCGCTGAAGGAAGTGTTAAAGATGGCTGACAAGGTGGTCGTGCCTTTGCAAGCTAGTATTTTTGATATGTACGCCACCCGCGGTTTTTTGGACACATTGGCCCAGAGCCGCCATGCTGAGCGCCTGGACGTGGGCATCGTTGGCATGCGGGTCGACGAGCGCACTCTGGCGGCAGACCAGTTCCACGCGTTTATCGCTTCGCTGGACTTGCCGCTGGCCGGGACCTTGCGCGATACGCAGAACTATGTGCACTTGGCCGTAGGCGGCTTGTCTTTGTTTGACGTCTCCGCAAGCCGCATGGAGCGCGACTTGGCGCAATGGGCATCCATCTGCGAATGGCTGGCGCCCACCATCTGAGCCCTAATTTGAAAGATCACGATGAGAAATTTTGAAAAGTTGGAAGAGCTCGCAGCTTTGGTCGGGCAACACGTAGCCACCAGCGATTGGATGGTTGTCACCCAAGAGGCAATAAACCAGTTTGCCCAAGCCACCGGCGACCACCAGTGGATTCATGTAGATGTGGAGCGCGCCAAGGCGGGCCCTTTTGGCGCGCCCATTGCCCACGGTTTTCTCACTCTGTCCTTGATTCCGCAATTCGTCGC
>Ga0214921_10010479_pt1 | contig 11457 bp, 9 predicted proteins | sample LL1505_MetaG_FD_177992 | JGI IMG/M metagenome (GOLD analysis project Ga0214921, IMG submission 177992) | Freshwater microbial communities from Lake Lanier, Atlanta, Georgia, United States - LL-1505 | ecosystem: Environmental > Aquatic > Freshwater > Lake | place: USA: Georgia | collected 2015-05-28
TAAGAATTTTGGTCAAGAAAGTCGAAGTTTGTGGCGCTTAATTGATGAAAGATTTATGGAAACACAAGCACTGAGTTCTATTACTTCATCACTTGGACAAAACATTAATGAATGGATAAAACAGGCCAGCCTAGGCCAACCAAGTGCGACATCTCTCGCACACTATCTGTCGGATGTGCGTGAACTTGAAGCGACTAAGGTGAGTCATAAAAAAAAGCCATTCGTGACTCTAGTTTGCTTAATCTATTCAGGAATTGATTGGCTTGAATTCGCATATGGTGAACTTTTACTTCTTCAAAAGGAATTCGAACAAGGTGAAGTTGAAATTCTATTTTGCGCCAATGATGCCTCTCAAGAGGTTCTTGATTTTTTAAAGCACAACAACATACCCCATATTGAATTTAATAATCCAGATCCAAACGAATACTATATTTCTCGCGTCTATCGCGCCTACAATTTTGCAACGAGTGCTGCCGAGTCGGAGTATTGCCTGCTTGTAAATTCAGACATGGCCTACACGCCGGGCTTCCTAACCAAGATACTATTGCAAAGAGACAAAGATTCATTTGTTGTCGCAAAACTAGTTGAAAGTGGCACATTGAAACCAGGTCCCCTCGCCGTAAAAAGGAACTTCGGAAAGACTTTGCAGCGATTTCGGAGGAAAGCCTTCTATAAGTACGCATTGCGTAAAGAAGAGCCGGGTTTTGCAGAAGGTGGTCTTTTCATGCCACTGCTCGTCTCTCGAGAGGCATTCCTAAACCTGGGTGGATTTCCAGAAGGGAATATCACGCCTGACTCGCTAGCCTCATATTTACAGAGCGAACGATTTGAAATCGCAAAACCTGGGGAGCATTGCGTATCAGGAGATGAGGCGCTCTTCAAAAAAGCCAAACTAAAGGGGATTAAGCACGTAACTTCACTGCGGTCGATTGCATATCATTTTCAAGAAGGTGAAAAACGACACACAAGCAGTAAGGTAAACTCGAAAATTCGTTCTGGTTTTGCCATTGTGAACCATTCGCTTGCTGGTACAAACAAAGAGAGTGCCGAGTTGGATCTCTTGGTAGAGATCTTAGAGAAAAATTGTCTTCAAGTTAGTAAATGTAATATGGGTAAAGTCAGATCTCCTTGGATATTTCTTCGAAAGACGCCCACTTTGAATTTTACTCCAAAAACCAACCCGCGAGTCTGTATTCAGTATGCGAGTTACTCACCAATTGTTGACAGAGGTGTACGGTGGGTTACTTTATTGCAAGGCACTGACGCCGATCCCAAGCTTTCCATTAAGCAAAAGAAGGAACTGCGCCTCGCTTCAACCGTAGTTACAAATTCAATTCCGATGATAGATCTCGACGCTGAGAATCACTTTATTTGGCAACCTTTCCCAATGAGTGGTCATTTAATACAAACAGAGTCTTCGATTGGAAACCGTATGGGCTATTTTGGTAATGACTTGGTCGAAGTTTTTGCAGATGACATCGCATCCAATAAAGCAGACATTCTTCCGCCTGAAACTTTTCTGGAAGAAACGCCAACCAATTTAGTTTTGGAAGAAGAATGGAAGAGGCTTCTTCTTCAAGAACTCCGAAAGTCTTTCTATCCACATTTAGATGAATCCAGAACTTTCTATGAACGGGTTGTTCGAAAGATTTGTGCGCCCAGATTGGTAAGGAGCCATGCCTAAGATTGCGCATTTTCTTTCTTTCGGAATTGGTGGGGCAGACAGGGCAGCAATAGAACTTGTACGATGCTTAGCTGAAAAGGGATTGGACATCACAATTCTGTATAACGAGATGTCATTCCCTAAGCGAACTGCGGATCAGGATGAAGATCAACCATTGCTGAGCATATTCGATGAAGCAATAAAATTAGCTCCATGTTTACGTATTGAGTCCACGGAAGAAATCGAAGAAATGGGATTTGATCTTCTTCACACGCATAGATCAGGCGAAGACGATTGGCTACTGCCAGGCTTGGGCAAGACTCCTAGGACGTACAAAATTATTGAGACCAATTTTCATGGTGCGACCAAAACTGCCGCAGATATGAGGATTTACCCATCTTTAGCATTAATGAAATCAAAAAAAATTTACGTCGGAAATGAATCAAGAGTAATCCCAAATATAGTGAATTCCAGACAGGGTATAAGCCAAAGACAGAATTATGGAGTAAGTGAAGACACTCTAGTTTTTGGTAGAGTCGGTCGCTCAGATAGAAGTATATATTCACCGAAACTAATGCAGGAATATTCCAGAATTGAGACAGTTAACACTGTATTGATCTGGGTAGGTAAATCAAGACTTGCCGAATCTGATGCATTGAGATTTGGAATAAAAAATATTATATGGCTTGATCCAATCAAAGATCCGAAGCAAATGGCTGATATATATGAAACATTTGATATATATCTTCACGTGAATGCATTAGGAGAAACATTCGGAAATACAGTAGCAGAGGCTGTCTTAAGAGGAATACCTGTTGCCAGTTTGAAAGGAGAACGTAGGTATCCTCAAGCTCAAGCCGAATTACTAAATCACGGACAGTACTGCACTTCTCGACGCCAATTTAGGAAACTCATCAATATGTATTTAAGAAATCCAGAGTTTCGTATTGAGAGATCAAAGAAGAACCTTGAATTTAGTAGAAATTATCTGCGTGAAGACAACATTACCTTACAGATTGAAAACCTTTATCGGGAGGTATTGAAGTGACTACTTTTACGATCATTGTTCCTGTATATAATGGTGAAATTTATATCCGTGAAACCTTAGATTCGGTCATCAGGTACTCTTGTGAGCAAGATAGAGAAATAATCGTTATTAATGATGGCTCTACTGACAGAACTCCTGAAATTCTGGACATGTTCAAGACAGAGATCAAGGTAGTAAATCAACCCAATGCCGGCGAGGCAAACGCTGTAAATCAGGGCATTAGCCTTGCAAAAGGGAGATATATATTGGTGGTGAGTGCAGATGATCCACTAATTTCAGAAGAGCTATTTGATCATGCTAGAAGTATTATGGATAACGATGAAAAAATTATTGCCACATATCCTGATTGGCAAATGATCGATTTAGAAAATAACATAATTGCAGTAAAACTTTGCCCGGATTATAGTTTTGAAGAACTGCTCGGTGAGTTCCATTGCATTCCTGGCCCTGGCACAGTCTTTCGAACCAAGGATGCTAATCAAATCGGAGGCCGCAACGGAGAATACAGATTTGTCAGCGATTATGATTTCTGGCTCAGGCTCGCCTGTAGAGGAGAATTCGCCCATATTCCACACGTGTTGGCTCAGTGGCGGAGTCACAGCGAATCCACTTCAATTGGAAGCCGCGGCCGTGCAATGGCGCTTGAGCGAATCGAAGTCATACGACACTTCCTCGTTAAGTATCCGCAAAGAGAAGACCTCACAAGACAGGCCAAGGCTTGCTCTTTGTATAACGCTGCAATCTTGGCGTTCTTTGATTCCGACGTACCAGGTCGGAAGTGGATGATTGAAGCGTTATTAACGAATAGAAGATGGATTAAGTCCTCGAAATTTCATATCGTCGGGTACCTATTGACGTTGCCTTTAAGTAGAATCATTTATAGATCTTTGTCTGACGTAGGATTGATGAGACAGAAAAGCCACAAATGAATAAAATTTTAATAATTGGAATGGTAGATAGTATCCATACCGCACATTGGATTGAGCGAATAGTAGATTTGCACTGGGAAATCCATATCTACCCATCACGAAATCATAGAAGAATTCATCCACTACTACGGGAATTAATCAAAAAGAACCAAAATTTAAGATTGATAAATAGCTTTCCGAGCCAAAAGTTTTCTCCATATATGAACTTTCTCACGGTACGAGTTAATATTGGTAAATTTAATCTCTATAGTTGGTTACTTAAGAGGGTTATTGAAACAAAATCATATTCACATATTCACTGCCTAGAATTACAACATGCGGGCTATTTGCTTCTCGAAGCTAAATCAGCCATCCACCCCAGCACACAAATAATTTGTACTAACTGGGGAAGCGATATCTATTACTTTAGCCAATTTGACCCGCATCTAAAGAAAATAAGAGAACTTCTCAATTTAACTGATTCGTATGCTGCAGAATGCGAGCGGGATTATGAACTAGCAAGAAAAATAGGATTTAGCGGAAAAGAATTACCGCTGATCCCCAATTCTTTCAAGCTCAATAGTAATGTAATTAATCCAGAAAGTGATACCGCAAGGAGTCAAATCATCGTAAAGTGTTACGGTGAAGTTTTTGGTCTTGGAATTATTTTGATAAGCGTGATAGATAAATTTTTGGATATGCATCAGGACGCCGCCGTTTTGCTTTATTCTGTGACGGACGATCTTTTGAGTGATGCTAAAAACCTTGAACGAAAATTTCCAAAACGAGTAAGAATTTCTAGCATTCGAAACCCAATGTCATCTAATCAGATCGCTGCCGAGTACCAAAAATCTCTCATATATATCGGTGCATCAAGAAGTGATGGAATTAGTACTTCATTCCTAGAGGCAATGAATTATGGCGCTTTCCCAATTCAGACGAATACTTCATGTGCTCAAGACTGGATAGATAAGGGATGCGTTGGGCGGGTGGTTGCGCCAGACGAGGAAACATTACTGCAGACTCTGAACGATGTCTACGGCGACTTGGATAGTGTAAAAATCGCTACCAGATTAAACTTAAATATTTTGAAAAAGTACACCGAACCGTCAGTCTTAAAAGAAATAGCTAAATCCTTCTACACATTATGAGGTTAGGTAATTATCAAATATATGTTTGGCAAATGGAATTGCGGCAGTCCAACCTGGGCTAACTGCGTTTAATACATGTATTACCCCGTTTGAAGACCGAACGACAAAATCCATTTCAAATTTGCCATCTTCTAATTTTACAAGTTGGGCACGAATTCCGGGCTCTTTGTACTTCCAAGAAGAAATCAGTCTGGCATTTGGAACTAGTCGTTCGCCATCTGTGACAAGTCGACGAGTGCTTACTTTTGGCAATTCTGCTATAGCTAAGCTTGCAAGTAGCATCGGTGAATTCAATACTAAAGACTTTATAGCCTTAAGTGATCCTTTTAGATCATCGCGAGATACCTTGGAAGCTTTTGAGTATTGTTCAGAACCGATAATCGGTATCGCAGTCGGACCAATCTTAATCTTTTTTTCTAACGTTAAAGTGAAGTGCACACCAAGAAATGGATACTCCGGATTCGGAACCGGATAAACTAAAGTTTTGAGGGGTACCGCGCGATCGTCGGTGACTTTGTATAGACCTAAAACGGGTAACTGCGCATACTCAAGTCCTTCCCCAAGAAGATTAGCAATTTTGATCGCTCCAGTACCCGAAACATTGACGATCTTTTTGGCCTTGATTTTTTCACCATTGACACGATGGTCAAATTGATCGTTGGTTGCGAATTTGGAATTGTGAAGTATTTGACCTCCTTTTGTTAAATACTCATGTTCTAATGCTTGAATAACTGCTTTCGGATCACTTACAGCAGTATTGGGTGACCATAAAAATTCTTTATATGTTTTGGCATAAGGTTCGAATTTAATTAGCTCAGAGGCCGAAAGTATTTCCTGTTTAACACCGTTCTTATTTCCTCTTTCATGAAGTTTTATCAGTTGAGCAAGCTCCGCTTCATTCTGTGCCACAACAACTTTTCCACACTCTAAAAGAGGAATATTGTGGTCTCGGATTACTTTCCTTAGTTCTAGATTTCCATCTGCACAAAATCTTGCCTTGAGTGAATCGGCTGAGTAATAAAACCCTGCATGCAAAACTCCGGAGTTTCGTCCTGATGCATGCAATCCTGAACCGGCCTCTTTTTCAACGACTAAAGTTCTGGAATCCGGGAAATTCCGTAGAACCTCAAGACCAATTGATAAACCGAGAATTCCACCACCAACAATAAGAAAATCTACATTCTTTTCCACGATAACACTCTACTATGATTCTATAAGTTTGTTTGGCAAATAGGTGATCACTGAGGAGGTTCACGATGGGTAAGGTATTAATTTTAGGCGCCACGGGAATGCTTGGTAACGCATGCGAAAAGTTTTTTTTACAATCCTCCAAAAACCAGGTGATATCCACCAGTCGGAATCAAACTAGTAGATCAATTCAATTTGATGCGAAAAGTGACTCGGTAGAAGAACTGATTCAAGAAGTGGAACCCGATTGGATTATTAACTGCATCGGCGTGATTAAGCCACATATCAATGAGGCTATGAATACGTCTACCCAGAACGCTATTGAGGTAAATAGTTTATTTCCACATCAAATAGCACAAGCGATTGAAGGAACTAACACAAAGGTGATTCAGATTGCGACGGATTGTGTTTACAGTGGTGAAGTGGGGCTCTATACGGAGAGTCATCCCCATGACGCGCTCGATGTATACGGCAAAACAAAATCCCTTGGTGAGGTACGGTCAGAAGCCTTCATCCACCTAAGAGCTTCAATAATCGGTCCGGAGCAAGGAAGGTCGACTTCCCTACTAGAGTGGTTTCTTGGTCAAGAGCCAAACGCAAAAATTAATGGATTTACAGATCACTTGTGGAATGGAATTACTACCCATCACTTTGCGAAATTAGCCTTGGGTATAACTGAGACAAATCTTTTCTCTCCTGGTGTTAAGCATGTGCTTCCAGGGAACATTGTGGCTAAGGCAGAATTGCTTGAATACTTTAAAATGGTTTATGGAAGGGATGACATTACAGTGAACCATGTAGAAAGTACGAACAAAGTTGATCGGACCTTATCGAGCAACCAAAGAAGTTTTTCTGCTAACTTGTGGAGTGCTTCTGGCCATAAAATAGCACCAACGATTCAGCAAATGGTTCAAGAACAATTTGACTTCAATCACTCACATAAATGAGCGACCAGAAAATTGACTCTTACTTGCTGGAGAATGACCTGTAAATTTATCAACTGACCAACACTCCAGTAAATCTTCACAAATTCTGTAGGAAGCTTTTCCATCCCCAAAGGTGTGTTTCCAGGAACCTGCAGTTAATTTATAAAATTTATCCAAAACCTCTTTTTCAGTTTGATCCGAAGAAGGGTCAAACTTTACTGAAGATCCAACAATATAAACCTCTGGTCTTTCGGTTGATCTACGCATTTGAATTGTAGGAATTCCCAATATGCAGGCTTCTTCAACGATTGTTCCAGAATCAGTAAGGACGCCATCCGAGTGCGTCATCAATTCCAGAAGTTCAAGGTAGCCGATTGGATCGAAGAGTTTGACATTCTTGCTTAGTTTGATGCCAAACTCCGAAATCATTTTTTGGGTTCTATATCCTGCAGCAAATAAAACTGGCTTCTTACATCCTGCAGCTAAATCTAAAATCCTAGTTAGAGATAAAAAATCTTCAACATTCTCTCTGCGATGACAGGTCATGACATAGTAGCTATGTTTTTCGACTTCGTATTTTTCAGAAAGTAGAAAATTAAAATCACCTTCATCCATCCGTAATTTACCGCTTACGAAATACTCTTCAAGAACATCAACAATTGGGTTGCCAGTCACCAAAATGTTCTCAGAGGGGATTCCCTCAGCCAGGCCCTGATCCTTATATTCAGGCAGGTATGCATAGATTCGATCAGAGAGATGATCGGCAATCGTCCGGTACTTTTCTTCTGGCATTCGCCAGTCATATGAACGCATGCAACCTTCGATATGAATGATAGGAATGTTGAGTTGTGCAGCTGCGACGGTACCAATAACAGTGTTGGTATCTCCTAGGAATACGACTAACTTTGGATCAATCTCACGGAGACATTTAGAAAGTTGATTTATCATCGAGGCAGAAAGTTCCGCATCTGTCTCTCCTTGGATGCTTAATTCAATTTCTGGCGCTGCAATCCCAAGTTCTCTAAAGAACACGTCTTTAAGATTGTCAGAGTAGTGTTGGCCGGACCAAATCAGGAGAAAATTTTCTCCCATTGTCTTGCGCAGCTCGCGAATCAGGATACTTGCCCTAATCACATCTGGCCTAATACCTAACACTAATGCCAATGGCTTCTGATTCATCTATCTAGGTACAACTGCCCAAGGATTCCAGTAGTCATACTCAAATCGATAGTCATCCCCCAAGCTCTCTTCTAAAGTTGTTGAAGAGAAAACCAATACAATTGCATCGCTGGTCAATGTTTTAAACCCATTCGCGTACCCAGCAGGTATGTAAAGAGCTGCTGGATTATTTCCAGAGAGCACATGTCGTGTTATCAGATTATTTTTGTTGGGATTCTTGGAGTCATTCATTTCAACCGCGCAAACCAAAACCGACCCTTGCAAAACAATGATTGCCTTGGCTTCTTTTAGGTGCCCGTGCCAAGCCCTGATGAAATTAGACGAGTGATTTGCAACAGTGTAAAACCGTTTAAAATCTGATATTCCAAAGCCATTTATAAATCCCAAACTGCCCCGATCATCGGTAGCTCGATTTCCTTGAAAGATTGTTGGCAAGTTTGGCCATGAGGACATGTCTAATTTCCCCCCAACTGCATGCGCAAACTTTCTGAATTATTAAATCGAGGATTCTGTACATTCTTAATTCGACGATTCGTGATCACGTCGGCAACTTCCCGGATTCCATCTTCGATAGTCCAGCGCGGAGAAAAACCTAGTTCACTGCGAGCCTTATCCGAACTAACTCGATAGTTGCGAGCATCTTGGAACGAGATGTCAGTCTGCTCAATGTTGACTTCTCCGACCACAGATTTGATCTTCTCCGCTAACTCAAGAACGGTTACATTCTCAGTATGCAGATTATATATTCCTATAGCATCAGTAGAAATTTGAGGGATTGCTGCGGTCGCGACGTCGCGCACGTGCAAAAGTGGTCGGTATTGTGCTCCACCAAAAACACTCATCGACCCCTCGAGAATTGATCGTATTGTTAAAACATTTAAGACTAAGTCGACGCGCAATCTTGCAAATTGGTCACTCATTCCAAAAAGAGTTCCAAGTCTAAAAATCAAAGTGCTATTGGATGAATTTTGCAAAATTGCTTCTGCTTCAAGTTTTGATTCAGCGTAGAGAGAAAGTGGTCCCGTAGGGCTGCTTTCATCTAAAATGCCATCCTGCGCGCCGTAAACAGAACAAGTAGACGGGAATATTATTCGCCCTTCAAATGAGTTAACTAAATTACGTACAGAATCAACATTAGTTTTCTGAGTTAACTTTGGATTGATTGCGCACGCTGGATCTCCCACGAATGCAGCTAGCCAAATAACTGCATCCGCCCACTTAAGATGTTTTTCCAATGTCTTGAAATCAAGAATGTTTCCAAATGCGAAATCTACAGGTTTCAAAAATGAATCTTCATACGTTAAGTTATCTACGACTCGCACTTGATGACCACTGCGAATCGCTTCGTCAGTCATCCACCCACCTACATACCCAGCGCCGCCAACAATAAGAACATTCGACATATCAGCCCAATCTTGTGATCTTTTGACCAACTATACGCCTTCACCATCACCTTTCATGGAGGCAAAGGCGAAAAAGGGCAACACTCTGCCTACTTGAACCAGTTGATAGTACGATTTGGAAATGCCTAGGCTAGAAAAGTCAAGAATTTATGCCTGCTTGTTAACTTTAGGTAAAAGAGAACGTCAGAAGATCATACTTATGACATTTGCTCAAACCGTCATAAATTTGCTGGATCTTTTAGGAGTTGCAATAGTTGGCGTATTGGGTGCGCTGACAATAAATGGAATAAAATCCCAACAACCCGGTTCAAGGATCACTCAAATTCTTGAATTTGCACACTTGAATACATTTTCATTTCAGTTACAAGTTGCTATTCTTGGATTAGTCGTTGTCCTGTCTATGATGCTGCGCACTCTCTTATCAATTTATTTTGCGAGAAAAACCCTATTTTTCCTGGCTCATCAAAGTGCAGAAATTTCGTCCACCTTAGTTTCAAAACTTTTAGCTCAGGACTTGTTAAAAGTTCAGAAGCGAACAACTCAGGAAAACCTTTATGCAGTCACCACTGGAGTTAATACTGTTGTCCTGGGAGTGATCGGATCAGGTGTACTACTAATAGCTGACGGATCACTACTTGTTTTCATGCTTTTTGGGCTATTCGTAGTTGATCCAATAGTTGCCTTGACTACTCTGACATTGTTTGGCGCAATTGCCTATGGTCTATATAGGTTCATGCATTTACGCGCCGCAAAGTTAGGTGCCAATCAAATGCACCTTACAATTCAAAGTAACGGCTCATTGTTAGATGCAATGAATTCTTACAGAGAATTAGTCGTACTAAACCGAAGAGGTTATGTGTCACGTCAAATAACACTTCAAAGAGTTTCACTTGCCGATATGACAGCTGAACTTCAGTTCATGCCGAATTTGAGCAAACACCTTATTGAATCCACAGTAATTTTAGCGGCGATGATAATTAGTGCTATTCAATTTATAGTTCAGGATTCCACTCAAGCTATAGCCACACTTGCAGTTTTTTTGGCAGCTGGATCAAGAATAGCTCCGGCTGTGCTACGCATTCAGCAAAGTGCCATTCAAATTCGAAGCAGTATGGCTAGCGCTTCTCCAACTCTCGATTTGTTACTTGAGCTTCAATTTGTTACACCTTTGCCTGTCAATACACTTGAATTTGACGGAAATTATGAGGGCTTCAACCCAGCAATTAAATTGGAAAACGTTATTTTTTCCTACCCAGGATCAAGTCAAACCCTAATTAAGAATTTAAATTTAGAAATAAAGGCCGGAGATTTTGTGGCAATTGTTGGTCCATCTGGCGGCGGTAAATCCACTCTTGTAGATTTAATTCTCGGAATTATCAAACCAAATTCCGGACGAGTCACAATTTCTAGTTTAGACCCGCTCGACACATATGAAAAATGGCCTGGATCGGTCGCATATGTTCCTCAGGATGTTTATTTATTTGACGGAACAGTTAAAGAGAATTTATGCTTGGGATACAACTCTGAGTTAATTGATGAAGAGCAGCTCAATGAGGTTCTAAGGAAAACGAAACTAGATTTCTTGTTTGAAACCCACAATAATGGAATCCTTACGCAGGTTGGCGAAGCTGGTACGAAATTTAGTGGTGGTCAGCGCCAAAGACTAGGCATTGCTCGTGCGCTAATTTCGCGTCCGAAATTACTCATTACCGACGAAGCGACTAGCGCGTTAGATAGCGAGACGGAAGCTTCTTTAGCGGAGTCGCTACTTTCTTTTAAAGGAACATCCACAATTGTTATGATTGCCCATCGGCTATCTTCTGTTCGGTTGGCAAACCGTGTCGTCTACATTCAAGATGGACAAATTAGGGCCACGGGCACTTTTGGAGAAGTGAGGGCTCAAATTCCTGAGTTTGACGAACAAGCAAGATTGATGGGCCTATAGAATAGAAATGTCCGTTTTGTCCCTTCCCCGCTACATCTGGCGATAG
>Ga0214921_10010480_pt1 | contig 11456 bp, 11 predicted proteins | sample LL1505_MetaG_FD_177992 | JGI IMG/M metagenome (GOLD analysis project Ga0214921, IMG submission 177992) | Freshwater microbial communities from Lake Lanier, Atlanta, Georgia, United States - LL-1505 | ecosystem: Environmental > Aquatic > Freshwater > Lake | place: USA: Georgia | collected...
GGAAGCGACTCGGGCGACGGCCAGATTGAAGTCGGCCCACGCTGGCTTGCCCAGAAACAGGGCGGCCATCTGGCCAGCGAATCCCTCAACGAGATTGCCATCGGCATCTGCCTGGTGGGGGATTTCAGCACCCACCGGCTAGGGCCGCGCCAAACCGCCGCCCTCATTGAATTGGTTCAGTACCTACGAAAGATGATGCCGGACGCCAAACTCAAATTCCGCCTGCACCGCGAAATCAACACCAAACCCACCGAGTGCCCCGGAAAGCTTTTCCCCAGCCCGGCTATCCACGAAATTCTGGACGCCAATTAAAGGCGGCCCCCCGTCCTCAGGCCGCCAAGGGTTGAAACCCGACCCAAATCTTACGGCTGCGCGGCCCGTCGAACTCCGCGAAATAAATCATTTGCCAGGTGCCAAAACGCAATTTCCCCTTTTCCAGCGGCCAAGCCAAATGGTTGCCCAACATGGCCGCCTTAAGATGCGCCGCCGAGTTGCCCTCCCCGTGACGATAGTCACGGTTTTCCCATGGCACGGCCTTTTCGAGAGCCAGGTCCATATCGTGGCGCACATCCGGATCCGCGCCTTCCTGAATCGTCACCGCCGCCGTAGTGTGTGGAATGACCACATGGAGCAACCCATCCTTCCAGCCCCGCTGGGCGGCAACCTTCTCCAGAAGTTGTGCGATGGGCATAAATTCGGTATGGCTCCGTGTGGTGATTGCGATTTCTTCCATGGGTGAGGGCATATGATAGTCGTAACAGGCGGAACCGGCTTTGTCGGGCGGGAAATTTGCCGTCGCCTGGCCGCCGAGGGGCTTGCCGTGCGGGCCTTGGCCCGCCACCCCTCCGGGCAACCCCTGCCGAGAGGTGTTGAATTTTTCACGGGTGATGTAACCCGGCCCGAGTCCCTGCGACTCGCCTTTCGCGGAGCCAAAGCGGTGATTCATACCGTGGGCATCATCCGCGAACATGGATCGCAGACGTTCGAGCGGATCCACACGCAGGGAACCGCCCACGTGGTTGCCGCCGCGCAGACCGCCGGCGTTCCGCGCTATCTCCACCTCAGCGCCCTGGGCACCCGTCCGGGGGCGGTCTCCCGTTACCACCAGACCAAATGGGCCGCCGAGGAAATCGTTCGCTCCAGCGGATTGGCCCATACCCTCTTTCGTCCTTCCCTGATTTACGGAAAAGGAGATGCCTTCACCAACCACCTCGCCTCGCTCATGCGCCCACCCCTCTCTTGGCTTTCCGGAGGATTTATCCCCATCCCTGGAGGCGATGCGGTCACCCTTCAACCCGTGGGCGTTAACGAAGTAGCCGAGACCGTGGTCCGTTCTCTCGGACAAACCAACGCCGTGGGACAAACGTTCGACCTCTGCGGTCCCACCACCTCTCTGAAGGATCTGAGTTTCGCCATCGCCCAAACCATGGGCCGTTTTCCCACCTGGGTGGAACAACCGCCCGACGTCATCCTCGGCATGCTTCCCTGGCTTTGGCTGAAAGCTTCCAAGCCGGTCCTCTTTCCCGTTCCACTCAAGCTCTGCCGGATCGCTGCTGCCGTGCTGGAAAGAGTTCTGCCCCAACCTCCGCTGACCACCGACCAGGTCACGATGCTGGAAGAGGGCCAATGCGGTGATGCATCGCCCGCAGCGAAACTTCTGGGCTTCCAACCTGTTCCTCTTCGCGAGGGTTTAGCCTCTTATCTCGCACCCCGGACAGGCGGCCGGGAAAACACGCCGGCGTGAGCGAGGCCGCCCGCACCGCCCGAATCCGTCGGGTGCTGCTTGTCGCCCTGATGGTCAACGCCCTGCTGGCGGCCCTCAAGTTCGGCATCGGCTGGAAGTTAAGCAGTCTCGGCGTCCTGTCGGATGCCGTACACTCCCTGCTCGACGGAGCCGCCAGCGTGATCGCCCTGATCGGCATCACGGCCGCCGCCCGCCCCCCCGATCCGGGCCACCCTTACGGACATCGCAAATTCGAAATTCTCACCACCATCATCGTGGCCGGTCTTCTTTTCCTCAGCGCCTGGGAAATCTTGGGAGCCGCCGTCCATCGGCTGATCCACCGTGGCCCAGCTCCGGATTTCAGTTGGTGGGGCATTGGCCTGCTAGCGGTGGGCCTGGCGGCCAGCTCCGCTCTTTCAGCTTGGGAAAAAAGGGCGGGGCTGGAGGTTTCGAGCCCCCTTCTCCTGGCAGACGCCGCCCACACGCGGACGGATGTCTATTCCTCCATCCTCGCCATCGCGGCCGTGGGCAGCAGCCGGGTCGGTCTGGACTGGCTCGATCCCTTGCTGGCGATCGGCATCGTTCTCTTCCTTGGCCGGGCGATTTATGAAATTTTCCTCGAAGGCGTGAAGGTCGTCTCCGATGCCACCCGGCTGGATCCCGAGTTGATCCGGACAGTCGCCGAGGATGTCGATGGGGTGCGGGGAGCCCACGCCATCCGCTCCCACGGTATGACCAACGACATCCACATCGATCTGCACATCCAGGTGGAGGAAGAACTCACCACTCGTCAGGTGTTTGAAATTGAAAACCGTGTGACCGAGGCCCTCCGGCAGAAGTTTCCCGGCGTCACCCACGTCGCTCTGCGACACGAACCGCGCGGTACGCCCCAAGAAAAGGATGCCTGATCTCCCCCGGACCCGGCAGCTCCTGGAAGAGGGGTTAGGAACCCAACGTTGGACCGGATATACCCTGACCGCCTTGCACCGCGGCCAGAGAGTTTCTATGGCCGGCGGAAAAGTCACCCGCTCCAGCGCCTCCGTCTGCTGGTACTCCGCCGGTAAACCCGTCATCTCGGTCGGTGTGCTCAAGCTTCTCGAGCAAAAGCCCGGATTGTGGGATCTTCCCCTGGAAAAAACCTTCCCAGAACTAAAGGGATCGCACTTCGGCCATTTGAAATTATTTGCCATCCTCACCCACCAGACAGGGCTACGCTTCACCCAACTGGATCTCCTCGCCTCCGAGGGCACCATCCTGAGGATTTTGGCCCAAACCAATCCCGCCGACTGCCAACTTCAACCGGGACAACCAGCGTACGACCCACGCGGCGGGTGGTGGCTTTTGGGACAATGGCTGAGCCGCCACTCCGGACGTCCATGGCAGGACTACCTTCATGAAGCCGTTCTGGAACCCGCCGGATCCGGCCAAATGTTTTTCACCCAAGAAGGCAGGGAGGCTGAAGTCGCGATGGAGGAATGGATAAACAACCAATGGGATCGAGCGCCGATCATGCCGGAGCTGGGAAACTTATGCGGTTCCTCGCAGGACCTCGCCCGTTTTTACCGCACCCTGATGGCCGGCAGCATGAATCCCGAGACTGGAAAAAGAATTCTGCAACCTGAGTCCATGGAAAAGTTTCTTCACCGCTGGCGAAAAGGTCTGAAGGACCAGACCTTTTTGCACCCCGTGGATTTTGGCTTGGGAGTGATTCTCGACAGCAACCAATACGGGGCTTCCACTGTTCCCTACGGTTTCGGGACATCTTCCTCGGCGAGTACTTTCGGGCATGGGGGGTCCCGCTCCTCCATCGGCTTTGCTGATCCGGAAGCAGACCTAGTGGTCGCCCTCTGCCTCATCGGACAGGTCTCCGAGCCACGTCACCAAGCGCGCATGCGCGAACTGCTCGACCTCCTGCGTTCCGAATTGGCCTAACGCCTGACCCCTTATAATCTGCCCAATGGCCAAGGGCAGAATGGCGTGGCTGGATGTGACCAAGGGCTGGGCGATTCTCTGGGTCGTCTATTTCCACTCCTTTACCTGCTGGATCAAGCCCCCCTCCCCGATCGGTTCTGATTTTATGACCGGCGTGGTCCGGCCTGAAACATGGACCGGCGTGCTCCCCTTCCTTAGTTCCATGGGACGATCCGTTTTTTTGGGTGTCTCGATGCTGGGCTTCCACGCCGTCGGACTTTTTCTCGTGGCCAGCGGCTTCGTCCTCGCCCAATCCGCCGTTCGCGCGGCCGACAAGCCCGGTGGAGTGGCCTGGGGATCCTGGATTCTCCACCGCCTCGTCCGTCTCTACCCGATGTACTGGTTCGCCCACCTCATCTACCTGATCAGTCCCTTCGAAGCCCGGCTCGAACCCGTGGACTGGCGATTCGCCGTCAGCCTCAGCGGCTTCCGCTTTCTCTGGATCGACTACAACTTTTTTTACCTCAACGCCGCTTGGTGGTATTTCTGCCTCATCATCCAGCTGTTCGCCCTTTTCCCCATTCTCATGGCCGGGATGCGGAGGCTGGGGCCGGTCGCTTTTTTGTTGGTCGCTGTGGCGATCGGGTTTTTCGCGCGCATCTATCTTCTCTATCTCCATCCCGCCAGCGGTCAGTGGGTACTCGGGGGATGCGGCCTAAGCCGCTTGCCCGAATTCGCCCTCGGGATGGTGTTCGGCACTTGGTACGCCCGAAATCCCGACGCCTTTGAGAACTGGCTTCTGCGGGGTCGTGGATTGGCCGCGGGTCTTCTGCTTTATCCGGTTGCCCTAGCGGTGTACCAGATTCCGCACGGTTATGTGGCGGTTGATTTTCTGACCGGAACCGCCTGCTTCCTCGTGGTCGCCGGGGCCTCCGGATTTTGGGCCAGGGTCCCCTACTTGGGCCAAGCCTTGGCGTTGGCGGGATCTTTTTCCTACGGGATCTATCTCGTGCATCAGCCTTATGCGATCCATTTTGCCTCTTTCCTGAAGGAAAAGTCCTCTTGGGTTGCCGTGCCCTCCCTCCTGCTTCTCGCGGCAAGCTTGGCGATTTGGGGTGGATATCTCGAAAAAGTTTTGAACTCCTGGTTTTCGGAGAAAAAGAAAACGGTACCCCGGTAGTCCGGGTGTCCTGAACCGCCAGTGCACAACGTTTCTACACGGTCCGTTAAGGATAACGGACCCTACCGACGCCCAACGAACAAACATTGGTAGGGCGGGCTCGATGAGCCCGCCGCGGCTTTGGACGCGTCGGAGCGCGTCCCTACAGAGGCCTGGAGATTCAATATTCAATCATCTGCAGGCCCCCGCTCCGTCGTTGAACTAGGCCTCTTGAATCGCTAGAGATGAATCTCATGCCGATCACGCTTCGCCGAAAGTTTGATTTCGAGGCCGCCCAACACCTGCCCTCTTTTCCCGAAGGTCACAAGTGCCGTCGGATGCACGGCCACAGCTTCGGCCTCGAGGTCTGCGTCACAGGATCGGCCGATCCAAAATCTGGACTCCTTTACGACCACGCCAAGATCGCTGAAGCGGTTCGACCGATTCTGGAAAAGCTGGATCACTCCTGCCTGAACGAAACTCCCGGATTGGAAAACCCGACCCTGGAAGTCCTCTGCCAGTGGTTCTGGAAAAAATTAAGCCCACTACTTCCCGGCCTGTCCGAAATCACCCTCCACGAAACTCCCCGGGCTTCCTGCACGTACCGCGGAGACTGATCATGGCCTCCCGCTCCTTCGTCACCATCGGCTTGGTCGGACCGGACCGGACCGGTGCCATCGCTGCGGTCACCCAGCAACTTTTCCGCATGGGCGCCAATATTGAGTCCTTGGAGGAACAGGTGGCCCGGGGAAAGTTCCGCATGACCCTACTGGCCTCTTGGCCCGGCCATCGTTTGGAAGATCGCCAGATCCGCGCCGAGCTCGAAGGCTTGGCCCGTCACCTTCGGATGAAGCTGACCCTCCGCTTGGCCGACGGCACTCGCACCCGCCGGCGCCTGGCTATTTTGGTTTCGAAGGAAACCCATGCCCTCGAGTCTATTCTCAAGGACTGGAAAGCCCGCCGTTTGAAAGCCGATCCCGTGCTCGTCGCCGGCAATCATCCCCAACTGGGAAAGATCGCCCAGCGCCACGGGCTGCCTTTTCGCCTGATTGATTACCGCGATCGCCAAAAAGCGGAGACCGCGCTGCAGGAGCATCTGGAAAAAGCCGGGGTCGATCTGGTGGTGCTCGCCCGATTTATGAAGATTCTTTCCCCGGACTTTGTCTGGCACTGGAAAAATAGAATTCTCAACATCCACCCCTCCTTGCTGCCCGCCTTTCCGGGGGCCTCCGCTTACCGCCAAGCCTATGACAAGGGCGTGAAGATCGTCGGCGTGACCGCCCATTTTGTCACCCCTGACCTGGATCAGGGCCCCATCCTCTGCCAAGACGCCCTTCGGCTTCGACCCGATGAATCTCTCGCCAGTATCATCGCCCGCGGACAAAAGCTGGAGGCCTCCTGCCTCCTCCGTGCCCTCAAGCTTTGCCTCAGCCGCCAGTTGGATGTCCACTGGGGCCGGGTACACGGCGTTTAAGGCTTAGCTTCTTCCTCTTTTTTATCCCCCGAGTCCGCGGGTCCCTCGGCAGACGGAGTCTCGGCTGGTGCCATCACCTTGGGAGCAGATTCAGCGCCGACTTTGACAAACTTCACCGGACCTTTTCGCCCCAATCCGTTCTTCCAGGTTCCTGAAAGTGTTTTGGCATCGGAGGAGATCTCCAGCTCAAGTTCCACTTTCGGATCAAAATCGGGCTTCGGAAGCTTGGTGTAGGTCAAAGGAAGTTTCACCCGCGACCCCTCAATAGTTCCTTTGCCGTGCCACACTCCGGGACCACCCCCCGCCCAGACCCCATACCCGGCCACATGAAGAAACGCCCCTTCCTGGGAGACAATGATGGCCGACTGACCGATCCCCACCGCCGTATTTTTCCAAAGTCCGGCCAAATCCGCCTCCGCGGCCCAAGTTGAACCACCCACCCCCCCGACGAGAACCAGCACTCGCAAAAGTCGACCCATGAGGGGGAGAGTGCTCTTCATCCTTTCTTCGGCAAGCGGGAAACTTTTTTCAGCAAATCCACCGCTTGGGTCACCCGGCCTCCCGCATCACGCAAAGCACGGTCCGACTCCTCCACGCCCGCTTTCGTCAATATCCGGATCAACCGGATGGCCCGAGCCTTCAGTTTCTCATTCGAAGGCACCACATGAACCATCAGGTTGTCATAGACCCGCCCCAGCCGAATCATCGCTACCGAACTTAGAATGTTGCAGACCATTTTGGTCGCGGTTCCCGCTTTCAGCCGGGTCGAGCCGGCAATTAGCTCCGGTCCGACATTCAGCCGAACCACGGCTCCGGGACGAATCCCGCCGGGTTCCAGCTTCCACCCAGGATGCGCCGTAACCAAGATCGTCGAGGCTCCAGCCTTGGCTCCTTCTCGCAACGCGCCGTGAACAAAGGGAGTCCTCCCACTTGCGGTCAGCCCCACCAAAACATCCTTCCTTCCGATTCTCCTTTCGACAACAGAACGCGCACCAGCCCCAGCATCGTCCTCTGCTCCTTCCTGAGCCCGGAAAATCGCCTCCGGCCCGCCAGCCAGAATCGCCTGCACCTGTTCCGGCGGAGCGTGAAAGGTCGGAGGCATCTCGCTGGCGTCCAACACGCCCAGTCGCCCACTGGTGCCGGCCCCCACATAGAAAAGTCGTCCTCCTTTTTGCAGGCTGCGGGAGACCATGCCGGCTGCCTGCTGAATCTCTTTTCTGGCTGCAGCCAACGCCCGAACCGTAAAGGCCTCCTCCTCGACAAAAAGCCGCACCAACTGATCCACAGATTTTTTGTGCAAACCCCGGGAACGCGTGTTGGACTGCTCCGTCGGCAATGCCTCCACGGCCACCAGCTTTTCCCCTTTGGTTTGGTCCTTCGGAAACACCGCCGACGGCGCTCCGGCCATTCGGGCCGCTCCGACCGCACCCGGGACCCGCAGAACCATGGAACCTGCCTTAGGGCAATGGCGACGAAGCGCCGAGAGAAAAGCCCTCCGGTAAGTCTGATTTTCAAACAGACTGCCCGTGAGGGCGAGTTGAGGACGACCGGTCTTCATCCGGCGAGCCAGGGCCGTAATCGTTACCGCCAAAACATCCACCGCCTCCGCCAAAGCCTTTTGGGCCACCCGATCTCCCCGGCCCGCCGCCCTTAAAACCACGGGGGCAAAGCCGGCCATCCACTCCTTACCCTTCTGCCGGTACACCTCACGCAGCAGACGATCCATGTCCGCCGCTCCAGCATGCGCCATCAAGGCCGCCGCCAAGGCAGGGGCCTTTCCTTCACGATCCCGTATCCGAAAAATTTCCCCCAAGGCACGCCGGGCGACGTCATATCCGCTTCCCTCATCGCCCAACAGGTGGCCATGACCGCCCGCACTCCACTTTTTCCCATTTTTGCGACCCACGACATTGCTGCCTGTGCCGGCGATGACCAAAAACCCGTCCTCTTGTCCCCACGCTGCGGCCATGGCGGAATCCACGTCCTGCCCCACCACCACATTTGCCACTTGGGGCCATACCGCCCGTAGCGCAGACCGGATCATCGAAAATTCCGCCGCTCCCCTCGCCCCGGCAAAGCCAGCACCAATGCTACTGGGTTTCATGGCTAGTTCAGAGGCAATCTGGCGGAAAATCTTTTTCAGCCCCTCGGCTCCCACCAGCATCACGTTCCCCGGTCCCGCCTGCCCCTGGGAAAGAATTCGTCCCCCTGCGGCCACCAAAACCCAAGTGGTCTTGGTTCCTCCTCCCTCGATGCCGAGAACGGGGACCTCTTCTTTCACGTTGCCCTGCTTCACTCTCCGTTCAAAATGCCCTTCCGATGAGTTCTCTGCGATGGAAAAACTTTCTGCCGCCCGCCCTTTACTATGCTGCCATCCTCAGCATTTCAGCCCTTCCCGCCAGCCGAATCGAGAAAGTGAACTCCGTCTTCCCCCTGCCTAACGACAAGCTTATGCATCTGACCGTCTACACCGGTTTTGGCTTCGTGCTCGCCGCCCTCCCCTACCCCTCCGCAGCCATCGGCATGGCAGGTTCTGCCTTGGGCGCCCTCGACGAACAGTCTCAACGGCTTTCCCCCGGTCGCGATGTCTCGGTGCGCGACTGGATCGCTGATGTTCTAGGCATTTCGTTGGGCATCCTGCTACGCCGACGCCGCCGATGAGCCCCTCTCCATCCCAGCGCTATGCCCGCCTCCTCGAGGAGGTTCGCCGCCACGACCGCCTCTACTATGTGGAGGCGCAACCGGAGATTTCTGATGCCGCCTACGACCGCCTCTACCGAGAACTGGTGGATCTCGAAAAAGCCCATCCCGAGCTGATGGATGAAAACTCCCCCACCCGCAAGGTGGGCGGCACACCTCTCGACTCCTTCCGCACGATCGCCCACGCCATCCCCATGCAGAGCCTGAACAACACCTACAGCGAGGAAGAGTTGGAGGAGTTTCTGGCACGGGTGGAAAAAAATCTCCACGGCCAAACCGCGGAGTTCGCCATCGAACCCAAAGTCGACGGAGTGGCCGTCAGTGTCCGCTATGAAAAAGGCCGGCTCGTTCAGGGCCTGACCCGTGGTGACGGGGAGAAAGGCGACGATATCACGGAGAATTTAAAAACCATCCGCACCCTTCCCCTCTCCGTTCCCGGTTTGCCGACGGTGATCGAATTCCGGGGCGAGGTTTATCTCCCCCAACCCGCTTTCGACTCCATGAACCGAGCGAGGGAGAAGCAGGGCGAAGCCCTCTTTGCCAACCCACGCAATGCGGCCGCCGGCACGCTCAAACTTCTCGATTCCCGCCAAGTGGCCCAACGTCCATTGGCCGTTGTTTTTTACGGGTTGGGCGAAACTTCCGGCTCAAAATTGACCAACCAGATCGACCTCCACCAACAGATCTCGGCGTGGGGATTGCCCGGTCATTCGTGGTTCCGTCATGTCCGGGGGACCCAGGAGGTTTTCCAGGCCGTCCGCGCCCTCGATCAGGCCCGCACCAAATTTCCCTTCGCCACGGACGGAGCAGTGATCAAGGTCAACCGGTTCGACCAACAAAAGGTTCTCGGTTCCACCGACAAGGCCCCCCGCTGGGCGATCGCCTACAAATATGCCCCTGAACAAGCCGAGACCCGTTTGCACGCCGTCACGTTTCAAGTGGGCCGAACCGGAGTCATCACCCCGGTGGCGGAACTGGAGCCGGTGCAGCTCAGCGGCACCACGGTCTCCCGAGCCACCCTGCACAACTTCGAGGAGATCGCCCGCAAAGACATTCGCGTTGGTGATTGGGTGACGGTGGAGAAAGCGGGCGAAATCATTCCGGCGGTGATTTCCGTGAACCTGAAAAAACGCCCGAAGAACTCCAAGACCATTCCGATCCCCACCCAATGCCCCGTCTGCCAAGGACCCCTGATCAAAGAAGAGGTTTTTCTGCGTTGCTGTTCCCGCGATTGCCTCGGCCAACTCAAACGCCGACTGCAACACTTCGCCCATCGTGGCGCGATGGATATCGAGGGCATGGGCGAGGTGATGGTGGGACAGTTGATCGATGGCGGGCTGGTCCAGCATTTGGAGCAGATCTACGACCTGGGTCAGGAAGAGCTGGAAAAACTGGAGCGGATGGGCGAGAAGTCGGCCGCCAACTTGGTCGAGGGAATCGCCGCCAGCAAGAAACGGACCTTGGGGCGGCTGATCTTCGCCATGGGGATCCCCCAAGTCGGATCCGTTCTCTCCGAATCCTTGGCCCGGCACTTCCACAGCATGGAGACCCTGTCCAAGGCCCAGGTGTCCGATCTGATTCAAGTGAAGGACGTAGGGGAAAAAGTGGCGGAGGAGATTGTTGCCTTTTTTAAGGAACCCTCGACCCATCGCCTTCTTCGATCCCTCCAAGAGGCCGGGCTTAACCTCCGCGCCCTCCCCGAAGAACTGGAAGTCCGGGGCGGGGTTTTTTCCGGCAAGAAGTTTGTGATCACTGGAACGCTCAGCCAATCCCGCGAGGATTTTATCCGACGAATTCAGTCGCAAGGAGGTTCGGTGGCCGGATCCGTCAGCGCCAAGACCGACTTCGTTTTGGCAGGAGAAGAGGCCGGCTCCAAATTGGAGAAAGCCCGCACTCTGGGGGTCCGAGTTATTTCCGAAAAAGAGTTCGAAAAGCTTGTCGGGTAGATTTCCCGCGGGCGATAATCGCTCCGTGCCCAAGATCCCTACCCTCCGCTTTTTTCTTCCCCTCTACCTCGGCCTCCTCTCCCCGCTTCTCGCCCAATCCGGCAGCCCAGCCGCCGCTGAGGATGCGGAGATCGAACGAAGAAAGATCCTGAAGGCCGCCGACCAAGTGGATCGGGTGGATCGGGAGTTTGAAAAAATCCAAAGCCGGGTCTCCTCCTTGGAGCAGTTGTTGGAAGAGATCAAACAACAATCCCAGTCGCTCAAGGAAAGCCTGGCCAACGCGTCAGCCAAGGCCGCCCAGGATCGGTCCGCCCTCTTGGATGAAGTCTCCAAGATGCTGGCGGAACGAAAAGAAAAAGAGCGCTCCAAGGAAAAGCCTGTGGCCACCTCGCCCCCTAAACCCTCGGAGGCGTATGAGCATGTCGTCGCCAAAGGCGATACCCTCAGCTCCATTGCCCAGGCTTATAACGAGGAACATAAACTCAAACTGACCGTCGACTCCATCCGTAAGGCCAACCAACTTGGCAAGGACACCCCGCTTAA
>Ga0214921_10010481_pt1 | contig 11456 bp, 9 predicted proteins | sample LL1505_MetaG_FD_177992 | JGI IMG/M metagenome (GOLD analysis project Ga0214921, IMG submission 177992) | Freshwater microbial communities from Lake Lanier, Atlanta, Georgia, United States - LL-1505 | ecosystem: Environmental > Aquatic > Freshwater > Lake | place: USA: Georgia | collected 2015-05-28
GACTCGCGTGCATACCGCTTACCGACCAGGACCTTTTCGGCCTGCGGCGCATGATCGAGTACCTCGGCCCCAACCAGCGCGTCATACAAGACGATCTCTGCCTGCTTGAGCACCCTCAGCGCGCGCAGGGTCAACAGGTCTGCTGCGCCCGGGCCAGCCCCAACAAACCAGACCTTACCGGGTAACCGCCGAGTCTCCCGGGCGGGGCCTCCGGAACACCCTATTGACGTAATACCCCGGCTCCCACAGTGATATCGGTCGCTTCATCGATTAACAAGAAACGCGAGCCCACCCCCAGTCGTTCATGCGCGCCGACACGGTCGACCGGCAAGGGTTCGTGAAGTGCGAAACGGACCTTTGCGAGGTCATTGGCCTGCACAGAACCGAGTTCGACAGCGACGGCTTGCGGCTTCAAGGACTCGACATCGATCAGGGCCTCGATCGCGCTCACCTCGGCACGCACAGATCGAGTCCCCATCTTAAGCAAAAATCGGTCGCCGGCGCGCATCGGCTGATCTGAAAACCAGCAGATCTGAGCCACCAGGTCGTCGACCAGAACGGGCTGCTGATTGGCACTGGCTGAAACGAGCCAGTCACCGCGGGACACATCAACCTCGCGATCCAATCGCAAAGTGACCGAACGGCCTGCCTGAGCCATCATCAACCGCTGATCACCGAGGCAAATTTGCGCGATCCGAGCACGCTGTAAGGCCCGATCCCTTTGCACCAGCACTTCGTCGCCCACGTGAACGGTACCCGCTTCGATCCGACCAGCAAAACCGCGAAAATCGGGATCGAACTCGGGAGCGCCACGAATCACCCACTGCACTGGGAAGCGCAAAGGCAGTGCCGCCGCCCCTGAATCAATCACGCCGTTGCGCTCACCGGCGAGCGGGCGCTCAAGGATTTCAAGCAGCGTTAGCCCGTGATACCAAGCCATCTGGTCACCGCGGAAGACCACGCCGTCGCCAGTGAGTGCCGAGACCGGTACTGCGATCACCTCTGGCAATCCGAGGGGTTCGCACCAGGCCCTGAACTCTCGTGCAATCTCTTCAAATCGGGACTGCGACCAGTCGACCAGATCGATCTTGTTGATGGCGAGCACGATTCGTTTAAGTCCAAGCCAGCCACACACGGCCGCATGTCGATGGGTTTGCGGCAACAGCCCTTTGCGCGCATCGACCAATAACACAGCGACATCGGCATTGCTCGCACCGGTCACCATGTTGCGCGTGTATTGCTCATGGCCTGGACAATCCGCCACGATGAACTTGCGCTGTGCGGTATTGAAATAGCGGTAAGCGACATCAATCGTGATGCCCTGCTCGCGCTCTGCCATCAAGCCATCGGTGAGCAGCGAGAGATCGGGTTGGGCCTGACCACGGCGCTGCGAGGCCGCTGAAATCGCAACGACCTGATCCTCAAAAACCGCGCGGGTATCCCAAAGCAATCGCCCGATCAAAGTGCTCTTGCCATCGTCGACCGAGCCAGCCGTTACAAATCGGGTCAGCATTTAGAAGTACCCCTCGCGTTTGCGTTTTTCCATCGAGGCCTCGTCGGTCGCGTCGTCCATTCGCGTCGCGCCCCGCTCGGTAACACTCGACAGGAGGGTCTCGGCGATAATTTCAGCCTCGGTCGAGGCCGTGCTTTCGACCGGACACGTACAAGTGATATCCCCCACCGTGCGGAATCGAACCGGAATCCGCTCAACCAGCTCACCGGGTCCGGCCGGCGTCACATCCGTCACGGCGACGATTCGGCCAGCGCGGCGGACGACATCACGCAGATGGGACCGATAAAGCGTCGGTAGCGCGATTTGCTCGCGGTCGATGTATTGCCAGACATCGAGTTCGGTCCAGTTACTGATCGGAAAGACCCGCAAATGCCCACCCGCCGATACCCTTGCATTCCAGAGATTCCAGAGCTCGGGCCGTTGATTGCGAGGATCCCAGCGCCCAAACCGATCGCGCACCGAGAACACACGTTCCTTGGCACGAGCCTTTTCTTCATCGCGACGGGCACCACCAAAACAGCAGTCGAACCCATAAGTCTTGATCGCATCGAGCAGGGTGACCGACTGTGCTGCGTTGCGAGAGCCTTCGGGATCCGCCATGCGAACCCGCCCGGTGCGAATCGATTCTTCGACACTGGCAACGATCAGGCGTTCGCCAAGCTTAGCCACTTGAGCGTCCCGAAAGGTGATCACCTCCTCGAAGTTATGCCCGGTATCGACATGCATCAGGGGAAACGGAAACCGACCGGGCCTGAAGGCTTTTTCGGCCAGGCGCAACACCACCGCCGAGTCTTTGCCACCTGAGAACAACAGGACCGGGTTCTTGCGCTCGGCCACCGCCTCACGCAGGATATGGATACCCTCGGCCTCGAGATCATCCAGATGATCATTGGTCATTCGTGGGCTCCTGTCGACTCGCGTGCTCCTGTCGACTCGTGCGCTCCGGTCGAATGGAGACCGCACTCCCGGGCAGCCTCTTGTTCCCACCACCAGCGTCCGGCCCGTACCGCCTCGCCGGGGGCAATGGGCCGGGTGCACGGTGCACAACCAACACTCGGGTAGCCCTGATCGTGGAGCGCGTTGACCGGAACGTCATGCTTCGCTAGAAAAGCGTCCAGCATTGCATCCGACCAATCATGCAGCGGCGCGCACTTCGGGATTCCGGTGAACGCGTCGTGCGCGATCGGCTCGATCTCGCCACGCATTTCGCCATGAGCGCGACGCAACCCGGCAATCCAGACGGACTGCCCTTGCAGCGCACGGCGCAGCGGCTCCAACTTACGAATTTCACAACAATGCTTGCGCTGAGAAACACTTTCGCGAAATCCATTGATGCCGTTGATGGCCACCCATTGTTCAACCGCGGCCGCCTCGGGAAAAAGCACTCGAATTCTCAGACGATATCGTTCTTCGGTTTGCGCAATCAGATCGAGCGTCTGCGGCGGTAAACGCCCGGTATCGAGCGTAAAAATAGAGATCGGCAACTTTTCGCGGGCAATCAGGGCGGTCATCGCCTGGTCTTCTTTGCCCATACTTGACGCGAGCGCTGCGGGGCCGTAGGCGATGGCTTTTCGAAGCCACCCAATCGCGCTAGCCTCAAAATCAACAAGATCAGGCGTGGTCTCAGGCGTTGGGGCTAGCCGCTCGACCCGGCGCCAGAGCGGCAGAGTCTCATCCCACGACGCCTGATAGCGGACCCGATCAGCGGTCAATGCGGTAACGGTCGCTTCGAGGTTCTGGTCGTCTCGCAAGGCGAAGTGATCAAAACCCACTCGTGCCATCGCAAAAATCTGATCCTGCAAGACATCGCCGACCGCCCACAAAGGGCCAGTCCAACCGTAACGAACCCGCAGACGCTGGGCGATCGTCAGGCCGCGACCATCGGTAAATTTGGGGAACCGGGCAGCCAAGGCGTCGAACTGATTCAGATCTGCAGCAACGGTGTCTGGATTTTCGTCAGGCTGAAACTCCAGGCCCACACGCTGACCCGACAGGGCGGCCGCCTGCTCTCGCCATTGCGCCAGAGTCAGCCAGGTCAAAGCTGGGTCAACCGCGAGCACCTGACCTTGGCGGTTAATGTGTTTCTGCATAGACCGCCTCGCGAAAAGGAACCTGCCCGATGCGGGCCAGCGTTTCGTTAAAACGCTCATCACGAGAAACCCGTTGCGCCAGGTAGGTACGGACCACTTTCTCTACCGCATCGGGTACTTCTTCGGCCGAGAACGAAGGGCCAATCACCTTCCCAATCGCTGCCTCGGGACCCTGCGTCCCGCCGAGTGTCACCTGATACCACTCCTCGCCATTCTTATCGACCCCAAGAATGCCGATCTGGGCAATGTGGTGATGCCCACAAGAATTGATACAACCCGAGATATTGAGTTCCATCTCGCCGATATCGAACAAGTCATCCAGGTCTTCGAAGCGGGCCCGAATGGCCTCGGCGACGGGAATCGAACGCGCATTCGCCAGCGCGCAATAGTCGCCACCGGGGCAGGCGATCATGTCGGTCAACAGTCCAATATTGGGTGTCGCCAGCCCGGCCGCCTTGAGCGCCTCAAAGAGGCTTGGCAGGCTGGAACGGCGCACATCGGGCAACACCAGATTCTGGTGATGGGTGACGCGAATCTCCCCAAACCCATGTTGTTCGGCGAGGTCGGCCACCAATCGCATTTCAGCCGACGTGGCATCGCCCGGAGGCTTGCCAGCACGCTTGAGGGAGACCGTCACTGCCGCATAGCCGGCCTGCCGATGCGGGTGAACATTGCGGGTCATCCAACGCTCAAAACCAGGCTGGGCTTGGACCGCCACGCCCATGGCCTGAGCATCGGCGGCCAGGGACTGCTCATCTGCAGGCAAATAGGGTGGCGGGGCAAACTGACGGACGACCCGCTGGATCTCGGCTTCAGTCAGTTGACCAGGGCCGCCTGCGAGCCTCGCATACTCCGCCTCAACCGCACGTGTGAAGGCTTCAGCCCCCATCTCCCGGACCAGGATTTTGATGCGGGCCTTATAGGGATTATCACGACGACCGTCGGCGTTATAGACCCGCAGAATCGATTCAACATAAAGCAATAGTTCTCGCGCAGGTAACCAGGTTCGGATCCGAGTTCCGATGACTGGCGTGCGTCCGAGCCCGCCGCCGGCCCAGACCTCAAACCCCACTTCGCCAGCAGGACTCAACACTGCCCGTAGACCAATGTCATGGACCTGAACCGCGGCACGATCGGCCTCGCTTGCAGTCACCGCAATCTTGAACTTCCGCGGTAAGGCCGAAAACTCGGGATGAAAGGTACTCCATTGGCGCAAAATTTCGCACCAGGGCCGCGGATCAAGAATTTCGTCGGGCGCCACACCAGCGAAATGATCGCTCGTCACGTTACGCACGCAATTGCCACTGGTCTGGATCGCATGCATCTGGACCTTGGCGAGCGCCGCCAAAATATCGGGGGTGTCTTCGAGCCGGGGCGCATTGAGCTGCAAATTTTGTCGGGTGCTGAAGTGACCCCACCCTTCATCCCATCGCTCGGCGATATCACCGAGCGCCCGGAGTTGCCGCCCCGAGAGGGTCCCGTAAGGAATGGCGATGCGCAGCATGGGCGCATGACGCTGGATATAGAGCCCATTCTGCAGGCGCAATGGCCGAAATTCCTCTTCGGACAGTTCGCCGGCCAGGAAGCGCCGAGTCTGGTCGCGATAACGCTCGACGCGGTCGTCCACGATGCTTTGATCGTATTGGTCGTATTGGTACATAGGGAGAGCTGGCTGGAAGTTCCGCAGCCGAGCAGTGTCCGTTGTTTTGCGTTGCGGGGAAACCAATTCGATCTGCTCTATTAATTACCAAAAAGCATTTAGAATCGGTAATAAGACACTTAAAAGCATGAGGACCCATGAATCTCCAGCGCCTGCGCTATCTCCGCGAAATCGCCCGCCGAGATCTCAACCTCACTGCGGCGGCTGTGGCATTGCACACCTCTCAACCCGGTGTCAGCCGACAGATCCTGGAACTCGAAGAAGAATTGGGCTGCCAGATTTTCGAACGTCGAGGCCGTCGACTCACGAGCCTGACCGAACCGGGTCGTGCGGCGCTCGCGATCGCCGAACGTGTGCTCGACGATATCGAAGCCCTTCGTCGCGTCGGTCGTGAATGGACCGACAGCGCGGCCGGCACACTGACCATCGCGACCACCCACACCCAGGCCCGCTACACCCTGCCCGCTGTGGTGGCAAAGTTCCGACAAGATCACCCCCGCGTCACGGTCACACTCCGCCAAGGTGACCCGGAACAAGTGGTTCGGTCAGTCCTTGAGGGCAAGGCCGACCTTGCGATCGCGACCGAGGCGGTCAGCCGGGTTGAACAACTGCGGGCGACCCCTTTCCTGGAGTGGTCGCACGTCGCGGTGATGCCCCCGGAGCACCCACTCGCCAAGGAATTCTTCAACCAATCCGGAGGCACGATCAGCGTCGCTAATCTGGTCCAATTTCCCCTTCTGACCTACGACGCAGCCTTTGCCGGACGCAACACGATTGACCTTGTCTTTGCAGACGCTGGGCTATCACCTGAAATGGCGATCAGCGCCCTGGACGCCGATGTGATCAAAACCTATGTACGCCTGGGATTAGGCGTCGGACTTATTGCTTCGGTCGCATTTGATCCGATTGCCGACCAACCTTTAATTGCATTGGACTGTCGTCACCTGTTTGGGACCAAAACCAGTTTTGTTGCCTTACCGGCCGACCGAACCCCGCGGCGATTTGTGACCCGCTTCGTTGAATTGCTCACCGGAAAGCCCCTCAATCACGCTTGAGCGTGTAATGTTCGCATCGGGAATTTCAGCGCCCAATCTCCTGTCTTATTTGTTTAACAAAACCCCTGGGAATTCAAAATGCTTAAAGGCAAAACGGCACTCATCACTGGCTCGACAAGCGGAATCGGCCTCGGAATCGCAGAAGGCCTCGCAAAAGAAGGCGTTAACCTAGTTCTGAATGGATTTGGCGATGCCGCCGAAATCGAAGCGCTCCGCGTACGTCTGGAAAATACCTATCACGTCAAAGCGATCTACGACGGCGCCGACATGAGCAAAGGCGAGCAGATCGAAGCGATGATGAAGCACGCCGCCGAGACGTTTGGTGGTGTTGACATTCTCGTCAATAACGCTGGCATTCAGCACGTCTGCCCGATCGAGGAATTCCCGGTCGCCAAATGGGATGCAATTATTGCAATCAATCTGAGCTCGGCATTTCATACGACCCGCCTCGCTGTGCCCTACATGAAAGAAAAGCATTGGGGCCGGATCATTAACGTCGCTTCTGCGCACGCACTGGTCGCTTCGCCGTTCAAATCAGCCTATGTCGCAGCCAAGCACGGCATCCTTGGCCTGACCAAGACCGTTGCGCTCGAAGTGGCGACCCACGGCGTGACGGTCAACGCCATTTGCCCGGGCTATGTCCTAACCCCGCTGGTCGAGAAACAGATCCCCGACACCGCAAAAGCCCGCGGGATGACCGAAGAGCAAGTGAAACGGGATGTGCTGCTGGCCGCGCAACCGACCAAACAGTTCGTGACCGTTGAGCAGATCGCTGGCACCACGATTTTCCTGTCGTCGGATGCAGCTGCTTCGATCACCGGCACCCACATCGCCGTTGAAGGCGGCTGGGTTGCGCACTAAGTAAGCGCGAGCGGCCTGCGTCCAGACGCGGTCGCCGCTCGCAAAAAGCTGCTGCCCCTCAATTTTCTGAGCCAGGCAGCGGCTTTATTTTGGATCAACGCTGATTCAGCGACCATCCTCGCGGTGCACGTCATGCACCGTCATCCCGATCGCCTGATCTGGCAACTTGAGCCAGTCCGGGTGAGATAGCGTCCGGCGTGCATCCTCCAGACCTGCGGCCCAATGCTCGCGCATGGTCCACTTGGAGAATTCGTAGTCTTTGGAATCACCCTCGTAATCAGCGTGATGGTAAATCAGCTGTAATACGTTGACTTGCGGGGTGTCCTGAAGCTCTTCCAGCATGGCTTTGTCTTCAGACGTCCACTTGGCGGGGTCGATCCGACTCAGGGCGTCGCGCAGCTTGATCTGCAAATCATGAATTTTCTTGTAACGGTTCGTCGCGTTACGGGTCCTGCTCGAAAACATGATGTCCTTCTGGCGTGACATCACTTCAGGCATGGTCTTGGGCAAATCCCCGCGCGCATTGAACAGATCAACCTGGAAGACCAGCGCCTGATGCAATTTATGGAGTTCAAGCAGGTACTGCAGCGGCGTGTTCGAGACGATTCCGCCATCCCAATAAAACTCGGACCCGATCCTCATTGCCGGGAAGGCTGGCGGCAGGGCTCCGCTGGCCATGATGTGCTCTGGGCCTAAACGCTCGAGCGCAGTGTCAAAGTATTTGTAGTTTCCGGTTCGAACATTGACCGCGCCAACACTCAGGCGATGGCTATTGCTATTGAGAATATCCCAGTCAATGAGACTGTTGAGGTGATCCTTGAGATCACTGGTGTCATAGTGGCTGGTCGCACCGGCCTGACCAGGAACCTGCTGCCACGGGCTCAACATTCTGGGCTTATAGAACCCCGGGATCCCGGAGATCATCGACATGAATGCACTCGTCATGTTGTGAAACGTGCGCATGTCGTCGTTCCCGGCCAAATGGCTGGCATAACCATGGTCGGTGACGGTTTCCCAGAACTCTTTGAGCTTGGTGACACGATTTTCGGGCTTGTTACCCGCAATAATTGAGGCGTTAATCGCACCAATGGAAACCCCTGACATCCAGTTTGGCTCGATCCCGGCTTCGCTTAAGCCCTCAAAAACCCCAGCCTGGTAAGACCCCAGTGCGCCACCACCCTGAAAAACAAGCGCAATAAACTCGTAATTGCGCACTAGGGAAGAGATACTTTCACTCTTAACTCGGACTGAATGTTGACTCACGTTTTAACCCTAACTAAAAAAATCAATAACGATAGGACTTCACTTTAAATGGTCCCGATTTGGAGACTCCGATATAAGCTGCTTGCTCATCAGACAATGCTGTCAATTGCGCACCGACCTTTTTCAGGTGAAGTCTGGCAACCTGTTCGTCAAGCCGTTTAGGCAAGGGGTGAATCTGGCCCACTTGATAATGTTCAGGGTTTCTAAACAGGTCGATCTGTGCAATCACTTGATTTGTAAATACTCCGGACATCACAAAACTCGGATGTCCAGCGCCACAGCCCAAATTCACCAGACGGCCCTCGGCCAGCAGAATAAGACGACGGCCATCGGGGAAAACAACCTCATCCACTTGAGGCTTGACGTTTTGCCAGGTACAACCACTGGCCTCACCCCGGATCGATGCAATATCGATCTCTTCATCGTAATGGCCCATGTTGCAAAGGATGGCCTCATCCTTCATCTGGTCCATATGGGCCCGGGTAATAACCCGAGTATTTCCAGTCGCCGTGACAAAAATATCGCCCTGCGAAGCAGCCTGATCCATCGTCACCACGCGGTAACCCTCGAGCGCGGCCTGTAGCGCACAAATCGGGTCGATTTCAGTCACCCAGACCTGCGCAGACAACCCGCGCAGGGCCAATGCGCAGCCTTTGCCGACGTCACCGAAGCCAGCAACGACGGCCACTTTGCCGGCGATCATGACGTCAGTTGCCCGTTTGATCGAATCCACCAGGGATTCCCGGCAACCGTAGTAGCTATCGAATTTCGCTTTGGTGACTGAATCGTTGACGTTGACCGCGCGGACTTTGAGGAGCCCATCACGACTAAGCTCCTCGAGGCGCAAGGCGCCGGTATGACTCTCTTCGGTCACGCCAATAATCTGGTCGAGTTGGCGCTGGTACCACCCCGGGTCCTCGGCAAGCCGCACTCGAATCGCATCGAAGAACCAGCGCGCCTGATCCGAGTGATTGCGCTCCAGGATCGACGGATCCAGCGCCGCCTGCGCACCGACATGGAGCAGAAAAGTCGCATCGCCGCCGTCGTCCAGAATCAGATTGGCTGCCCCGTGAGGGTTGTCGTCCGAAACTGGGAATTCAAAAATGCGATGCATGTACTCCCAATAACGAGCAGGCGACTCACCCTTGAACGCAAAAATATGATTGCCACGCGCAACCAGCGCAGCCGCGGCTTCGTCATGAGTTGACAACAGGTCGCTTGAGGCCCAACGAACGTCCGCCCCCAAGTCGCGGAGCGTCTCGACCAATACCGCGGTCTGGATCGTCATATGAACCGCCCCGGCGATCCGGGCACCCTCAAGGGGTTTTTCGTTGCCAAACTCAGAACGCAGGGCCATGAGACCCGGCATTTCTTTTTGTGCGATTCGAATTTCCTTACGCCCAGTGTCCGCGAGCGTCGGATCGGCAATCCGAAAATCGGGCAGGAACTCGTCAAATCGATCCAGTTGTGTATCCATGTTAATCCGCCGAAAAATCCACCAAAAAGGGCAGATAGGAGGGTAACGCGTTTTGAAGTCGACTTGACGACAACGACTTACCGACCATAACGATTGAATGGCCCACATCTTAAGACCGATCGTCCGCGCCAGGCCACCGATTCTTCCCTCATTCGTTGACGACGCGATCCATTGGGCGCTTTCTAAACGAACCTCCAACTCGCCCGAGTACTTATGCCCTTGACCCTGAGCAGATCCTTCACGCCTAACCCACCGGCATCCGCCAAACCGATAACCGACGGCCCACCGATTGATTGGCTGCGCTATGCCGGGCATCAGGCATTTAACCAAAGCACCATGGCCGTTCGTTTGAACTTCGACTGGATGCGCCGAATGATTCTCGACGTTGGCAGTACCGCAGCGCAAATCGCTCCAAATCCAGGGGACTGGACCGCCAACTGGATCACCTTGGGGATTCGCCATCAAGCCAACACCTCGGCTCTGACGCGCGCCCTCAAGCGCCAATCTGGTGCTGCGCTCAGGGCCTCGCTTAGTGCCTCAGCCAACGCCTGTCCCAGTGCCTCCGTCAGCGCCTCGCCGACGCCCGCTGCAGACGATCGAGCACCGCAAACCATTCCGGCTCGGTCGGTGGACGTTCAATAACGATTCGTTCTGCACCAATTTGATCGAATTCGCGCAACCGGGCGTAGAGCGACTGCTCAAAATCCACCGGCAACTCGGGGGCGCGATGCCAGATCAAATTCAACCGGGCGGCCAAGGCAATCGGCCGCTCGCGACGTGCCCACACCACGAAGGGCTCGCCGGTATCGGCAATCACCCCTAGCCGAAACAGGAATGATTCTGCGGCGATCAACTCAACTGGCGTATCGGGCGCGTAATGCGAAGGCATGGAACCCGATACGCGCGGCGCGCTAACATCGGGCGCAGCGAGAGAGGCCCCCAATACGGACTCAATCGCAGAGGCTTGGATGCGCCCTGGACGCAGCAGTGCGGGCTGCGATCGGCTTAAATCCACGATTGTGGATTCGATCCCGATTTCAGCGGACCCGCCATCCAGAATCCATGAGACCGAGTCGCCCAGATCCGCTCGAACGTGCTCTGCAGAGGTCGGACTTACCCGTCCAAACCGATTGGCCGACGGCGCTGCAACGCCGTTGCCACCGAGCGCTTCGAAGGCTTCGAGCAAGGCCTGCGCAACCGGATGCGACGGGCAGCGCAAGCCAATCGAATCCTGTCCGCCGCAGGCATACGGCGGGGCAGCATCCAACCGAGTAAGGATGAGGGTCAGAGGACCGGGCCAGAACGCGTCGGCAAGTCTTTGTGCCTGACTGGTCCAATGCGCCCAGTCGAGCGCCATCGATGGTCCGGACACATGCACGATCAGCGGATGGTTCGGTGGGCGTCCTTTGATCCGATAAATCGCCGAAACCGCATCGGCATTGCGCGCATCTGCACCAAGGCCGTAAACCGTCTCGGTCGGAAAAGCTACGACCTCGCCTGTCTTGAGGGCACGGGCTGTTTCGAGAATCGTCACGGC
>Ga0214921_10010483_pt1 | contig 11455 bp, 9 predicted proteins | sample LL1505_MetaG_FD_177992 | JGI IMG/M metagenome (GOLD analysis project Ga0214921, IMG submission 177992) | Freshwater microbial communities from Lake Lanier, Atlanta, Georgia, United States - LL-1505 | ecosystem: Environmental > Aquatic > Freshwater > Lake | place: USA: Georgia | collected 2015-05-28
GCTGATGCAACGTGGAACCTCAGAATCCCGGACGCCCTCGGTGAAAATCAATGAACGCGCATCCACGTTGTTGGGCGGACCTGGTGTCTGTCCATCTGTGAAGATTTCTGACATTTCACAACCGATGACGGTCTGTCCTAACGCCTACATTGTGGATCGCCGAGACGTTGCCATGATCTACATCCCGCTCGAACAGTGGTCGACCTTGTCGCCGACTGCGTTACCTGCAATGGATGGTTCGGTGTTTGCACATGGCGGTCTCTCCGTTTCCCAATTGACCGCGGCAGTCGAGTTACTGGGGAACAAACTTGGCGAAGTTAACCCACGTTCTATCAACCGTTCCGACACGGTGGCACAGTTGAATGAGCTTCGGGCGTCTATCAGCCGGATTTTTATCATTGTCGGGTTGATTGCCAGCGGATTGGCGATGCTGGGTATCCTCAATATCTCGCTCTCGCGTGCACGTGAACAAGTCCGAGATATCGCAGTGCGGCGAGCGGTCGGGGCGAGCCGTCTTCAGGTGTTCGCCGAGCTGGTCGGCGCAACAGTTGTGATCGGAATTTTCGCCGCAATTGTCGCCGGCATCATTGGCCACGTCGTTTTCACTTTTGTCATTCCGAGTTATGTGCCGATCCTGTCGGGAATTGATCCGCCCGTTTTCCCTGTGGCTAGCTTGCTCGCTGCCGTGTTGCTGAATTCGTTCATTGCAGTGGCGGGTTCGTCGATCCCGGCATTTATTGCGAGCCGTCGAGGGTTTTCACAGTATCTTCGGTGAACTCAGTGATCTAGTCATGTATGCCAGTCAAACGGGTTGCCGCCCTGGGCAACGAGCAGGTCGTTGACGCGCGAGAACGGTCGCGAGCCAAAAAAGCCTCGGCGCGCCGAGAGGGGCGAGGGGTGGGCCGACTCGACGAGGTCGACCCCGTTCAACAGCGGTGCCGCCCACTGAGCATCCCGCCCCCACAACACGGCGACGAGGGGACCGCCGCGTTGGGCGAGTGCCCGGAGCGCAGCCCCCGTCACGTCCTTCCACGGCCACGAAAGGTGCGAACCGGCTTCGCCCTCGCGCACGGTCAACGCGGTGTTGAGGAGCAATACGCCCTGATCGGCCCAGTGTGAGAGGTCACCGTGTTCCGCGGGATTAATACCGAGGTCGTCACGCAGTTCGGCATAGATGTTCGCGAGACTTCGGGGCAACGGTCGAACGTCACGACTCGTCGAAAAAGCCAGCCCAACCGCGTGCCCAGGTGTCGGGTACGGGTCTTGGCCGACGATGACGACCCGGACGGACTGCATCGGAACTCGAAATGCCCTGAAGATGTCAGTTCGATCGGGCGCGTGCGTAATGCCGGCAGCGCGTTCCTTCTCGAGTCGACGGGCGATGTCAGTGAGCTCGTCAGACACACCACCGAATGCGGGAAGCCAACTGGCGTGGACACCCGCGAGGAGGTCCGAGTTCACGACCTAGTTGTAATTCGCGCTGTGAACGGCGTTGGCAAGGCTGACAATCTCGAGGAACGCGTCTTCGCCGCCTTCCGCTGACAACACGGAAATCCACGAATCGACGGAGATCACGTTATAGGTCGCCGTGGTTTGTCCACCGCTGACACCAAGAACACCGAAGGTCACGTCTCCGCGTTCGTCGGTCGACTGGGCGAGGCCCTGAGAAGTGAGGTCATCGACAATTTCCGCGCGAGTTGTTGCGTCCAACGGCGCAGCAGAGACCAGTGCGACGACGCTCAACAGTGCGGGGTCTTCGTTATCGACCCCGAAGTAGCACGAGATTCCGCCAGCATTCATTTCTGGCGTCGGTTCGGTGATGAGTTCGTTACCGTACTTGCCCCCAGGGCCGGCCAACAAAATGATTCCGTCAGCGGCAAACTTATTCACCTGTTTGGCGGGCAAAATTCCGGTGCAGTCGTCGGGCATCGAAAAGAATTCTGTTGGCTCCGGCGCTTCGGTCGGGTCGGTGGTCGGCTGGGTCGTCTCGGTCGTTGTCGGCTCTGCCGTCGGGGACACGCTGGGCGCGCAACCCGCCATCAGAAATGCGACAACGGCAACAGGCGCAATGACCCCCACTGTTCGAAACTTCAATCGCGACGTCATACTGCTGAATCTACCCGCACGGAGTAGTCCCGCCGCGGAAGGTTCTGTGACGATTTGGTTACGAAAAACCGTCACCGACACAGGGCGATCGTCTCGGAATTCTCGGACCACATGGCGGGCGGGACGGTGTCGCCGACTGACGTCAAGAGATCTTGTGCGTCAACCGAATCGCGTTGAATTTCGTCAGCGTTGACCGACAAGATTGTGCTCGCCGCCGAGACGTCCAGATCGAGGTCCCGCAAATCGAGGTCGCCGAGTTTCGGAAGGGTTCCGACGGGGCTTTCCACCCCGCCGATTTCTCCGCGGAGGCGATCCATCATCCACTTGACCACCCGAATGTTCTCGCCGAAGCCGGGCCACATGAATCGACCTTCGTCATCGCGACGGAACCAGTTCACGTGGAAGATTCGAGGGAAGCGCCCAGAAACGCGCAAGCGCTCGCCGATAGACAACCAGTGAGCCCAGTGGTCGCCGACGTTGTACCCGGTGAAGGGCGACATCGCGAATGGGTCGCGGCGAAGTTCCCCGAGGGTTCCCTCGGCGGCAGCGGTGCGCTCGGATGCCATCGTTGCACCAAGGTAAACCCCGTGAGACCACGAGCGGGCTTCGGTGACGAGGGGCATGGTGTCCGACCGTCGACCACCAAAGACGATGGCGTCGACGACAACTCCGCGCGGGTCTGCCCATTCGCTCGCGGCAGTCGGGCACTGGTCGATAGCGACCGTGAATCGTGAGTTCGGGTGCGCAGCGGGGGTCTGTGATTCGGGCGTCCAATCCTGTCCTGTCCAGTCGGTGAGGTGTGCGGGCTTGTCCTTGGTTAGGCCCTCCCACCACACGTCGCCGTCGTCCGTCAATGCGACGTTGGTGAAGATGGTGTTGCCCCACAGGGTGTGAATCGCAACGGGGTTGGTGACATCACTGGTTCCGGGTGCGACACCGAAGAATCCGGCCTCAGGGTTAATCGCGCGCAGCAACCCGTTGTCATCAATCCACATCCACACGATGTCGTCGCCGAGGGTCTCGACTTGCCAACCGGGCAGGGTCGGTTGCATCATCGCAAAGTTGGTCTTACCGCACGCGCTGGGGAATGCCGCCGCAATGTGTGCGACGTGCCCTTCCGGTGACGTGATTCGAACCAGCATCATGTGTTCGGCGAGCCAACCTTCGTCGCGCGCCATTGCCGACGCAATTCGCAGAGCAAAGGATTTCTTGCCCAAGAGAGCGTTTCCGCCGTAAGCCGATCCGAATGACCAGATTTCGCGGTCTTCGGGGAAGTGGCTGATGTATTTGGTGTCGTTGCACGGCCAGGCCACGTCGGCTTCACCGTCAGCAAGGGGCGCACCAACCGAGTGAACCGCCTTCACCCAGTCAGCGCCATCCTCGATCACGTCGAGCGCAGTTCGCCCCATCCGGGTCATTGTGCCCATCGACACGACGACGTAGGGGGAGTCCGTGATTTCAACGCCGACGCGGGTGACCGGCGATCCGACCGGACCCATCAGGAATGGGATGACGTACAGCGTGCGGCCACGCATCGACCCGGCGAAAAGACCCGCCAACGTCGAACGCATCTCGACGGGGTCGGCCCAATTGTTGGTAGGGCCTGCGTCGCGCTCGGACTGAGAACAGATAAAGGTACGTCCCTCCACGCGAGCAACATCGTCAGGATTGCTGCGTGCGAGAAAAGAGTTCGGTCGAAGTTCACCGTCGAGCGGGATGAGGGTTTCGGATGCAATCATCTCTGCGATAAGGTCCTGACGCTCCCCGAGCGATCCGTCAACCCACTGAATCCGTTGGGGTGTCGTTAATCGAGCGATTTCAGTCACCCAATCGCGAAGATCCTCCCGAGTCGTCGGACGCGAGCCCTCAATGTCGGTGGCGGGGGAATCTTTGGTGATCGATGACGAGTGCATGTAATCAGAATTCTCCCCGAAAAGCCAACACGCCGACAATTTGCGACGAAAAAAACCTAATTATTGCGTTTTCTGAAACTTTCAGCGTATTCTGGCGCCATGAACACGTCCCCCACCCTGGGCCGGCGCATCCGGCACTTCCGCCAGCGCGCGAATCTGACTCTTGATGCGTTGAGCGACAAGGTAGGTCTATCCGGAAGCCAATTGTCGATTATCGAAAATGGCAAACGTGAGCCCAAAATCGGTCTCGTCACCTCAATCGCTGCGGCACTCGGGGTCAGTGTTGCGACGCTTCTCGAGACCGGTGCACCCGACGAGCGCAGCGCAAAAGAACTCGAGCTCGACGAGCTGCAACATTCGGCTCTCGCGACACGACTGGGGATTCCGTCGACTCGCGTTGGAAAGACCATGAGCGACGAGACTCTCGACGCGTTGTTGGGATTACATCGCGAGATTGTGCGTCGCGAGACGACCGCGATCGCGACCCCGGAGGAAGCTCGCCGCGCCAACACCGAACTTCGACGGGCAATGCGCGACATCAACAATTACCGTCCCGACCTCGAAGAGATCGGCCAAGACCTGTCCGACCAGGTTGGCCATACGACGGGAGCGCTCACCCACCGCGAGATGAGCCAGATGGCGGAACGTTTTGGACTCGAAATCATCTACGTGGACGACCTGCCGGAATCCGCGCGCAGCATCACTGATTGGGCAAACGGACACGTCTACTTGCCACCGGCATCAATTCCAGGTGGCCACGGACTCCGCTCGATGGCGATCCAGTCGATTGCCCACCGAATTCTGGGACACAGCGTTCCCTCGAGTTACTCCGAATTTCTCGGGCAACGCTTGGAAATCAACTACGTCGCCGCCGCGGCCATCATGCCAAGGAGACAAGCCGTCGAGTTCCTCACCAAGGCAAAGGCCGATCGCAACATCGCCGTCGAAGATTTCCGCGATGCGTTCGGCGTTACTCACGAATTCGCGTCGATGCGATTTACCAACCTCGCGACGAGCCACCTCGACATTCCCGTCCACTTCCTGCGCGTTGGCGATAACGGTGCGGTCTACAAGGCATACGAAAACGACGGACTTCCGATTCCGACCGACGTCACCGGCGCCGTTGAAGGACAGCGACTGTGCCGGCAGTGGAGTGCTCGGGTTGCACTGGAACGCGTCAACCGCACCACCGAGTATCACCAATACACGGACACTCCCGACGGAACGTTTTGGGAATCGTCTCAAACGGGCACCGGCGTCGACGGAAGCTTTTCGATCACCGTGGGCGTGCCCTTCGCCGACTCGAAGTGGTTTCGTGGGCGTGAGACCGCCGATCGCAAGGCCTCGACCTGCCCTGACCCGACGTGCTGTGAGCTACCGAGTGAAGAACTCACTGCGAAATGGTCGGGGAACACCTGGACGAGTGCCGCAATGCACTCGCAGGTTCTCGCGCCACTTCACCGTGGAAGTTTCCCCGGAGTGGATGATCGGGCGGTGTTTGAATTCCTCGAGCGCCACTCCGCGCAGTAGTACGCTGGGAACACAAGCCCCTTTAGCTCAGTGGATAGAGCGTCTACCTCCGGCGTAGAAGGTCGCAGGTTCGAATCCTGTAGGGGGTACCACGTGAGATTCGCGGACGTTGTGGCTGGTCTCGAGAGACGTAGCCAAAAACCGGTTCGTTGTCTATGCTGAAACGGTCTTCAGAAGGGGAAAATAATGAGCCTATCGGTAAAGATTCTCACGGCAACCTCGCTGTCCGTCGCCTTGATCGCGTCCTCGTTCACTCCTGCGGTCGCCAAACCGATTCGTTACCTCCCCAGTGGGGGTGTTATGTACACGCTGGAATACTCGTCGCCGACCGACCCTGAATCCAGTGACACGGTTCGCTGGGGTCGTATCGAGCGGAGTGGGCGGGTGACTCCGTTGAGCGCTGACCTCAACCTCAACCAGGTAACGGATGCCGACTATTCGGCCGCGACGGGACTCGTTTATGTTCTCGCAGAGGGGTATTCGACCAGCTGCCAGTTGTGGTCCTTCGACCCCGATGATGTCGTTGGGTCGTTGACCCAAATAGCGACTCTCGCCCGTCCGTCGTATTCCATTGCAGGATGCGAATCCCTCGCGTTTAACTATGGTGCTGGTGGTGTCATGGTTTCAAGCGGGGACGCGGTGTTAGACATCGGAGTAGTCAATTACTTCGACCCGGTAAGCGGCGAGTTTGATCAGGAAGACGGGGGTTTCGACGTCGGACAGGATGATCTGTACTCGGCCATGGATAGTTCTGATCGAGGCTTTCTCACAATTCGTAGCACGGGTCATTTCACGTTGTGGGGCTTTCCGGGCGCCGAAAAGTCCGGCCGCATCAAGGTCCGTAACCCGATGATCCACTCGGTGAAATTCGACGGCAACGACACCCCCTGGCTCATTAATTGGGGTCGCAACGGTGTGACGATGGGGAAAATGAACATCCGTCGCAGCAAAGCCAAGTGGGGAAAGACGCTCCGCGAGGCGGGCACTCGCAATTTGTGGCTGACGGACACCATCGTCTTCATTCCGTCCGTCGGCTAACCCGTTTTTTTCGTTTTTTCCGCAATCGGCTGGTTCTGGGCGTCAGTACGTGGTTGGGTCGTGATTCACCGCGACTTAAGATGGACGTATGAACCCCGACGCGCTGAGCACCGCCATTGCCGAGGCGACGCGCACGGTCATCGGCGCTCGCGATAAGACAATGGCGGCGAGCATCGTTGATGCGGATGTAGCGCTCGAGCGCCCCAAGAATCGCGATCACGGGGATTGGGCGACGTCGATTGCCCTGAAGGTCGCCAAGCGCGTTGATATGAACCCTCATGATGTGGCCCACGAACTCCACGCCGCGCTCTCGGCGATTGCCGGTATCAAGGCAGTCGACATTGCGGGACCTGGATTCCTCAACATCACGCTTGACGCGGCAGCAGCTGGCGAAATCGCCCGCACAATTATTGACGCTGGGGACACCTTCGGACACAACGACACCCTTGCCGGTCAGTCCATCAACCTCGAATTCGTGTCGGCCAATCCGACAGGCCCGCTGCACATCGGCCACACCCGCTGGGCCGGTCTCGGCGACTCGATTGGTCGGGTTTTGCGGGCGTCCGGCGCGACGGTCGCGAGCGAGTTCTACATCAACGACGCCGGCGCACAGATGGACGTCTTCGGAGAATCCGTCCTTGCGGCTGCGCTCGGTGAACCGACTCCCGAGAACGGGTATCCGGGGGAGTACATCCAAGAGCTCGGCACGTCCGCACTGGCGAAACGACCAGACCTCGGCGATCTTCCGCGCGACGAAGCAATCGTGATCGCGCGCGACATCGGGTATGACCTGCAATTGCGGGAAATAAAGGATTCACTCGCGCGGTTCAACGTCGAATTTGATGTCTGGTTCAGCGAACGCACGTTGCATGCGGGTGGCGACGACTCGCTCATCGAAAAAGCTATCGAACGACTTCGCGCACAGGGTCACGTGTACGACGAAGACGATGCCGTTTGGGTTCGCACGACCGACTTCGGTGACGACAAAGATCGTGTGATCCGCCGCGGAAATGGGATTTACACCTACTTTGCCGCCGACGCCGCGTATTACCTGTCCAAGGGCGACCGAGGTTATCAGCACAAGATTTACCTGCTCGGAGCTGACCACCACGGGTATGTTCACCGCCTCAAGGCGCTCGCGGGTTCGGCGGGCGACGACCCCGACAAGGACATCGAAGTTCTCATCGGTCAACTGGTCAGTATCAACGGTGCCAAATTGTCCAAGCGTGCGGGAAATATCATCGAATTGAACGACCTGCGCGAATGGCTTGGAACCGATGCGCTGCGTTATTCGCTCGCGCGTTACCCAGCCGATTCGCCGTTGTCGCTCGACCCTGAACTGTTGACCAAGAAGTCGAATGACAACCCCGTGTTCTATGTTCAGTACGCGCACGCTCGAACCTGTGCCGTCGCGCGTAACGCGTCCACGGCCGGTGTCGACCGATCGGTGTTCCGTGCCGAACTGCTCGACCACCAGACCGAGGCCGACCTCGCCAACGCCCTCGCTGACTTCCCGCGCGTCGTCGCACAATCAGCGACGCTGCGCGAACCACACCGTGTCGCTCGGTACCTCGAAGAACTCGCGGCCTTCTATCACCGTTGGTACGACAACTGCCGTGTCACTCCGCTCGGCGACGACGAGGTTGATGACGCTCACCGCACTCGCCTGTGGCTCAACGATTCCGCCGGCCAGGTTTTGCGAAACGGCCTCGACCTGCTCGGCGTCAGCGCACCGGAGCGAATGTGAGCCAGTTCACGCCGGAACAGAGTGCCGCGATTCGGGCGGAGTTCCCGCAATTGTCGGAAACCGTCAGCGGGCATCCACTCGTTTATCTCGACACGGCCGCGACGAGCCTTCGACCGCGAACTGCGGTTGACCTCGAGTCCGAGTTCGCGTTGCGACACACCGCCGCGGTCAATCGTGGTGCGCACTCACTTGCCGCTGAAGCGACCGAGGCCTACGACGATGCCCGCGCATCGATCGCCGCATTCGTCGGTGCACGACCAAACCAAATCGTCTTTACGTCCAACGCGACGGAATCGATCAACCTGATCGCTCTCGCCGTGCAGTTGGCCTCGGCGGTCGGCTCACCCGCGCGATTCGCCCTGTCGGCCGGCGATGAAATCGTCGTGACGGAAGCGGAACACCACGCGAATCTGATTCCGTGGCAAGAAGTTGCACGGCAGACGGGAGCCGTTATTCGAGTGGCGGCGGTGACGGACGGCGGAGAACTGACGGCCGAGGCCGTGAAATCGGTTATCTCCGACCGGACGCGAATCGTTGCCGTGTCATCCGTATCAAACGTGCTCGGGATCACGAATCCCGTCCGTGCGATCGCCGACCTCGGTCGAGCAGCCGGCGCGCTTATCGTGGTTGACGCGTGCCAGTCCGCCGCGCACGGACACCTCGACGTCAATTCATTCGGTGCTGATTTTGTCGTGTTCTCGGCTCACAAAATGTACGGACCGACCGGAATCGGCGCGCTGTGGGGAACGCCCGAAATCCTCGCCGAGATGCCGGTCGTTTTGACGGGCGGTTCGATGATCACGCGCGTCGACTACGACTCGTCGGATTACCTACCAGCGCCCGCCAAGTTCGAGCCGGGCACGCCGCGACTGACCCAGGCAATCGGTTGGGCGGAATCCTTGCGGTATGTCGATTCGATTGGCGTCGACGCAATCGCCGCACACGAGGAAGCCCTCGGTGCTGACCTGTACGCCGGTGTCGCCGAGATTCCCAACGTCCGAATCCTGGGCACGTCCGACGCCGTGCACCGGGTCGGGCTCGTGAGCTTCGCCGTCGAGGGCGTTCACCCCCACGACGTCGGTCAATATCTCGATTCGCGCGGTATCGCGGCACGGGTTGGGCACCACTGCGCCCAGCCATTACACAAGAGACTCGGCGTTGATTCGTCGACTCGTTTCTCGCTCGGGATGTACTCAACCTCGGACGACGTCGCCCTCGCGCTGGCGGCCCTCGCGGACGTTCGCGACTATTTCGGGGAGGGCTGATGGAACTCGACGACCTGTACCAACAGATCATCCTCGATCACAACAAGCGGCGCGCGGGGTACGGGCTTCAGCCGGGTGGCTTCCCATCACACCAGTACAACCCGACGTGCGGTGACGAGTTGACGCTCACAGTTCGGCTGTCAGAGGACGGTTCGACAATTACGGGTTTCGAATGGGAAGGTAAAGGCTGTTCGATTTCGCAAGCGTCGGCGTCGCTGATGACCTCCGAAGCAACGGGGATGTCGGTCACCGAATTCGAATCCTTTGCCGACGGTTTTCGGGACGCGATGCGATCACGCGGAACCATTGCTCTGTCCGAAGACGAGTACGGAGATCTTGCGGCCCTGTCGGGTGTCTCAAAGTTTGTCGCGCGAGTGAAATGCGCGATGTTGGCCTGGGTCGCCGCCGAGGACAGCCTGATTCTGACTCGTGAGTCGCTAAACTGACTCAATGCCGGAAGGCCCGCCCGTGTTAAGGACAACCCATTGATTGAATATCGAAACCTGCGAATCGCGCTTTTGGGTGCGGGAAGTGTTGGCGCGCAGGTGGCGGACCAAATCCTGAATCACGGTGACGAACTCGCTGCGCGAATCGGTGCCGGAATCGAGTTAATTGGCGTAGCCGTCCGCAATCCAAAATCGAAGCGCTCGGCTGACATCCCTGCACACCTCATCACGACTGACGCTGCCACACTCGTTCGTCAGGCCGACATCGTCATCGAACTGATGGGTGGTGTCGAACCGGCTCGCACACTGATTCTCGATGCAATCAACGCCGGTGCGGACATTGTCACCGCGAACAAAGCACTGCTTGCGCATCACAGCACCGAGATATTTGAAGTCGCCGCGCAGGTTGGCGCGCAGGTTTACTACGAAGCGGCCGTTGCCGGCGCGATTCCGATTATCCGTCCGCTGCGTGATTCGCTTGCCGGCGACCGGGTGACGCGAATCCTCGGAATCGTCAACGGGACCACCAACTTCATCCTCGATCGCATCGACACCCTGGGCGAATCGATGGAGGATTCTCTCGCGATGGCGAAGAAGCTTGGTTATGCCGAAGAGGACAGTAGCGCCGACGTCGATGGCTTCGACGCGCAGCAAAAGGCATCGATTCTTGCTTCCCTTGCATTCCACACCCACGTGCCAATTGACCTGGTCTATCGAGAGGGAATCAGCGACATTACTCTCGACCAGGTTCGCTCGGCACGGCAGGCTGGCTTTGTTGTAAAACTGCTCGCCATTTGCGAGCGACTCACGTTGGCGGACGGCAGCGAGGGCGTTAGTGCTCGGGTGTACCCCGCGATGGTTCCGGACACCCACCCGCTTGCGGCCGTGCACGGCGCGAACAACGCGGTGTTCGTTGAAGCGGAACTCGCCGGCCCCCTCATGTTTTACGGCGCGGGCGCTGGCGGGGTTCAAACCGCTTCGGCCGTTCTTGGCGACCTCGTTTCCGCCGCCCGTCGCCACGTCATCGGCGGTCCGGGTGTCGCCGAAAGCACACACGCGACGTTCCCCATCCTGCCCATCGCGGACATTCGCACCCGGTACCACATCTCGCTCGACATCAACGATGCACCCGGTGTGCTCGCCGACATTGCGTCCCTTTTTGCGGCGCACGGTGTTTCGGTTGAATCGGTCGAGCAGAAGCCCGCGGGCGACGACGGCCAGCCCGCCACCGCTACGCTGGTGATTGGGACTCACGAGGCGATTGAAGCCGATCTTGCCGCGACAGTGGCCGCCCTCGAGGCGTCAACCGCTGTCCAACGGGTTGTGGGAGTTATTCGAATGGAAGGTCTGTAATGGCTAGGCAGTGGCGCGGAGTTCTTCACGAATATCGTGATCGCCTTGACGTGTCCG
>Ga0214921_10010487_pt1 | contig 11452 bp, 11 predicted proteins | sample LL1505_MetaG_FD_177992 | JGI IMG/M metagenome (GOLD analysis project Ga0214921, IMG submission 177992) | Freshwater microbial communities from Lake Lanier, Atlanta, Georgia, United States - LL-1505 | ecosystem: Environmental > Aquatic > Freshwater > Lake | place: USA: Georgia | collected...
TTCAACCCCTCCGACATCACCTCCTCTAACTCCCCATATTTTCCCTCCCTCGCCACCTCAATCATCCCTCTTACCTCCCCCTCAAACTGACCCCGCGGATCCACCCCACACCCCACCCCCGCGAGTCCCCACGCGATCAAGCAAAAATTTCTTAATCTTAGCTTGAGAAAGCCCATCCTTAGGCTGAATTAGACTCCTTCGCCCTTTATGGCCAAACTTAAACCTACACGCACTGGTCCCACCCTAGGCCAAGAGGTCATCGCCCTGGCCATCCTCGGCACCGGCATTCTCCTGCTTCTCGCTCTCTTCTCATTCGATCCTCGCGACCTATCTTTCTACTCCCAACCTCCTCAAAACCCAAAAGCCAACCTCGTCGGCCCAGCCGGCGCCTACCTCGGCGGCATCCTCTTTCTCCTCTTCGGGCTGGGCTCCTACCTTTTCCCCGTCGTCTTTATCGCCGGCGGGCTCCTCCTCTTCTTTGCCAAAGAGGTGCGCTACTCCCAAAAATTTATCCTCCTCGGCATTCTTCTTGTTACAGGCGCCAGCCTACTTCAACTCGCCGCCCCAGCCTTCGGCCCCTCCCTCGCCAACCCTCTCTTTTCAGGTGCTCGTGGACTCGAGGTCGCGCCTTCCCCAGCTGGAAAGATGCCCGGGGGCTACATCGGCTACTTCTTGAATGACAAATTCCTCGCTCCAATCCTCGGCCAAGTAGGGGCCGTCCTTGTCTTCGGTCTCTCGTACCTCGTCGTACTCGTCCTTCTTTTTGAATTTCGCCCCGCTGAACTTGCCCGCGCCTTCGGAGAGGCTGGTCGCGCCTTGGTCGACCACTATCTCGACTACCGAATCCGCAAGGCTCAGCCCTCCGAGCGGATTGAGCTCGAACAGAAAAAACTCGAGATTGAGCAAAAGCGTCTCCGCCGTCGCTTGGCCAAAGAAAAAGCCGCCGTCCAAACATCCTCCAGCCCCACCACCCCAACTTCCACCCCCGTGCCTAACCGGCCCACCCCGAAAATCCTCGATACCACCGTCACCCCTCTTTCCTCCTCCCTACCCGCCCCCGCCAAAACCAAACCAGAGAAAACTGCCAAACCAGATTCCTCCAGCTCGAAAATCAAAGAGCTCGGTACTCCCGTCAATCCTCTCCCCTCCACGGAGCCAACCCCGAAACCCAAGCCCGCCCCCAAGCCCACCCCAGCTCCGATCCCCGCCTCCACCCGCCCAACCTACGACACCTACAAGCTTCCTCCGATCGATCTTCTCCAAAAATCAGAGAAGGATGTTCGCCCCACCTTCTCGGAAGACGAACTCAAGGCCAACCAGCAACGCATCATTGAGACCCTTTCCCACTTCGATATCGAGGTAAGTCCTGGCGACATCACCCGCGGGGCCACCATCACCCGCTACGAACTCTATCCAGCCCCCGGAATCCGGGTGGAACGCATCTGTAATCTTGAGCGCGATCTTGCCCGCACCATGAAAGCAGAACGAATTAACATCCTCGCCCCAGTTCCTGGACGTGACACCGTCGCCATCGAGGTTGCTAACCCCTCCAAAGTCAAAGTTCTCCTCCGCGACCTGATCGAATGCGCTGAGTGGAACTCCTCCTCGGCCCACCTCCCCATCTCCTTGGGTAAGGATGTGTACGGCGCCACTCTGATCGACGATCTGGCCGATCTACCCCATGCCCTCATTGCGGGCACAACAGGCTCCGGCAAATCTGTCTGTATTAATACTCTCCTCCTGAGCCTTCTCTATCGTTTCAGCCCGGACGATCTCCGTCTTATTTTGATCGACCCCAAGGTCGTCGAACTCCAAGTCTACAACCGCCTACCCCACCTCGTCGTTCCCGTTGTCACAGAACCCAAAAAAGTTCTTCTCGCGCTGCGATGGGTCACTGTTGAAATGGAAAAACGGTACAGGTACATGGCCAAGGCAGGCGTTCGCAATATCGCCACGTTTAATACCCGCGTCCGTGTGCCCCATCGGGTCGAGGAACTCGACCTCGCTCCCCAGATGGAAAACGGAGACCCCGCTCCTCCCCCTCCCATCTCATCCGAAGAACCTCTTCCTGATCGCCTCCCCTACATCGTCGTGATCATCGATGAGCTCGCCAACCTCATGCAGGTCGCTCCCGCCGAAGTTGAGAACGCCATCGCTCTTCTCTCTGCAAAAGCTCGAGCTGCAGGAATTCACCTTGTCATCGCGACTCAAACCCCTCGCGCTGCAGTCATTACCGGGGTGATCAAAACGAACGTTCCTGCCCGAATCGCTTTTCAAGTTCCCTCGGGAGTTGATTCCCGCGTCATCCTCGACGAATCGGGCGCCGAAAACCTGCTAGGCAAAGGAGACCTTCTCTATCTTCGCCCCGGCGCCAGCAAGCTGATCCGAGCTCAAGGGGCATTCGTCTCAGATGAGGAAGTCTCGCGCGTGATCGACTTCATCGCGGCCCAAGCCAAACCCTTCTACGAACAGGAAATTCACGCCAAACTTACAAAACCTTCATCAGGGGATTCCGATCTCTCTGAAAAAGACGAGGACCTCCTCCACAGCGCTCTGGAAGTCGTAAAAATAGAAAAGCGCGCATCTACATCGTTGCTACAGAGGAAGTTAGGACTTGGGTATGGAAGGGCTGCATGGGTGATTGATCAATTCGAAACCCGCGGTATTATTGGACCTCGCGATGGAGCCAAAGATCGGGAGATCTTGGTCGATCTCGATAACGTCCAATTATGAAGAAAAATACGTCTGCTACAGCTGAGGTTGCGGAAACCACCGACCCCGTTGCCTCTCAACTGGGAGTAGCTCGTCTTCGCCTAGGTTGGACCATCGAGGAAGCCTCAGCTCGCACTCGCCTTCACTTAAACGTCATCCGGCGCCTTGAGGCTGGCGACTACGACAAATTTCCAAGTCTAGCCTACGCCCGTGGATTTCTTCGCATCTACGCCCGTGAGCTCGGTCTCGATCCAAAAAAAATCCTCCGTGAGTTTCAGCCTCACCAAGACGCGGACGATTCCATTTTGGATATCCGTCCCGAAATGCTTGAAGCCCTTCCCACGCGCGCGTCTGAACCCATGTTAACGACCCGAGGAATTGGCATGGGCGTCCTCGGCCTCGTGGGTGTTTTTGTCGTTTCCGTCATCGGAATTCAACTCTACCGAGTTTGGCCTGTGAAATCTCCTAAAGACCCGTCCACACTTGCCCCCATCGGTGCTGTGGATAAAGAATCCTCCAACACAGCAAGCCAAGCAACGGCAGTACCAACCGACTCAAGCACAGCATCCGCAAAGCAGGCGCAACCTCTCTCCTCTCTCCCCATGGTTCAAACATCGGACAACGCTCCCGCCGTCAAATCGTCTACCCCTCAGCAACTTCGCATTAAGGCGAAGAAAGACACTTGGGTCCGCATCGTTGCCATTCAAGACGGCAAAGAGGTTCAACTTTTCGAGGATACCATCGACGAGGATGACATTGTGCCCGCCAAAGACGACCCTGCATGGTCAGGCGAAGCTTTCATCGTAACCACTCGGGAAGCCTCGGATGCGGAAATTATATTCAACGACTCTAACTTCGGCCCGTACGAAAAGCCCGGTCCGCAAACCTTCCGCCTCCCCGCCGGTCGCTAACGCGCTGTCCCCGCGCCTGACTGTCTCCTTATGGCCACCAAAGTCGGTCTCATCTCGTTGGGTTGCGCCAAAAATCTCGTCGACTCAGAAATCATGCTTGGCCACCTCCGCTCGGCTGGGATGGATCTGACCGCCGACTCGGCCGAAGCCGATGTCCTCATCGTAAACACCTGCGCCTTTATCGACTCCGCAAAAACCGAAAGCATCACCGCGGTTCTCGAAGCCCACCGTGATCGTGGCCTTCACCGACGCCACGCTGATCAACGCCTCATCGTCGCCGGCTGTATGTCACAACGCTTTTCCTCTGAACTCACAGGCGAGCTTAAGGAAGTCGACGCCTTCATTGGCCTCGACCAGTTGGAAGAGGTTGCCCCCATCGTGCGCCGTGTCTTGTCCCGCCCCGCTGGGGCTGCCCCTGAAGATCTCGTGCCCGACCATCTTCCCGTCTACATCCCCGACTTCAATACTCCCCGCTGGCGTCTCACACCCAAACATTTTGCCTATGTAAAGATTGCCGAGGGTTGCAACCATCCCTGCTCCTTCTGCGTCATTCCTCAAATGCGAGGCAAACATCGGAGTCGGACAATCGAATCGATTCGTCGTGAAGCCGAACAACTTGTTTCGGAGGGAGTCAAAGAGCTTCTCCTCATTTCCCAAGATACCACCTACTTCGGGATGGATCGCTGGACCGAAGGTCGCGGTCCCCGCGCTCAAGTCACCGCTTCCCGCGGAGAGAGCCTGATCGACCTTCTCGAAGCCCTATCCTCCATCAAAGGCGACTTCTGGATCCGTCTCCTCTACACCCACCCAGCTCACTGGTCGGATGAACTTATCGCCGCCATTGCACGCCTTCCTAAAGTGGCTCGTTACGTCGACATGCCCCTTCAACACATCCAAGAGGGCATGCTCAAAGATATGCGTAGGGAAACTTCCGAAGCACATATTCGCGACCTTGTCTCTCGCCTCCGTGCAGGTATCCCCGGCCTAGCCATTCGCACGACTTTTATCGTGGGTTTTCCAGGAGAAACAGATGCGCAGTTCGACACTCTCCTTGGCTTCATTCAAAGCGCAAAGTTTGATCGGATGGGCGTCTTCACCTACTCCCAAGAATCAGGAAGTCGCGCAGCAAAAATGGAGGGCCAGATCTCCGCTTCAGTCAAAAAGTCACGCTACCGAAAAGCCATGTCAGCTCAACAGAAGGTCGCGACCGAACGTGCTGCGTCCTTCGTAGGGAAAAAAGTGCGTGTCTTGGTCGACGCACCAAACGTTGCGCGAACGGAAGCCGACGCCCCTGACGTCGACGGCAAAGTCCTTCTCCAAAAACCACTTCCCCCAGGCGAGTTTGCCGACGTCACTATCACTGGCCACAAAATCTACGATCTAATCGCCTAACTCTTTCGTCGAGGGCAAAACTCCTTTCTTATCCCTATTTACACTGGTTTTTACGAGCCGCCCGAAGCCTAAAATTCACCGTTTCTTCAATCTCGTCTTCAACCTAATCTAATAGTGATGACTCTCCCGGACTGGCTCACTATGGCACGTGTCGTGACGGCCTTTATCCTACTGATACTGCTCCAAGCCTGTGCCCATCCTCCTGTCCCTCTTTGGACTGCATGGCTTGCCCTAACTCTTTTTGTAGCCGCCGCATTGACCGATTGGCTGGACGGCCACCTCGCACGGCGCTGGAAAATCGAATCGGATTTCGGCCGCCTCTTTGATCCCCTTGCCGACAAACTCCTCGTCGCCGTCGCCTTTATCGGCCTTCTCGGTGCGGGCCTTCTTCCCGTCTGGTTTGTCTCTCTCGTCGTAGCCCGAGAATTTCTCATCACGGGGATCCGGCTTGTCGCGGGCCAAAAGGGCATCGTCCTTGCCGCGGAAAAAGTTGGAAAGCACAAAACAGTTACTCAGATGGTTACCGCGATTCTGGCTCTGCTTCTCCTCGCCATTGACCCATCACTGCCCGCAGGACGCACTCTCCTTGATGTTGCTGTTATCGTGACCGCTCTCATCACGGCAGTTTCAGGGCTTTACTACCTTGCCAAAAACTACCCCCTCATTGTTTCCCACGTACGACGCCCATGATCCAAGGATTCAAAGAACTCGCATCCGTTTGTCAGGCCATCGCGACAGGCCAACAATCGGTTCTGCTTCGAAAAGCAGGGATTCGTGAAACCACCTCGGAAAGCGGTTTTGCAACCAAATCCTTTTACCTGCTTCCGACCCACTACCACGAAAAGGATGCACAAGACCCTACAGCCGATTTTCAGATCTCCGTCCGCGTGGATGTTCTTCGATCCGGCGACCTGCTCGACTGGTCTCAAGTTGAAAAACTTCTCCCTCTTACCGCCTACAATCCAGAAACCATTCGTGAACACTTCGATTCACGAGATCAGAAGCTCCTCCACTTCGCGCTTGTTCGCCCATTTCTCCTTCAACCCATTTGGTCGTTGCCCTCCTCCTCAGGCCTAAGAGGGTGCCGCTCTTGGTTTGATCTACCTCCCCCTCCCTCTTCGATTCGAGAGTCTGCCGTTCCTGAAACCGAACAAACACGACAAACAGCTCTTCTTCTTTCATGAACCTCGAAGACACACATCTCGACGTCCTTCTCAAAGCTCAGAAAGCGCTGGGCATCACCGATCGTGACCTCATTAAACTTTCCGAAATATCCGTGCCCGATCTAAACAATCTTCGCGCAGGAAAACGGGAGCCTACGGCGATTGAGAAAATTGCCAGAACTTTGAATCTTCGTCCTCAAGCCGTTACAGATCTTGCCAATGGAAGCTGGTTTCCCCCCGCCGCCGCTTTGCCTCCACACGTTCTTCAGTTCACTACTCCTTTCGACGATATGACGGTAAATCACTATCTCGTATGGGACTCCAAAACCCTAAAGGCAGTTGCCTTCGACGCCGGCACTAATGCAGATCCCCTCTTTGCGGCTCTTCAACGCCATAAGCTCACACTTACCCACATATTTCTTACTCACTCTCATGGGGACCACATTCTCGAACTCGACCGGATTCTTGAGAAAACCAAAGCCGAGGCATTCGCTCCTGAATCTGAACCCGTCCAAGGATGTAAGCCCGTCGATAATTCCAAAAAGATAAAGATCGGCTCCCTCACCATCGTGGCTCACACAGTTCCGGGGCACTCACCAGGCGGCACGGTGTACGAGATTAAGGGAATGGAAACCCCAATCGCAGTTGTTGGAGATGTTATTTTTGCAGGATCCATTGGCGGCATCCGCTCCCGCTACCGTCCTGCCTTGGAGGCTATCCGTGCGGGCGTGCTCTCTCTTCCGCCCGAAACCATCCTTCTTCCAGGCCACGGCCCAATCACCACTGTCGCTCACGAGCTCGCCCACAATCCATTTTTCCCGTGAAGGTTGTTGTCCTTCTTTCCGGTGGCCTTGATTCGGTCACCGCTCTGCATCATGTGGCCGCCACGGAGAAAGTGGTCGCGGCCCTCAGCTTCGACTACGGCGCGAAGCATAACGCTCGAGAACTCCCCTGCGCCGCCGACCAGTGCCGCTCTCTTCGCATCCCCAACCGCATCGTTTCTCTCACCTTTATGGCCGATGCCTTTAAATCCGATCTCCTCAAGTCAGGTGGGATAATTCCGGATGGTCACTACGAAGAACAGTCGATGAAGAAAACCGTTGTCCCTTTTCGAAATGGAATCTTTCTTTCCCTCGGCACAGGCTACGCCGAAAGCCTTGGCGCGGATGCTATTGCCATCGCCGCTCACGCTGGTGATCACACCATCTACCCCGACTGCCGTGAAGACTTCCTCTCCCCTATGTCCCAAGCCATGGAAAAAGGAACCTACGCAAAAATTAAACTTCTGCGCCCTTTCGTCTCGATGGATAAAACCTCCATTGTCCGCAGAGGAGTTGAATTGAAAATCAACTACGCCCGTACCTGGTCTTGCTACAAGGGGGGCATTCTTCACTGCGGTACTTGCGGAACCTGTATCGAACGTCGCGAAGCCTTCCTGATGGCAGGCATTCCCGATCCCACCCCATACGTCACCACCCCACCCCTACCGCCCAAACCCGTTTCGGCAGCCTAATCCCATGCGGATTGCGGAAATCTTCCACTCGATTCAGGGAGAGGGCTTACTGGCAGGTGTTCCCTCCATCTTTATCCGCACCTCTGGTTGCAACCTGCGCTGTCACTGGTGCGACACTCCTTACGCCTCCTGGAAACCAGAGGGACCAGAGATGTCTGTTGAGGAGATTCTAAAGAAACTCACAGAGTGGAACTGCGATCACGTAGTGCTGACTGGAGGCGAACCCATGATTACCCCCGATCTCCCCGAACTCGCGACCGCTCTAAAAAAACAGAAAAAGCACATCACAATCGAAACCGCCGGCACTATCCTTCCCAACAGCATTCCCTGCGATTTAGCCTCAATCAGCCCCAAGCTATCCAACTCCACGCCTTCTCCCGAACGGGACCCAGCTTGGGCAAAAAAACACGAAGCCACCCGCCTACAACCCGAAGTAATTGCCGAATGGATTATAAAATACCCGTTTCAATTAAAATTCGTCGTCTCATCCGATAACGATCTGGTCGAAATCAAATCTCTAATCTTGAAACTTCCCAAAATCCCCTTGGATCGAGTTCTTCTCATGCCCGAAGGCATCGATAGCAAAACTCTCGCCTCCCGATCCCCTTGGCTTGCCGAAATCTGTAAACGCGAAGGCTTTCGCTTCTGTCCGCGACTCCACATAGAACTCTTTGGTCACACTCGCGGGACTTAATCAAAAGATTTTTGAGCTAAGCTAATCTCTAATCAGCCAAGCCGCCTTCCTCGCAGAGAAGAGCTTTAAGTAGTTTAGTTTCCTCTTAGCTTACGCATCATCCTATAAAGGAATTTTTCAAGACGAGTTTCTAGGCGGTCCATTTGAGCCAACCAATTCTGCCGCCACGAAGAGTGAGCTAAAGCCTTTCCCCTACCCCAAAGATAAGCCATCCCAGGATTTCCAAAACCCACATTGAGCCAGCGGTAATCTTGTGCGGCTAATTCCAAAGCGGTGGGACATCCCACCCAAGATTCACGCGACTGGCCCTTGGCGTCTGGCTTTTGAACAAAAGTATCATGCGCCAGCAGATGAAACTCGTCATGCGCTGATACAATTCCGGTAATTTCTCGAATCACACTTTCGTAAGAATGATCGCCATCCGCAAAGAACAATGGGCGAGTTTTGGGATCCCTTGCTTTCTCGATCTGATATTGGGCCAAAGCCCCCCTCAATCCATCGTCCCGATGAAAATGAACTCGAGCGAGTCCTTTTGCCAGTTTGCCATGATTGTCTCCAGGATGTTGGCCATGGGAAACGTCCTCAGGCAAATCCCACGTATGGATGGGGATATCCATTCCCAAAGACTCCGTGATTTGATGAAATATTTTTGCTGAACATCCAATATTAGTTCCCCACTCAAATATATGGGTTGGCTTGACGCGATCGACCACCAGTGCCATCAGGGAAATCTCTGCCAAAGGGTATAGCAAACCTGTTTTTGGAAGGATTTTCTCGAGGACAAAATTGTCCAGTTGGCCTGCATCTGCCTCACAACACCAGAGGTTAAGATTTTTAGAAATAGCCATCAGAACTTATCACACAAAATTAGACCGGAATAAATCCAAAAATAACCCGGCACTTACGATCCCCGCGAATCTTAAGTTATTTTTACAATCCTTCCGCTCTGACTTCCCGCCTCCAGCCCCACTAAATCTAAAATCTGCGCCACCACCTCCTCCGGCTTTTTCCCACCCTTGTGCATCTCCGTGTCTAGGAACGGCGGTTCCACCGCATTGACCAAAATATCCAAGCCCTTCAATTCGTAGGAAACTGCTTTCGTCAACGAATCCAACGCACACTTCGAGGCACAGTACGCCGATGCCTTAGGCAAATGCTTGATCGGGGCACTGACGTTCAAAATCCGCCCAAATCCACGCTGAATCATGCCCGGCAAAATTGTCCGCATCAGCAGATATGGTCCCCGTACATTGGTCGCCATAATTTTATCCCACTCCTCTACGGGCAGATCCTGTACCGCTTTCATTCCGATGATGATTCCCGCGTTGTTGATCAAGACATCGATCGGCCCAACCTTCTCTGCCATCTTCACCCCTTTCTCTACCGATTTTAGATCCGTAACATCCATCTCCATCGCCGTGCCCACACCTCCAACCTTTGTCACCTCTTCAGCTGTTTGCTGAATCTTATCCTTTCTCCTGCCCGCACAAATCACCTTTGCCCCAACCTGCCCCGCCGCCAAAGCCAAGGCCTTCCCTAGCCCAGAACCGGCTCCTGTAATCAGTACAACTTTATCTTTTAAATTCATAGTTAGTTAGGGGGCGATTTAAATATCGCGCTAAGTTTGAAGCCTACTCACTTTTCTGCTCCCCGCCACTCAAAGGGACAACCGCGTTTGTTTCAGAGGTTGGTTGTGGAGGAGTGACCGCAACTCTCGGATACGGCCACATGATAAACTCGCTTCGGTCAAACCATGGTCCCGAGGGCATGATCAGTGCCGATCCCACCCACTCCGCCCCTACTTTCGATCGAACGGGAAAATAACCCGTTGCCCCAAGCAGCGCCGACTGCTGAGGCCCAACTAACAAAAACTCCAAAAACCGGAACGCTATCTCTTTTTTTGATGACTCCTCCCTTACCCCCATCACTTCAAAATCTACAATCGTACCCGTAGGTAGTGCAGACCAGCGGATCAGACCCCCCCCTGCCTGAGGATCTAAGACTAGCCTCCAAGCAGGAAGATAACTCAGCTGCACCTTCCCATTCTTTAATCCGTCCCAACACTCCTGCTCCAAAGCCAACTTTCCACTTAAGGTTGCCTCGACCTGCTGTCGTGCCATCTGCTGGGTTGTGTCTCCACCCAGATTGATCGGTTTACCCTGTGACTTAAGCCAAATTGCGCCCATCAAATCTAGATCGCTCGGAAAAAGAGACTGGGGCTCTCCAGCCCAACGCGCGGGAGCGGCCAAAGCCACTTTGTGTGGAGTTCCAGGTGCCACTTTTTTCATAAAAAACCATGGGCTAATTCTCCAAGGGCGACTTTTCACGCCCGTGGGGTCGAAAGCTTGTCCTTGGAATACAGGATTGATTCCTTCTAGGGGCACCCGTCCTGTAAGATCAGCCCAAGAAAATATCTGGCTTAAAGGCTGGAAAGTCCGTGCCTTGATTAAGTACACATCTCCGTCCGACGGCCAAGACCCGTCTGAACCCCTTTCTAACACCCGTAAATCTATCTTTGGGTTTCCCAATCCACTCGAAAAGGTGTCCAACCACAAAGCAGGAATCGCAGGTCCCTCCTGATAAACCACCAGTTTGGATGGAAGCTGAAAAAGGGATGGTGCTGCCGGGGCAGCCAACCTTTCAGGCTCAACCCCACCCGTTCCGAATTTCTGCCCCAGCCCGAACCCCAAAGCCAAGGCCAACAAAAGCCCCACCCCAACTATCCCTGGGACGCGGGAATCTGGTTTATTTTCTAAAGGCATCACTCTTCTACCTTCTCCCAAAACCCCACTGCAGGAAAGTCGCAAGGTTGTCCTTTGGCTGTGCACTGGGCATAAAGGAGCTATGCCACAAACCGACCAAAAGATCGCCCTTTGGATGGATCAGCTTCGTCGGATGCGCGAAATGCAGTACGCCTACCACAAAAAGTTCTTCCACGGTCTCTACCTCTTTCTCGTTCTCGTGATAGGCTGCCTTCTCTGGGATAGCCCAATTTCTCTGGCACTTGTCCCGCTCCTCGTCATCACCGCTGGAACCCAGTCCTGCTTCTATCTCCACTTTGTCGACT
>Ga0214921_10010489_pt1 | contig 11452 bp, 11 predicted proteins | sample LL1505_MetaG_FD_177992 | JGI IMG/M metagenome (GOLD analysis project Ga0214921, IMG submission 177992) | Freshwater microbial communities from Lake Lanier, Atlanta, Georgia, United States - LL-1505 | ecosystem: Environmental > Aquatic > Freshwater > Lake | place: USA: Georgia | collected...
TAGATACGGGCGTTAATACATCAGGGGCCTTTAGCTCAGTCGGTAGAGCAACGGACTTTTAATCCGTGGGTCGTCGGTTCGATCCCGACAGGGCCCACAAATAGTTTTTCAAAGTGGCACTTTACTAAGGTAAAATTTACTCATGAGGCGGTTCTAATTTGAGCAAAAATATTTATATTTTAGGTACAACTCTTCAGACTAGTAATTTAATTGAAAGCTTAACGTCTAAATTCTCTATCTCGGGCGTAATTACACTTAAAAGCTCAGTTAGCAGTAAAGATGTTGCTGGATATATAAACTTAAATTACTTTGTTAGCAAATACAAAATCCCGGTTTACGAAGTTGAAAGTTATTCCCTAAAAGATAAGAAAGATAAAAATTTAATTTTAGATTTGAAAATAGATATTCTTATAGTTTTTGGTTGGCAAAGGCTAGTTCCAATTTGGTTATTACAGCACGTATCGGTCGCAGCGATAGGAGTGCATGGAAGTCCAGACGGTATTACACAGGGACGTGGTCGTTCACCACAGAACTGGTCACTAATTCTTGGGGCACAAAAATTTTATTTTTCTTTGTTCCACTTATCAGAAGGAATTGATTCTGGAAATATAATTGCTAGCACAAGTTATTCAATTTCACTTAACGACGATATTGCCTCAATATATAATAAATTAACTGTTATGTCAGTTGAATTGATTTCCAATTTTCTATCAAATCCATTTAAACATTTGGAATCTTCAAAAATTCAAGTGGGAGTGCCATATTATTATCCAAAGCGAATTGCTACAGATGGCGCAATTGACTGGCGTTCAAATTCAGAAACTATACACAATTTAATTAGAGCTCTCACCAAACCTTACCCAGGTGCATTTACATTTTATCAGAATCAAAAAATTTTCATTTGGAAGGCTGAATTGGCATACAATATTAATGGCTCAAGAAAACAAAATCCTGGAGTTGTAATTTCGAAAAATCTTGGAAATAAATTGTGTGTGGCCACTGGTAATGGGTACATTAACATTTTGGAATATGATTGCGATAGTCCACTTGAAATCCAAGACGGCGATACTTTAATTTCCTGTCCAGAAAAAGAAATAATAGGCAATATTATTCAACGCCATTATCAAGCACACCCAGAATTAACTATTTCACCGCGACTACTAAACTACTGGAGAACCCTAGATGAGTAAAACTGATTCTCTTTACTCTGATTTTACAGAAAGAAACTATCGAAAATTGCTTGAATTAGCAAAACAAAATTTCAAATTTCGTTTTTTTACTAGTATGCCGCTACAACAGCATGACTTACTTTTGAGGCATGATGTTGATTTTTCGCCCCAAAGGGCTAAAGCGCTTGCTAAAATCGAAAGCGATTTACAAGTTGGGTCTACTTACTTCTTTAGGTTAAGAGGTGCAGATTACTCTATTCTAGATATCGAAAATCAAAAAATAATATTTGAGATATCCTCTCTTGGCCATGATATAGGGCTACATTTTGAGTCAGAAGATTCAGTTAATTCCGAAGAGGAATTGATTAATCAATTATCCACAGATAAAAATCTTTTTGAGTTAATCACTGGGAAAATACTTAAAGTTTTTAGTTTTCATAATCCAAATTCAATGATGTTGTCAATGACAAATAGTAAATATTCAGAAATGTTGAATGCATATTCTGATATTTATTTTGATAAAAATAACTATGTTTCTGATTCAAATGGCTACTGGCGGTTTCGAAGCCTTAAAACAGTTTTAGATGATCCGGGCACTGAAAAGTTACAAGTTTTGATCCACCCAGAATGGTGGACTCCGGAACCTCTAAGCCCCCGCGAGCGGATATGGAGAGCTCACATTGGGAGAGCCAATAATAGCCACTCAAGATATATTGCCTTACTTGAATCATTAGGAAGAACTGATTTAGGGAAATTATAAATCAACGCATTTGATTTAGTTAATACCAATTTCATTTTTTATAATCAAAGAAATTCGATATCTGACACAAACACTTAGAATCGGATTACAAATTTGAAGTGACTATTTTGCTAGTTAATTTGATAAATTAAACAAACTCCAATAAATACATTTTTTAATTAATTCCTTAAAATAGATAACAATTATTTACTACTTTTGCCTAATCATGCAAGAATAAATCATTGGTTAGAGTGTAGAACTCCTTCTAGTATTTTTTGTAATTTTGGACCCTCAGATTGTAATGAGGCATTCTTAACGGCCCAATTAAATCCATTTAGCGCCTGTATCTCAATAGACTCTGGATCTTCCAGTAATGAACGTAAATTCCTATATAGCAAGTAGGAAGGTGTGATTATCCAAGCATTTTCGGAACCTAAAGGCAAACTTTTTTCAAAATTTGGATCTGCTCTTGTTAAAACGGCACAACTATTGGCCATAGCTTCAATGGTAAAAACTCCTGGCATGAATGCATAAAGTTCATTAATAACAATATGACTTTCAGCTAATTGCTGTAAAACCTCCTTATTAGGCACTCCAATTTTTTCTATGTAATTGAAATCAAATCCATCTAATTCCAGCATTTTTATAATTGTTCTTACAACTTGTGTTCCTTTAACTATAGGAGAACTTGGTGCATGAAAAATATTTATTCGCTTAGATCTAAGATCATTAAATTTTTTGCTGTTAAAAGTCCAATTCTCAAAATCGTATAAATAAGTAACTGGGTAGTGCTTGCCATCTAGATAAGAACCTTGATCATATTGTGCACTAAATATAGCCCCAGAGTATTTCAAAGAAACTTGAGCAGTATCATATTTAGACTTGTCATAAGTTAAACTTTTGAATTTTTCATTAACCCATGGTAAATAATTATGATAATTTTCTTCACCGCTCATTAAATATTCTTGATGCATTATTTTATGACTTCTAATGTCATTTCCCACAAAATAAGAAACTATTGCTTTACTTTTTTTCTTTAAAAAATTATATTCGTATCTACGTGAGTCGATGCTTGAAAGTAAAAAACCTCTGTCACCGACATATATGAATCCAGAACTCTTAAGTGCGTATCGTGCCAGGATTACAGGTGAAATTAAAGCACAAAGCATTTTTTCAATAATAGAATTTCGCTTGAATCTGTAACTGTAATCATAAATATAATCATAATATTCATGTGCTTGCATAATCACAGAGTAACTATTGGGGATTGCACAAGATATCATTTTTACAATTCCAGCTGTCTCAAAAGGACCTACAACCCAGTAATTCTTGCTTTTAGAATGGCTATTAAAAATCTTAAAAAAACTATATGAGGATGTCAGAATTAATTTCTGTACACAAAAAAGAATCCTCACTAGCAAAAAACTAAATACAGAAATATGAAACCTCCTTTAGGGGACTCAATCTATCATTTTCACGTAAGCAAAGTAGGTATTGATTAAAAATATATTACCTAGGCTAGAATTACACTCAATGTATACAACAGGTGTTATGATTTATTATAATGGGATTTAAATCTTGACTTTATTAGCCGTACTTTCAGATATTCACGGCAATGGCATTGCTATGGAACAATTTGCTTTTGAAGTAGATAAAATTAAACCTGATGCAATTATTTGCTTAGGTGATACACTCGGATACTTAGATGAAGAAATCAAATGTTATGAAATTTTAGAAAAGATACACGCTATACACTTAATGGGGAATCATGAGGCCATGGCTTTAGGTATTATAGAAATTAATTCTGAGTTTGAGGATGTTTATAAATTAAATGCTGCAAAAAGCCGTTTGTCAATTGATACTCTAAAAAATATAAGAAACTTTCCCCGCGAAGCCAATTTAATTGATCGGAATTTTAAGGCCGAGTTTTATCACGGCAATCCATCTGATCCTTTGAATGGGCGTGTTTATTTTGATACTAAAATCGAACCAAAAAGTAATCAAACAAATTTCATCTTTGTAGGAAATACTCACCGATCATTTAGTCAAACTAATTTGTGGGGGAAGGTAATAAATGTGGGTTCATTAGGACTTCCAAGAGATAATGGAAGCCTTGGTACATTTGTATTGGTTGATACTGAGAAAAATCTCATTTCGAGACAATTTATTGATTTTAATTTGGACAAAATGTTTAATAAATATAGGTTCAGCCATCGTTCCGTACTAGAAAATTTTCATAAGCGGGAAAAAATTGCAGATTTTAATTAAAACTGATCTAAATCAAATTCAAATAATTATTTTATGTTTTGGAGTATTATGAGTTTTGAGGATAAAATCACAGTCCTAGTTTCTGGAGTGTCACAAAATAGCGTTGGACATCAAATAGCTAAATCACTATTTATGTATAGAAACCTTTATAGAATTATTGGAACAAATGTAGACAGCACCGAGAGAAATGATTACTACATTGATATTTATAAAAAATTGCCACATTCAAGTAATCCCAAGTACATAGCAAGTTTGTTAGCACTTTGTAAAGAATATGATGTACAGGCGATCTTGCCAGGTAGCGAAGACGAGCTCATGCTGATTAGCAGAAACTCAAACATTTTTGAATTGAACGGGGTTAAACCAATAACTCTTGATTATAAAGTAGTTGATTTATGCTTAAACAAAAATTTATTAATTAAAGCTTTGTCTACCTTAGATATCCCTCAACCTATTAGTATTCCCATAAATTCAAAAAATGATTTAGGTTCTATTGAATTATTTCCATTAGTTTTAAAACCTGCGCGAGGAAGTGGGTCAAAGGGAGTTATAATTATTCAAAGCAAGAAAGAGTTAGATTCTTTGGTACCTACTTGGCTAGAAAATTATGGAAAACTCATTTGCCAAGAGTATATTGATTCTACGTCGGGCGAATATACGGTTGGCGTGATTACAGATCCTGTTGATGGTTTAGTCCGAAATTCAATTATAATGAAACGTTTTATTATGAATGGCATTGGGCACGGCAGCAAAATATTAAATAAATTCACACAAAATGTGAAAGAACCTTATTTGGTATTAAGTTCTGGAATATCCCAAGGAATTTTCATAAAAGATAAAAATATAAGTGACCAAATCGAATATTCTATATCCAAGCTCGGCATTAAAGGTGTAGTAAATGTGCAATGTAGAATTCAAGATGGGGTAGTAAAAATCTTTGAAATTAATCCGAGATTTTCTGGAACAACATATGGTCGAGCACTTTGCGGTTATAACGAACCCCATTTGCTTTTACAAAGAATCATTAATGAAACTCCGATTCAACCTCGCTTCTCATATCAGTTGGGAACTTATGAGAGAAGAATTCAAGATATATTCACTGTAAGTTAGTACTGCAAATAAAAATATGGGGATAAATCAATCTAATTATGCAAATTTAACTCAACAAGATTAGCATTCAAAACTTTATTATGTAAACCAAGTTTCTTGATTCGATCGACAATTAAATCTTGGTAGGTACTGTTGGCAAGAATTATGATAATACTATTTTTATTGATTTGAGTTTGGTCTAATCGTATAATTTCAATACTAGAATTTGGCATAAACTTTCCAATAATTAGATAATTATCATCTACAATTTGTATATTAGGACTAACTCTCAAGGCTGGATTAACTAAAAATAGGCCTATCAAATTTAAGCCGGCACCGTATATTACTACTTTTCGACTGCTATATATTTCAGATTGAATGTATTCTCCAAGATTTTTAAATACATCTTGATCGAATAAAACCGAATTTATATCAGTCCTATTAATTTTTGCAATATAACTATCGTCTACTTGCTGACTTTTTTTGGCACAAACGAGAAAAGAATTCCCGTTCAGTAATTCAATAATCTCGAATCCGTTTTGAGCGAATAAAGTTCTGAGTGAGCATTCAGTAAAATAATGTAAATGTTCATGTGCTAAAACATTAAATACGTTATTACTTAACATTTTACTTGGATTCGGCACTTGCACAATAAAATAACCCGAAATATTAAGAATATCAAATACTTTATTCAAGTGAGACTTTAGGTCATATATATGCTCTAATACAAATCTTGATAAAATTATTGTAAATTTTTTATCAAAATTAAATGAGTCAAAAGATCCTTGAATTAATTCAATATTTTGAGATTGCTTGGGCGTTGCTTCCAACGATATTCCGGTAACTCCACCAGCAATTCCCGAAAATTCCAGTAGGTTATTAAAGCTATTACTTCCTATTTCAAGCAATTCTTCAATTTCTATTTGTTTAAAATTAACAAAAAAATCTGCAAATTCCTCACGATATGAAAATGTTTCTGAGCTATGCTGGTGAGGATAATTGATATAAGCATTCTTATAAATATAATCAAGGTGTGATTTATTTTCTAAAAAATTATGTTTGCAATTATCGCATTTGTATACCAAAATGCTATCCACCGGCAATCGCATAGCTTCTTCATCGCTATGTGGGAAAATAGATATAGGGTAATTTTTTATAAAAATTTCAGTTTTAGTCTCTAGTGACTCGCAAGCTGGACATTTAATCATATATATTATAATTCTGGATTATTTTCATAATGAATAGCCACGTTGGTGTTATCCTCATGAAACATGAAAAAAGAACCAACGCCAACGGCAGATAAACTTTTTAACTTACAAATTTCCGTAATATCATTTTGAGATCCAATGCCTCCGCACGCAATTATTGGAACTTCCACAGTATTGGATAACAATCTAGGAGTTTCAAAATCAAACCCTTTTCTAGTACCATCAGCTTCAATATTATTTAAGAAAATTTCTCCTACTCCAATTTTCTCTAAGAATTTACCATGATTAACTGGGGTCGCATCACGAATTATTTTTCCGCCATGCGACGTAACTCGATTAATTGATTTTATGTAATCAATTCCACCTACGATGGCTTGAGTACCTAATATAGATGATAATTCGGTCAACATTTCCGGGTTTGAGAAAGTATTAGAATTTATGACAATTTTTTCGCAGCCGATACTAATTATTTTCTGGGCATAGGCACTCTGGCTTATTCCTCCTCCCACCCCAAGTGGAACTGAACAAAATCGTACCAATTTCTCAAGTAAACGTAAGTCAAAAACTTTCTTTCCCAAGGTGGCTGTAATATCTAGAATAATAATTTCATCCGCACCGAGGTCAGAGAAAATTTTAACTGTATTAATAACATCTCCTACATATTTTGGATCCCGAAAATTAATTGTTTTTACAACCCTGCCTTCAGAAATTGTTATTATGGGTATTACTCTTGGCTTCATGTTTGAATTCTACAAAAATTTTGAAGAAATATTTCACCTGCAGCACTACTTTTTTCAGGATGAAACTGGGTACCAACTAAATTGCCTTTCTGGAATGCTGAGACAAAATTTTCACCATAAGTTGAAGTCAAAAGCATTTCATTATATTCTGCTTGCATTAAAGCGTATGAATGAGAAAAATAAAATAATTCTCTACTTTTTAAATTATTAGTCATAGAATTTTCAAAAGCAACAGTGCCATAATCCCAACCAATATGAGGAACTGACAATCCTCGAGCTGATTTCAGTCGTTTTATGTCATAATTCAAAAAACCTAATCCAGGATAATTTGATTCGGCGCTCGAAGAGGCCAGTAGATGCATTCCTAAACAAATTCCTAATGTAGGAATTTTCTCGTTATTGATTTTCTCATCAAGAATAGAAACCAATCTATTTTTTCGCAATTCATGTATTGCAAAGTCAAAATTGCCTACCCCAGGAAACACTAATCTGGTTGCCTTTTTAATTAATGATATATCATTACTTAAGATAAATTCAAAGTCAATTCTATCAAAAGCATTGATTACTGACCCTACATTCCCAACACCATAATCAATGACTATATTCACTTTACTTTATCTTTCTTACAGTACTTAATATAAAAGCTCATCGGTACTAAATTAATCTTCGCAAATACATAGAAAATAAATCTAAAAGATTCAAAAAACTTCTTATAAGTTTTGAATTCCCTCCAATTTCTTTGCTGCCCGGTTATTAAAGTTGCTAATTCTTGTGAAGATAAATCTAGCCTTGCTAGTAAGTATTTTGATAAATCTGCCTGTTTGTGTCGCGCACTTAATAATTCATGTAAGCCTGTTGTTTTACTGATTCTTCCCTCCCTAACATCTGCAGCTAACGTCAATATTCGATAGTCTAAATTAAATTTTTCTGGCAACCAAACTGAGTGCGCAAAATTTGAACTATAATTTTCTAAATGGTGCCCACCATAATATTTCCACCCTAACCTTTCAACCAATTCCTTTCTAGCTTCTTCTTTTGAATAAGGAATGTACCAAAGAGGACGAATGAATTTTTGTCGAAAAATTAGTATCCATTTAAGAAATTGGATTAAAGTCATATTTGGGAAAGTTCTTAATTTTATGGAGCCGAATTTTTTATGAACATCGCGTACATATGCCCCATCAAGGTAGTTACTTCCAACTGGGGTTAAACCTTCAGTCAAAAATGAGTGCCCCTCTAAAATATATTTAATTCTATGTTTTGAAGCTACACTTCTAAGTGTCTGTATAAATGCGATATCAGTGTCAGCATCAAACTCTCTGACTCTAGCCTTTAAAAATGATAATTTAAGATCATTAGATTCAGCGTAATTTACAACGTAGGTAAATAAATCAACTTTTAGTTCATTAGTTATTTTATAAATATTTTGTGAAGCGATTGCAGAATTCCAAGTGTTGTCATAGTGAACAGCTAATGGCCTGAGTCCCCAATCAATACATTTCATTAATAGAAACGATGAATCTGTGCCACCGCTAATTCCTACAACACAATCATATTTCTTACCCTGACCTTTCAATTTAATTTCATTTATAATTTTATCTAGTAGTTCTTTACCTACATCACTTGTTGGCTGGTATATGCTTTTAATTTGGTCAATTTGGTAACAATAATTGCATTTTCCATCAAAATCAAAACTTATTCCACTTAATGTCGAGTTATAAAGACAGATAGTGCAGTACTGTATGGTCTCCATTTACTAATGACCCGAAGTATTGGATGATTTAAGCCAATCAGCTGTATTTTGTATTCCCTCTTCCAAATCTACAATCGGCTGGAAACCGAGTATCAAATTCGCTTTTTCTAGACTCGGGACTCTTATTTCGATATCTTGTGAAAGTGGCTCGGAGTGAATTATTTTAGAATTGCTTTTTAGTACTCTACAGACAGTATTTGCAAGTCCTAAAATAGTCATAGTTGCTCTCATATTACCTAGGTTTATACTTTCACCAACAGCCTTAGGTTTAGTCATCGCCAGTAGTAAGCCATCTACTAAATCATCAACATAACACCAAGCTCTAATTTGAGAACCATCACCATCAATTATAATTGTTTCATTGTTAATTGCTTGTTTTATAAACTTAATCAAAGCACCTTCACCAGTTTGCCCAGGTCCATAAATATTGAACGGTCTTATATTTACTACCGGAAGCCCATATTCAGAATAATAAGCCAATGATAAGTGTTCGCCTGCAAGTTTAGAAACTGCGTAAGTCCACCGTGCTTCACCGGCTTTACCAGAACTAGTAACATCAGATTCCTTGAGCTTGTAGGCAAATTTACCAAAAACTTCTGAAGTAGATATATTTATAAATCTGTCGGTCACTCCCACTTTAATTGCCGCTTCAAGAGCATTTGCCGTTCCGAGCATATTAACTCGCATTGTTTTAACCGGATTACTCGCAACGGTATCTATTCCGGCAATTGCTGCGGCATGAATAAATATTTCAGAGCCCTTAGCTGCTTTTATTAACTGATCTACATTTAAAACATCACCATTAATAATATGCACAGAATCCTTATTTATGACTGTACTTTTCGAAAGTGAATCTCTTTCAAAATTATCAAAAACTGTTATTTCATTTTCAATGAATAAACTTTCAATAATTTTTGTTGCTATAAATCCGGCTCCCCCAGTTATAAAAATTTTCTTATTTTTAATTAATTTATTCATAACTGTTTATCCTATCAATAACGTATTTAATTTGCTTTTTAGACATTCTGCCGAACAAAGGAATTGCAACACATCGTTCCCAAAGGTTAAATGCGTTCGGATAATTCTCTTTACTATTAAGCATGCCCACCCCAAATGATGGTTCTTGAGGGATAAATTGTGCAGGTCTAGTAACTTCAATTCCTTGTTCCTGCATGTGAGTTATAAACAAATTTGCAGCGTCTCTATTTTTAAGTAAAATTGGAAAAGTTTGAAAATTAAATAAAGAGTTTGATGGATAGGCAGGAAAAGTAATATTTGAATTTGTAATTTCATTAAAATATTTTTTTGCTATTGCCGAACGTTTATTAATGATTGAGCCAATTCTATGTAACTGGCCTATGATTAATGATGCTGATAATTCTGTCATTCGATAATTAAACCCATACCTAATATATTTTTTTTCACCAGAAATTGGGTTTATAGTTAAACCATGGTTCCGCATAGAAATTACGTACTCAGCAAGATAGCGATCATTTGTTATTATCAAGCCGCCTTCTCCGCAAGTAATTATCTTTCTGGGATGAAAGGAAAAACAACTTAATTTTCCAGCTGTTCCTAATTTTGTACCACGATGCTCGGAACCCATAGCGCATGCCGAATCCTCAAGTATTGGAATATTGTATTTTAATGATATTTTTTCTATTTCATCAAAATCTACCGAAATTCCAAACTCGTGCACAATCAATATTGCTTTTGTTTGTGGGGTAATTTTTGACTCCAGCGAACTTGAACAAATATTTACACCATCTTTACACGTGTCTGCAAATACTACATTCGCGCCAGTTAGCTTTATGGCATTAGCAGTTGCAATAAATGAATAAGGTGTAGTTATAACATCGTCGCCAGGTCCAATCGAAATTGATAAAAGAGCTAAGTGTAGAGCAGAAGTCCCACTTGAAACCAGAACTGCATAGTTTACACCGAAATATTGGCACATTAATTTTTCAAGTTCGGCAACTTTAGTGCCTTGAATTAAATTTCCGCTGTATAAAACTTTCATTAAATTAATAACATCTTTTTTGCCGATATTCGGCTCGGTAATAGGTACAATAAATTTACTCACTTGTATATTCTATTCTAAAGTTCGCATTAAAGCGGAGGTTTAAGTCTAAATTTCCGGTTATTGCAATATTATGGGGTACTCGAACTAATCATTTTTTATAAGAATTGAGTTAAATTTCACTCTCGCCAACATGGTTATGTCGATGTTGGTTCAGCCAACTTAACTCGATAAATACACCGTAGGCTGAGCCCTCTTCATAAAATAAGGAGTTATGCTTGGCTTACTCTAGAAAGTGCGGTGGAAATGAGCAAAAATTTTATTGCAGAAACTGCAATTGTAGAAAATTCTGTTGTTATCGGTAATAATGTTAAAATTTGGCATTATGCTCACATCCGTAGCAATGTTGAGTTAGGGATTAATGTAATTGTCGGTAGCAATGTGTATATTGGATCTGGTGTAAGTA
>Ga0214921_10010491_pt1 | contig 11450 bp, 8 predicted proteins | sample LL1505_MetaG_FD_177992 | JGI IMG/M metagenome (GOLD analysis project Ga0214921, IMG submission 177992) | Freshwater microbial communities from Lake Lanier, Atlanta, Georgia, United States - LL-1505 | ecosystem: Environmental > Aquatic > Freshwater > Lake | place: USA: Georgia | collected 2015-05-28
CGGGCGCACTGCAGTCGGAGATCACCCTGCGCAAAGCCCATCGAAGATATGCCTGCCCGCCGCGCTTCTTACTACAACAATTCTTCGGGTCAAGCCTGGTAATCGTAGTTGTTTGGGCTCACCATCAGACCCACGTCGTTGCACAGCACTGCAATGGGTATGAACAAAGCCCGATCCATGGTTTGGCTCGTGAAGTATGCCCTGAGACGCTTGGGGTGGTGGACATCTTCACCCGTGTCTACAGGGGACGCGGGAGCAAACATGAGGCGATGAACCGCATATAAGCTCAACATCCCGATGCAATGGGCTGCGTACCGCCATGAATTCAGCACCGGTCAGGGGCTGCTAAGTGTGATGGCATCTAACTCGGCGTGCCAAATTTGTACGATCGCATTAAGGACCGATTTTGTGCCGGGCGTACCGCCCGGTACAAAGTGGCATTCAAGACTAACGTTGCCGTCTTCGCCAATGAGCGAGGTCTTACTGTCTGGACTGCATTCGACTGGCACACCGTCAAGCGAAAAGGTCATGGACAAACGAGTATCGTCGTGGCTACCTGAGAAATCCGCCTTAAAGTGCATCTTCTGCCCTTCCGTGTTAATTGTCACGGGGCAACGGAACTCTTGCCATTTCCAATTTACCGCGATCCTTTCGCAAGTCAAACCCTCTGCAGCGTAAGCCGCCCCAGCCCCAATGGCAAACAAACAAATGATAGCTATGCGTACCCGCCACACCATGCTGGACCTCCATGCGCCGAAAACGTCGGCTAGTGATTTCTTTAGTTTGTATTTTTTTGCTGTGACAGCGTCATGAAAGAGCGATGGTCTCCGCAGCTCATGGCTGAAATGAAAGGGCATAACCCCAGGCGTCCAGGCGGTGCGGGACGGCATTAAACGCGAGGGTGATCCGCTCCTGGCCCTGATTTACAGGCACCTCGTGTAGCAAGTGGCTTGGAAAAAGTAGGAGATCACCGGGTTCGGACAACGGCGCGACCCATTTCTCGGCGTTGAATGGGCCCGTCGTGGTCCCGGCATGGGTATTACGAAACGAAAACTCGCCGCCGCCCATCGAGCGCGTAAAGGTAGTGCAAGCCGAGCGGTCTGACTGCGTGAGATATAGCACGCCCGAAGCGAAGCAATTGGCATGGTTATGCAAGGACTGGCGGCCGCCGTTCTGCAGCACATTGACCCAGATTTCCTTGACGATCCAGCGCAGGGATTCACCGAACAGCAGTTGGCCGAAAGCCTGCAGGTGTGGGCCGATTTTTTCGACCACAGCGTCAAGCCCTGCATCATCGCCTGGCCCCAGTATGCGTGTGTGCGAGAGCTGTTCAGACCGGCCATTGGCGACCCTCGCGCTTTGCGCCAAGCGCTGTGCCAGCGCCACTGCTGTATCCGAGGGAATGACTGCGGGCACCCGCATGACCGGTGTAGGGAAAAGTTCAACAACTTCGACCACGATGGCTCAGGCGACAATCGCCACAAAACGTGATAAGGTCCAGAACACCGAGACACTGCCAATAGCGTACAACGCGGTGATTCGCACCGTGGCTGCCCCCTTGAATCTACGCGTGGCCAGCACCACACACCAAGCCAGCGCAATCACCAACAACTGACCCGCCTCCACTCCCAGGTTAAAAGTTAGGAGCGCAACAGGCGCATGGCGTTCAGGCAAACCGATCTCCTTCAGCGCCCCGGCAAAGCCCAGCCCGTGCACTAAGCCGAAGAAGAATCCAACGATTTCAGGCCAGCGGCGGGTCAGCGTGTCCCGGTTGCTCAGTGCTTCTGCGCTCACCAGCACGATGGATAAGGCGATGGCGGCCTCGACGGGTGGCGGCCGTAGCGTGAGTGCGCCCAGCGCGCTCGCCGCCAGTGTCAGGCTGTGTGCCACGGTGAACGACGTGATCGTTCCAATCAGTCTGCGCCGAAAGCCCACGAGAAACAGCAGGCTCAACACAAACAGCAGGTGGTCAATGCCGCTGAGGATGTGCTCCAGCCCCAGCAGGCCATAGGTCTGCGCCACCTCAACGAAATCACGCTCATCGCGCGCGCCGCCAAAAAGCCGCACGTCTGGCCGGTTTTTACTCAGGGTATGCGTAGTCTGTTGGGCATCCCGCCAATTGATGCGAAGAATCACGGCCGAATAGCTGTTGCCAATGCCCTCAACTGACAAGGTCCCGGCCAGACCGCGTTCGCCGCATCGCACCGTTTTTGCGTCACCAACACAACCTTCTGGCCAGACCGGTGTGAGATCCTGGGAAATGGGCACATTCTTTCCCGGTATTCCCCACGCCCAAATGAACTCTTTTGGAGCTACTTCCCGAAGCGAAAGATCGGCCATCGTCATCTCATGCGCAGTCGCTCCTGCGCCACCAGCCAGCAGGATCAGGGTGAAAACTGCGCGCTTGAGCAACTGCTCTATCCGGGCAACCATCACGAACCCTTCCCTTCGTCGCGAACACGGTATTTCTTGGCTATTTCACGTATTGCCGCCTTGGTCAACTGAGAGGAGGTGAACTCCTTCCAGTCAGTGTACACACGCTCTTTCATTTCGTCGTAAACGGCCGGCCGGCCGGGGGTCACCGCAGTCAGGCGGACGACACGAGCGCCCTCTTGACTTTGGAGCACCGCCCAGGTGTCAATGGCCTGCTTTTCTAGCGCATCGGCAAATGGCGCACCATAGCTTTGAACCAAGTTGGGTCTGGGCCTATCCTTGAAGATACGCAAACTCGCTTGCGCTTCAGGCGCTTGCTGACCGTTCAATGCAGTCACAAACTTTTGCAGATTACCAGCCGTCGAATCGCCGCCAACAAGCACCGCTTCGTCAAAGCTGAAACGTGCAGGTATGTCATATTGGTCGCGCCGCGACTCGAACCAGTCACGCAACCCGGCTTCATCAATTTTCGGCAATGCCAGCCCCGACTGCGTGGCTGTCAAGACCTTGAACACCACTCGGTCCTTCATCGCCTGGTCGCCCCTGTCCATTCCCAGAGCGAGCCCCTCTCTGTACAAAATCTCATTGTCCAGCCACCGGTCCGTGAGTACCTTGAGTTCGGCATCCGTGGGCTCGCGCTTCATACCGGCCACAAAGAGGCTACGGGCTTCGGAGTAGGCTTCTTTCGTGATCACGATCTCTTGGGGGTCGCCGCGCTGGGCAAGAATCACATGATCCGCTGCAAAGATAAGAGCGCCAAGGACGACGAAGTGGGTCAGCGGCTCGCGCAGAATGCGTCGTAACCAGGCAGCGGAAGAAGTGGAAGTATGGGTAATGGGCTGTTCCATGGCGATCATTTCAGATAAACAAGAGGAGTGACATGCGGCCGAGATGGCTGAGATGAAAGGGCGGACTGTAATGAAGATTTGACCTGGTCTGAAAGAACGGGGTCTGTCTCTCGAACTGCTTCAGCCAGGGCCAGCAGGGGTTCAGAGGCCGGGTTAAAGTCCGGACTGATAGCGACCATTTCCAGCAGCGGCCCGCGCAACTGGTCCAGCATGACCCTCGGGTCGGCATCAGGACGCACAGTCATGCCGAACGCCAGATACTTTGCGCGCGCTTGCCAGTAGGCCTCAAGTCGCGTCGCGTCCTTGTTTGTCACGGCCCCAAGCACATCTGTGGCGCGCGGTGCGATCCGTTGCATCAGCGATGCCAAGCGATTTTTGGGCGTTTCTTGCGGCGAATAACTCACCCACGGTGCCCTGTGCGTGACCACTGGCAGGTCATCTGTGTTGAGCTCGGCCCCGCGCGAAAATTCTTCCAAGACTTGGGGGCCGGCCACAACGCTGCCCAGCACCGCATATTCATCATCCAGCTTGGCCTGCCTAAGTGCTTTTGCCACAGACGGGGATAGTCCAGAGAAGCGGGAACGCACGGTTTCGATCTGCCACGCCGGCTGACCGGGACGCGATATCAATCCAATAACCGGCGTGTTTAGGCTGTTGTTGGCAAGTACCGCGACGGCGTTAGGGTAGACCTGTAAAAACGCGGCGACGATGCTGCGCAACGTTTCAATGTCCATTTGGTGCAGCGCCAACCATTGACAGAACACGCCACCGGGCGCCAGCCTGGACTTCACTGCAGAAAAATGTTCGACCGTGTACAAGCTGCCTGCACCGCTTCTGGCTGGGTGGAAAAGATCGGCCACGATCACGTCGTGGCGATCGGCCGCAGACTGGATGTATCGGCGCGCGTCGGCGGCGATCGTCATCACCGGGCTGGCCGAAGCGGGCGCGCCCACCTTCAAGGCAAAGATACCGGCCGCATCAATGACTTCAGGCAGCAATTCGACCGCTTTAACGCTGACTTTGGGGTCAAGCGCCGCAGCATTGGCGGTGTAGCCTGTGCCGTAACCCAGAAACAAAGCCGTTCTCGGGGAAGGATGAAGCAGTAGTGGCAGATGCGCAAGACGGGTCTCCACGATGCCGCTGGCACTGCTGCCCTCTTGCACGCGGTTGTTGATGTGCAGCCGTGCAACGCCGTCTGCATCTTCCACCACGCTCACAGCAGCCATCACACCTTCACGGTAACTGAGCACGCGCCCGCCCGTTGGCACGTCCACAAAGCGCAGCGGACCAGCGAAGACTGCGATACCCACGATGCCAGCCGCCGCTACCCATCCATTCGGTCGAGTCCAGCTTTTCAAGGATCGCATGGCCAGATAGCCCAACAACAAAACAAGCAGTAGCGAGCGAGCGCCTACGAAGGGCAGCATCAGCAAACCCACCAACGGCGGAGCGAGTGCCGCGCCAAGCGTGTTAACACCGATAGCAACGCCTAGTGTCATACGGACATGCTGTGCCTGACGACACAGCAAGGTGAAAAGCGCGCCCATGGCCATGGCCGGCAACAGCATGGCCGCCATGCCAGCCGCCCACTCCCCTGCCAGCGCCGCGACTACACTCGGTCCCAACCAGCGGCTCGGCAGCGCGTAGCTGCGATCTGCCCACCATAGGCTGAGCCCGCCCAAAAACATGGCCCAGATCAGCACCCCCAGCGCTTCATCTATCCGCTGTGGGGTGACGTCCATCGACAGGGAGGTACGCCGCAACAGCGCAGCCCCGAGCGCCGTACCCAGCAAAAAAACGGCCAGCAACACCGCATAGGTGTATACCGTGGTTTCAGTGACTTGGCTCAGGACCCGCACAGCCAGGACTTCGTAGCCAATACCCAGCAGTCCGGTGATAAAAAGGCGCACTCCTACGCCGCGGGCGTCCGCCCGTGGCTCAGAGAGTTCTGGCGTGATCGAACGATTCCCAGAGGTCGCGGTCAAAACGGATACTGCATGACGGCCCCAGGCCAGCCAAGCTAACAGACTGCACACCGCATTGACTCCGGCAAAAAAAAGGCTCGTATTCAGCAGCCCCAGCTTGGGAAGAAAAAAGAACACTGCAAACAAGAGGCCCAACATCGCACCTGCTGTGTTAGCCGCATACAGCCCACCCAAGGGCTGGTCGGCACCTTTCCTGAGCAGGCGTTCCATGGCGGGCAAGGTCGCACCCATGGCCAGTGTGGCTGGAAGCAAGACCAGCAGAGGGACGAAAAACGCCAGTGCCCAATGCCAGAACGCCGACGGTTCGGCGCCCATCCATCGGGACAAATGCGGCAGGGCATGAGGTGACGCACAGGCCACAAGCAAAGCCCAACCTGAAATTAAAGCCTCCAGACCGGCATACCAGCGGCCAGGGTGAGCACTGCGCTCCAACCGTTGAGCCAGCAACAGCGAACCTGCTGCGATACCACCAAAAAAAGCCGCCATAACTGACAGCACGGCAATGATCTCGTGCCCCAGTGCCAGACCGAACTGTGCGGTCCAGACCATTTGCCACACCAGCCCTGCCGCACCGGATGCAAACATGAGTAAGAGAGCAAGTCGCAGGTTGGCGTGCGCCCTCGCAGGGAATAACGGCACCTCTGGCGTGATAGAACTAACAGCTAAAGGCACATGCACTTTCAAAAACAGTAACCCGGCCACCGGCCGGGTTACGGTAGCAGTCCGGAGGAAGCCCCAGACTGTCCCTCAATTACTGTACTCCAACAACCTTGACCGATTTATTCACTTCAATAAAAATCGGGTTGCTGTAGAACCACAGGTCTGCCCAACCTGATACGTCAAAGCTGGAGTACTTGACGCCATTGATAGTCCGCAGATGTGCCGGGCAAGCTGCGTCAGCGCAAACCACCTTACCGGCGATGGTCGCGGTGACACCATCATCTTGAGGAATCAGCTCATAGTCATTCAACGGGTTACCGCTGGCATCAGTTTCAAACGGTGTGGCAGCCGGTAAGTTGGTACCGCGCAAACGGAGGTATTGCGATACCTTTACGGCCGGAATGCGGTAGCTCATGACCCGCACGCCATTGGCAGCAGCCGTCCAGTTTTGGCTGTTGAACACCTTCTTGATGCCTGCAGATGCATTGCTTGCAGCGGCAGAGCCTTCCAGTCCGGCGTACTTTGTCGTGTCCGTGGGGCTTACATAGCCGGTCACGTCGCCGCCGATCACGTCCACATGGTCCAGCACCGGCGCATTGAGCGGCTGGGTAATTCCTATTTGCTTGAGCGAAGGGTTGGGGAAGTTGTACGGCGAGTTGTTGGTGCCCTGTGGATCCCGCACGGCGATGGCCACCACCACATCTGCACCAGGCAACACGACCAGTTTTTCGCCCATGGTGGCGCAACCGTCGATGCGCACTTCAGCGTTTTTTGTGACTGCGTTCGAGGCGGCTGCTTCAACCAGCGCCTTGAAAGCTGCCAACGGAACACGGGGTTGGGCGCAAGCAACAAACCCCAGCCTGTCGATCAAGTCACCAGAGACTGCGAAGCTGTTGCCCGAACGCAGACCGTCAATAATTCCCTCAGCAGTCAAACTGTTGCTGCCTTTGCGCACCATTACATAGTCTTTTTGGTATTCGCCAGGGTAAAAGTCCTGCGTGCTTTCAAGCTGGTCTGGTCCGAACAAGCCACGGTTATGGTAATCGGAACTTGCAAAGAACCACCAGCCGCGCCCCTCGCCGAGCAAGGCGTCCCAGACACCCCCGATTCTTGCGGTGTAAATTCCGGTACCGCCGTAGGTGCCTACGCCCACCGAATCAATACCGGGACCACCGAAGTTGGCCCGGTATTCACCACGGTTCGAGGAGGCCTGGTGACCTGGCATGGATTCGAAGCCGAATGCAATCTTTGGCGCGGTGTTGTTGAAGTTACGAAAATGCTCAATGTTGAAGCCACGGTTATTTAAAGCGTCGTACTTGCCAGCGCGCTCCGGGTGAGCTGGGACGAAGTAGCTGGTGGTGGGCGCTTTTTCCTTCATCCACTTGATGCCTTCCAGCGTTTTACGGTGTCCTAGATCAGACGTAGCCGTCGCGTTGGTACCGGTAATCTTGCGTGCGGTCGTGTCCAACGCATCGGTACTTGTCGTGCCGGCAACTGAGCAATCCCATTGGTTTTCGGCGCCGCGACTGGTATCGGTGTCACGACGGTCAAAACAATATTCATATTGAGCCTGCAGCGTCGCATTGCCCAAAACGGCCGCCTCAGGCCAAGGCTTTTGACCTTTCAAAACGTTTGTCGATACGTGCTCATGGCCTGGCGCGTTTTGCTCCAAACCTATCCAGATCGGCTTAGCACGGGCACGGCTTTCATCTTCAGTCACCTTGTACTGAAACTCCTTGATTTCTTGCCAGCGCCACATGGCCTTGGGCGTTGCAGTGCCGTCGCCCTTGATGCCGGCGCGACCAGCCGACAGCGTGGATTCCCAGGACTGGTTGGGGCCTTTCAGTGTGGTGGCCGGCTGCCCGCCAGATGGGTAGGTGACCGAAGAAGAATAGGGGCCCGTTGCGCTGTTGGTCAAGCCGAGAGCCGGGGCAACCGGCTCAAACGAGTCTTCGGACACGGTGCAGTTCCTGGTGCTGCTGCCGCCGTGGTCAGCTTGTACAAACCAGTCTAGGCCGAAGGTTTTGGCTGACTTGTCGATCAGTTTTTTCATCGACAGTGAACCATCCGAACACGTGGTATGGTTATGAAAATCGCCAGTCACGTAAGTACCAGCCGCCTTGGTTTTGGCCATGTCAGCCGCCGCTGCGGTTTGCACCGTAGCGACCGATACCAGACCGATTAAAGCCGACACTGCCATCGCAGTATGGCGAAGATTGAATTGTTTCTTCATGGAAAAAGCCTTTAGGTTCGAGGATTAGAGATCAGAGGGACGGGGGGGAGAAAGGTTCACCATAGAAGTAAAAAACCCCAGAGACTAGGATCACTTTGGTGCTGAATTCGACAGAGGTGATATCTGCATCAGAATTGACGAGGGTCGCGTTGAGGGTGCAGACGTTTTTGGAATCACAGTTGCTGATCACAGGATTGGTGACTTGGGTCACGGGTATCAGCGCCAGTTCCGAGTCGGCTCCCAAGGCCACCGAGTTGGCCTTCAATGCATCCGAAGCGAGCGACTTGGTGAAAGTCAAGTCGACAAATTTGGGATCAAAACGGTCAGCAGCAGCGGTGGACGTCAAGCCACCGGCAGCAACTGGCGCCGCATATGTTGCGTTGGCTCGGTTGGCGAGTGAGTCGTACGCCGCGACAATGCTTTGACTGCCACTATCAATACCAAAGTCGCATAGTGTGATCACCGCAGTGACAACGACTGCTAGCAAGATTGTCGACAAGGAAATTCGAGACAAATTCATTTCGTTAAGCTCTGTAGCTAGGGAGTCGCACTAGGCTGGACTGCCTCCCGCTATGGTCTAGCGGGAAGAAAGTTAAGAGAATGTAAAGGCTAATTGCAACGGGAATATGGCTGCGCAGTAGTCTCAAAAGACTATGAAAAACGACTGCGCGTGGTTTTAACGTGGGGCCCTTTGCTCCTCTTCTTTACGCACGGCACAATAGCCGCCATGTCGCTCCCTCGCCCCCACCTCCCCTCTTTCATCGCGCCCATGCGCTTCAGCGACGCCGACGCAGCGCTTGCGCAGGTACAGCGCATTTATGGGGCCAGCATCGCCCACGTGCGCGAATGCATGCAGCGTTTTGTAGCCGGTGAGAATCTGAACGGTCCTGTGCGCGCCTGCTACCCGCTGGTGCGCATTCAGACCGAAACCGTCTCCCGCGTGGGCAGCGCCGATGGCTCGGGATTGAGCTACGGATTTGTGGAGGGCCCAGGCCGCTTTGAGACCACGCTCACGCGCCCCGACCTCTTTCACAGCTACTACCGCCACCAGTTCGCTCTGCTGATGCAAAACCACGGTGTGGAGTTGGAGGTCGGTACCAGCACGCAGCCCATTCCCGTGCATTTTTCGTTTGCCGAAAACGAGCACATTGAGGGCAATATGGACTCCGCGCGCCGCGCCCGCATGAGCGATGTATTTGACCTGCCCGACCTGGCGGCTATGGACGACGGAATCGCCAACGGCACCTATGAGCCGCGTGCAGGCGAGCCCCAGCCGCTGTCGCTGTTCACTGCGCCGCGCGTGGACTACTCGCTGCACCGCCTGCGGCACTACACCGGCACGCTGCCCGAGCACTTTCAAAACTTTGTGCTCTTTACCAACTACCAGTTTTATATTGACGAGTTCATCGCCCTGGGACGCGCCGCCATGGCAGATCCCACCAGTGAATACGTGGCGTTTGTTGAGCCCGGTAACGTGGTAACGCACCGTGCCACCGCCGGCGCTGCGACTGTCAGCGAAGGCAGCAACCCGCCCCGGCTTCCCCAAATGCCGGGCTACCACCTGGTGCGCGCCGATCGCAGCGGCATCACGATGGTCAATATTGGCGTGGGGCCGGCCAATGCCAAAAATATCACCGACCACATTGCCGTATTGCGCCCGCATGCCTGGGTCATGCTGGGCCACTGCGCCGGCCTGCGCAACACCCAGCAGCTGGGCGACTACGTACTGGCCCACGGCTATGTGCGCGAAGACCATGTACTGGACGAAGAGCTACCACTGTGGGTGCCGATCCCCGCACTGGCCGAGATCCAGGTCGCCCTAGAACAGGCCGTGGCCGACGTGACCGGCCTTCAGGGTGGCGCACTGAAAAGCATTTTGCGCACCGGCACCGTGGCCAGTACCGACAACCGCAATTGGGAACTGCTACCCAACAACCAGCCCCAGCGCCGCTTTAGCCAAAGCCGCGCAGTGGCCCTGGACATGGAAAGCGCCACCATCGCCGCCAACGGCTTTCGTTTTCGGGTGCCCTATGGCACGCTTTTGTGCGTGAGCGATAAGCCACTGCATGGCGAGATCAAACTGCCCGGTATGGCCAACCATTTTTACCGTGAACGCGTGGACCAGCACCTGCGGATCGGCATGCGCGCCATTGAGCTCCTTCGCGCCCGCGGCCTCGACCAATTGCACAGTCGCAAGCTGCGCAGTTTTGCGGAAGTGGCGTTCCAATAAATCGCCGTGGTAGATCGGGCGAACGCCGGGGCGTTTTGTGAGCGCGTCTTGGTGCAGTCCGAGATGCTGGGCGGTTTGGCCTGCACTCGATTCGATAGGCCGGTGCAACGCTCGGGCGAGGAGCTACCCCGATAATCGGACGATGTCCTCCACTTCCTCTCCCGCTGCACCCACCCCGCTCTTTCAGGCCCAACACCTCACCAAGCGTTATGGCGACTCCAATGTCGTCCAAGACCTGTCCTTTGACATTGCGCCAGGAGAATGTCTGGGGGTGATTGGCCCCAACGGTGCTGGCAAGACCACCACCATCCGGATGTGCCTGGGTCTGACCGTGCCCGATGCTGGCGGCATTACTGCGCTCGGCCTGCAAATGCCCGTAGACGCGCTGGCCATCAAGGCGCAGTTGGGGGTCGTGACGCAACTCGACACGCTCGACCCCGACTTCAACTGCGAAGAAAACCTGCTGGTTTACGGGCGGTACTTCGGCATGAAAGACGCCGAGATCAAAAAGCGAATTCCCGCCTTGCTGGAGTTTGCCTCGCTCACCAGCAAGGCTAAGGCCAAGCCGGGCGAGCTCTCGGGGGGTATGAAACGGCGCCTCAGCCTGGCACGTGCGCTGGTCAACGACCCCAAGCTGCTGCTGCTGGACGAACCCACCACCGGCCTGGACCCGCAGGCCCGCCACTTGATGTGGGAACGCTTGCAGTTGTTGCTACAAAAAGGCAAGTCGATCTTGCTGACCACCCACTTCATGGACGAGGCTGAGCGCCTGTGCTCGCGCCTTCTGGTGTTGGACCATGGTAAGAAGATTGCCGAGGGCAAGCCGCGTGACCTGATCGCCCATTATTTGGAGCCCGAAGTGGTCGAGGTCTATGGGGTGGGCGCTCTGGCGCTAGCGGACAGTCCTTTGCGGGCACATGCAGCGCGGGTCGAGGTGAGTGGTGAAACCGTGTTCTTCTACACCCGAGATTCGGCGGCGCTGATCCAAGCGCTCCACGCCTATCCGCAATTGCGAACCTTGCACCGCCCGGCCAACCTGGAAGACTTGTTTTTGAAATTAA
>Ga0214921_10010493_pt1 | contig 11449 bp, 8 predicted proteins | sample LL1505_MetaG_FD_177992 | JGI IMG/M metagenome (GOLD analysis project Ga0214921, IMG submission 177992) | Freshwater microbial communities from Lake Lanier, Atlanta, Georgia, United States - LL-1505 | ecosystem: Environmental > Aquatic > Freshwater > Lake | place: USA: Georgia | collected 2015-05-28
GACCATGCGGTGCACTTCTGAGGGGCCTTCGCCAATGCGCTTGATGCGCATCTCGCGGTACCAACGCTCCAGCGGCAGCTCTTGGGCCACGCCCATGCCGCCCAAAATTTGGATGCAGCGATCGACCACGCGGCCGGCGGTTTCGGTGCCATAGACCTTGGCCACCGAGGCATCGACCTTGATGTCACGCCCCAAGTCGGCGTTCCAAGCGGCTTGGTAAACCAACAAGCGGGCGGCGCGCAACTCGACCTCGGAGTCGGCCAGCATCCACTGGATGGCTTGTTTGTCGGCCAAATGGCTGCCAAAGGTTTTGCGCTGACGCGCCCAGTCCATGGCGATGTCGAGCGCGGCTTGGGCGATGCCAATGGTGGCGGCGGCATACGGCGGGCGCGCATGCACCAACCATTCTTCGGCAAAGGAAAAGCCCTTGCCCTCCTCGCCCAGCCGGTCTTCGATCGGCACCTCGTAATCGTTGAAGTGCACTTCATACGGTGAGTACGAGCGGATCACCGGGATTTTCGACAGGCTGATGCCGGGCTTGGATTTATCCACCACAAAGCTGGTGATGCCGTCGCGCCCTTTGCTTTCGCCCACGCGCGCAAACACAATGCCCCAATCGGCCATGCCCGCGCCCGAGATCCAAATCTTGGTGCCGTTGATGACATAGCGGTCGCTTTTGCGCTCGGCCCGGGTTTGAATGGCCCGACCGGGGTCGGAGCCACCGCTGGGCTCGCTGATGGCGACAAAGGCTTTGGTGCCATTGGCCACGTCTTGGCGGGCAAAGCGTTGCTGGTGTTCGGTGCCCTTCCAAATCACATTCGGGGGGTCGAAACCAAAGGCGCCGCAACCCGCGATGTAAGCACCCATGCGGCACTTGGCCGTCTCTTCTGCGGCCACGCATTGGCCCAACAGGTTCAGGCCTGCACCGCCGTTCTCCGCCGGGGTTTCAAACAACCACAGCCCCAGGTCGCGGGCTTTGCGCTGCAAGTCGGCCAGTTGCGCTGGGGGCGGGGTGTAAGCGTCGTGCTCCAAGGTGTCTTCCACCGGTTTGACTTCTTCGTGCATGAAGCGGCGAATCGTGTCGCGCAGCATCACCAGTTCTTGGGGCAATTCCCAAGCGCCTGCGGGGTCGTGCATATCGTTTCTCCTTGTGTGTGTTCGTTTGAAATGAAAATATTTATGTCGTCGAGGCGGCCAGGCTTTTGCGCCGTGCCGCGCTGGCCGTGGCGTCCAAGGTGTAACGGTGGGTACCGGTGGCCAAGGTGCGGTCTTGGTCGATCACCACCCCGTAATCACGCTCGGCGGTTTCACGGCTGATGTAGCCGCCGTTCAGATCGCGTTCCACCGCTTCCAAATCGCGCTGCAAGGCCGGGCCGTAGCCGCCACCACCCGGCGAATTGGCGCGCAATTGGTCACCCGCCTTCAAAGCCCGCTTGTCCTCTTTGCTGCGAAATGGCGGGCGCCAGGTGTTGCCATCGGTGACGAACTCAACCACATTGGCCTGGGCAGCGCCACCACCGCCGACGCCAAACGGGGCATGGTCGGCGCGGTCACCGAGCACGGTGACCACACAGTCGCTCCACATGGTGAAGCCATAACTGGTGCCGCAGCCACCCCGGTGCCAGCCCGCGCCACCCGAGTCCTCGCGCACACTGAAGTGGTCAAAGCGCACCGGAAAGCGGTGCTCGGACATTTCCAGCGACATGAAGTTGGCCATCGATTGCGGGGGCGTGCCATTGATCAATCCGTCGCTGGCGCGGCTGGCCCCATAGCCGCCGGGGTAGGGAAACACACCCACGTAATAGTTCTTGCTGCGGGGGTGGGTGCCGCTGATGGCCACCACACCAATGGTGCCAAAAAACGCTGCAGGCACCTTGTCGGGAATGGCCTGGGCCAGGGCGCCAAAGGTCACGTCGATGGCGCGGCCCATGGGCTCCAGGTAACCGCCGCAAGCCGTGGGGTACTGGGCCGACAACAAGGTGCGCTCGGGCAAGGTGAAGCTGATCGGGCGAAAAGTGCCGCCATTGACCGGCACATCGGGGAAGATGTGTTTGATGGCCACATAGCACGACGACAGCGTGGTGTTGCGCGACATGTTCATCGGCCCGGTGGTGCTGGGCCCCGTGCCGGTGAAGTCAAAGTGCATTTCATCGCCCTTGACGGTGATGGCCAGCTTAACGGGCACGGGTTGGTCGACGATGCCATCGTTGTCCAAAAAGTCTTCGCAACGGTAGGTGCCGTCCGGGATTTCAGCGATGTAGGAGCGCATTTGGCGCTCGGAATACGCGATCATTTCGTTCAAACAGTCTGAGAGCACCGGTGCGCCGTAGCGCTGCACCAAGGCTTCCACACCCCGGTGCCCCACCGAGAACACATTGACCATGGCCGAGAGGTCGCCCGCGATTTCCGTGGGCAAGCGCACATTGGCTTTGAACATGGCCAACAAGCCTTCGTTCAAACGCCCTTGCTCATACAGCTTGACCGGCGGGATGACGATGCCTTCTTGATGGATTTCGGTCGCTTTGGGGCCCCAACCGCCAGGCACATTGCCGCCAATGTCCATCCAGTGACCGGTGGTGGCCAGCACGGCAAACAACTCGCCCGCCACAAAAATGGGGGCCACCAATTGCACGTCTTGCAAGTGGCTGCCACCCAAGTAGGTGTCGTTCATGATCCAGATGTCGCCATCTTTGAAGCCGCCTTGGGCATTGGCCAGGCCAATGATGTGTTGCACGCTGAATTGCATATAGGCCAAAAACACTGGCAAGCCGTAGCGGCCTTGGGCAATGGTCTCGCCCGTGGTCGGGTGAAAGATGCCATTGGCGCAGTCGTTGGTCTCGGAGATGATGGGCGAGATGGCCGCGTGGATCAGGTGCAAATCCATCTCATCGGCAATTTGTTCAAGGCTGCCGCGCACAACGGCCAGGGTGACTGGGTCCATGGTCATTTCACTTTCACAAGCAAGTTGCCGTGCACATCGACGGTGGCGGTCATGTCGGGTTCGATGACCGTGGTGGTGTCGCTTTGCTCGACGATGGCCGGGCCTTCAAAGACCATGCCCGGAGCCAAAGCATCGCGGGTGTAAATTGGGGTGTCATGCCAGCCGCCAAAGTACACCGGTCGGTGCCCAGACGCTTGGGGTTGGCTGCCCTGGGCCGCAGCGGCCATGGTCGGCATGGCAATGCTGGCGCGCGTGCCGACCACGATGGTGCGCAGGTTCACCACCACCACCGCCATGCCTTGCAAGGTGTTGCCAAACTTGTCTTGGTAGGTTTGGACAAAGGCTTGTTCCATTTGCGCCGGTGTCCAGTCGGCTTGGATGGGCACCCGCAGCGAATGGATTTGCCCGGCGTAGGCCATATCGGCCGCATGGGTGAGCGACGCATGGTCAATGGGCACTTGGCTTTCATCGAGTTGCTTTTGGCCTTGTTGGCGTTGGCGCGCCATGATCTCGGCGAGTTCGTTGGCGCCCAAGCGGTCGGTGCGTTTCTCGATGGTCTGCGACAAGTCGTAGCGCAAATCGGCATACACACAACCCAGGGCGCACAACACGCCGGGGTACAAGGGAACCAGCATGGTGCTCACACCCACCTCGCGGATCAGCGCGCCGCCATGCAAGGGGCCAGCGCCACCAAAAGCCACCAAGGCAAAGTCGCGCGGGTCCAGGCCACGTTCGATGGACATCAAGCGCATGCGACCCGCCATGCGCTGGTTGACCACGGCCAAAACCGCCTCGGCGGTTTGCTCCAGCCCGAGGTTCATTTGTGCGCCCAAGCGCTGCACCGCGGCGCGGGCACCGTCCACATCCAAGGTGGTACCGTCGCCGTTCATGCGGCTGTCGGGGTTGATGCGCCCCAGCACCACATTGGCATCGGTCACGGTGGCTTCGGTGCCACCCCGGCGATAAGCCACGGGACCGGGCATGGCGCCCGCACTGCGCGGGCCCACTTGCAACATGCCACCGCGGTCCAGGTGGGCAATGCTGCCGCCACCCGCGCCAATGGTGTGCACATCGATCATGGGCAAACGCATGGGAATGCGAAAGTCCAGGTTGGTGAGTTCGGCCACCTCGGGCTGGCCGTTGATGATGACGGCCACATCAAAACTGGTGCCGCCCATGTCGCCGGTGATCACATGGCTAAAGCCCGACTCAGCGGCAATGCGCGCTGCAGCCGTGACCCCAGCCGCTGGGCCGGAGCGCACGATGTAAGCCGCGCGTTCGCTGAGTTGGCGCAAAGGCGCGACGCCCCCGTTGGACTGCATGATGGCCACTTCGCGCTCGTAGCCCCAGCCCTTGAGCTTGTCGGCCAGGTTGCGTGCATAACGCGCCACCAGGGGTTGCAAATACCCTTGCACCACTGCGGTGCTGGTTCGTTCGAATTCGTAGTATTCGCGCACCACCGAGGTGGCGGTGACCAACTCCCAGGCCGGGTTGATGCGGGCCAATATGGCGCGCGCTTGGTCTTCGTGGGCGGTGTTGGCATAGGCGTGCATGAAAGAAATCACCACCGCCTCGACCTTCAGCTCTTGCAAAGCCTCGGCCACGGCGTGCAGGCCCGCTTCGTCCAAAGGACGCAGCACCTGGCCTTCGTGGTCCAAGCGCTCGTCCACTTCAAAGCGCAACTCGCGCGGCACCAAGGGCTCGTGCACGCCTTCCAGGCCATACATTTGCGGCCGGTCGCGCCGACCCAACTCCAACAAATCGCGAAAGCCACGCGTGGTGATCAATGCGCAGCGTGCACCCTTGCGCTCAATCACGGCATTGGTGGCAATGGTGGTGCCGTGCAAGATGGCATCCAACTCACCCGGCTGCAAATGGGCTTTTTCCAATGCATGGAGCAAACCCACCGATGGGTCGTGCGGTGTCGAGGGCACCTTCAATATAAGGTGCGCCCGGCCCTCACCCCCCGAAAAATACAAGTCGGTGAAAGTCCCGCCGACGTCGATGCCCACAATCCCGGCCATGCTGTCTCCTTGGGGGCTGCACGCCCCCCTTGGTTATTCGATCCCAGCGACACGTGCAGCGACACCGCCGCTCAAGCCGCCACTTTCACATCTTCTCGGGAAGCCACGCTGCTCACATAGGCCCCCACATGGCGGCCCATGCGCCGCGCCGCCGAATCGGCGTTGCGCGCCTCAATCGCATCCATCACCCGCTGATGCGCCACCCCCACGGCATGGCGCACGTCCGCTGAATTGAACCCGGCCAAATCGGTGGCCGCGTACACGTTGCTGGAGATGGCCGCGATGAAGGCGATCAACAATTCGTTGTGGCTGGCGCGCACCACGCTCACATGCCAATCCAAATTGGCTTGCAAAAAAGCGGGGATGTCTTCACCCGCGTTCATCAACTTGTCGTGCGCTTGCACCAGGGCTGCCCAATCGTCGGCCTGGTGGTGCAGGGCCGCCAAACGGGCTGCTTGGGGCTCTATGGCTTCGCGCACCTCGAGCACCGATTGGTTGCGGATGTTTTGGCCCCGGATGAAGATGCCAATCGAGCGCTCCAGCGTGGCGCTGGTCGGGCGCACCACCTCCGAGCCACCGTTGCGACCGGTGCGGGTGGCGATCAAACCCTCGACCTCCAAGATGCGCAAGGCCTCGCGCACCGAAGTGCGTGACAAACCCGCCCGCTCCGACAACTCGCGCTCGTTGGGCAACAGCGAGCCCACGCCCAAGCGCCCATTGAGGATTTGCTCGCGCAAAGTCTCGGCCAGCACATCGGCGGCTTTGGGGACGAAAACGGGGCTGAGGTCGATCATCTGCAGGTTTGGGTTGTTGGGCGTTGTCACAAAGATTGCAAATGATTTTTAAGCACAAATGGTTGGACCAAATAGGTGGTTTCCCTGAAAAATCAGATGGATTTACCCTGATAAACAAGGGTTAACCCTTGAATTCAAGCCCTACATGCCCGCCCATGCCGCAGGATCGGCCGCCTGCGTGGGCAGCGTTGCTGGGCTCGCTGCGGGTCTTTGTGTTGGGGCTGAAACCGGATGATGGAAGCGGCTGACCTAAACTGGCCCGAACACCCACCCCTGAAGGAATCACCATGTTCACCACCCGGCCCGAGATCAGCGGCACGTTTGGCGTGTCGGCTGCCAGCCATTGGTTGGCAGCCCAAACCGCCATGGGGGTGCTTGAGCGCGGTGGCAATGCCTTTGATGCCGCAGTGGCAGGTGGCATGGTGCTGCAAGTGGTCGAGCCCCACTTGAATGGCCCTGGTGGTGAAGTGCCCATCATGGTTTGGAGTGAGCGCCTTGGCCAAGCTCAAGTGATCGCGGGCCAAGGCTGCGCCCCGCAAGCGGCCACACCGGCTTATTTCAAAGAGCGGGGCATGGAACAAGTGCCGGGCATTGGGCTGCTGGCAGCCACTGTGCCCGGTGCGTTTGGGGCTTGGATGCGGCTGCTCAAAGACCACGGCACCTGGTCTCTGGCCGATGTGATGGCACCGGCCATTGATTTGGCCACCCAAGGATTCCCGGTCCTTCCCCGCGTGTCCCAAGCGATAGCTGCGGTCAAGCCCTTGTTTGAAAGCGATTGGCCCAGCTCGGGCGCGCAGTGGCTGCGCCAGGGCAAAGTACCACGCCCCGGCTCGCTCATGACCAACCCCGCCCTGGCCCAAACCTATCAGCGCGTGGTGAACGAGGCCACACAAAAAAGCAGCCAGCGCGAAACCCAAATCGATGCCGCTGTGGCCATTTGGTACCAAGGCTTTGTGGCCCAAGCGATTGACGCGTTTTGCCGCACACCGGTGATGGACTCCAGCGGCCAACCCCAGGTGGGTTTGTTGACCGGGGCCGACATGGCAGCTTGGCAGGCTGAAGTGGAAACCCCGTTGTGGCACAGCTTTGGCCGCTATCGCGTGGCCAAGTGCGGGCCCTGGGGCCAAGGCCTGGTGATGTTGCAGCAACTGGGCTTGGTCGATGCGGGCCAGCTGGGCGCATGCGCACCCGATTCGGCCGCGTTTGTGCATGCCATTGCAGAAGCCTGCAAGCTGGCCATGGCCGATCGATTGGCCTGGCTGGGCGACCCCCGGTTTGTGTCGGTGCCCGCCGCTGGATTGCTGTCTGCCGCTTACTTGGCCCAACGCAGGGCCTTGATCGGTGACCATGCCAGCACCACCCTTCGCCCGGGCATGCCCGGGGGACTGGCTTTTGTGCTGCCCGACCTGGGCGTGTGCGAGCGCACCTTGGCGGTGGCGGACACGCGCTACGGCGTGGGCGAGCCGACCTTTGCCCAACTGCCGCCACCCGCCGATTGGGCTTCGCATGAATTGTTTGTGGGCGACACCTGCCACATCAATGTGATCGATCGCCTCGGCAACATGGTGGCGGCCACGCCCTCGGGCGGATGGTTGTCGTCCAGCCCCACGGTGCCCGGTTTGGGCTTTGCGCTGAACACCCGCTTGCAAATCACTTGGCTCGATGACGGTGTGCCCAATGTGCTGGCTCCCGGCAAGCGGCCCTGCACCACTTTGTCGCCCACCTTGGTGATGCGCGATGGCCAGCCTTACATGGTGATGGGAACGCCGGGTGGAGATCAGCAAGACCAGTGGCAAACGGCTTTCTTTTTGCGCCATGCCGTGCATGGCATGGGTTTACAAGCAGCGATCGACGCGCCGATGTGGCATGTGGATCATTTCCCGGCTTCGTTTTGGCCGCATGCGCTCAAGCTCAACCAATTGGTGTTGGAGAGCCGCTTCGCTGAGGCTGACATTCAGAACCTGAAAGACCGAGGCCATGAAGTGCGCCTGGGCGAGCCATGGTCCGAGGGCCGCTTGTGCGTGAGCACGCGCGAACGCGACAGCCAAGGCCGCTTGATTCTGCGCACCGCCGCCAGCCCCCGGGGCATGCAGGCTTTTGCCGTGGGCCGCTGATCAACCGAGCTGCATCGGAGATTCAAATCGTTGTGGCTGGGCTTGTCAGGCCTGGCCCGACCGCGCTTACAGCATCAATTTGAAAATGGTTTGATTTTTGCGGTCACCTGCTGGACAGTGCGGAAGGGGTTTACCGGTGAATACCCTGAATTCAGATCGGGGCTTCGGTGTTATGTTTCCCCCACCCGAACGCACAGGAGACACACCATGACCGCTACCGCCACCACCGAAAAGCGCCGCCCCACCCACGAAGAAATCGTTGCCACCCCACGATCCACTTTTGTGGATGTGCTGAACATGCCTTGGACGCCGTCCAAGTTTCCGGGCGTGGAAGTCAAGGTGTTGTACCAAGACGCAAGCGGCATGTTGACCGTGCTCTCGCGCATGGCACCGGGCTCGTTCATTCCTTTGCACACCCACACCGAAATTGAACAAACCTACATCTTGGAGGGCAGCTTGGAAGACGAGCAAGCGCCAGCCACAGCGGGCAACTTTGTGTGGAGACCAGGTGGCAACACCCACATCGCGCATGCCCCCAATGGCTGTTTGTCGATTTCGTTTTTCACCAAACCCAATAAATTTTTTGACGAGGTCAAGTGGTTCAACGAGCTGTGATGCACTTGACACAGCCCTGACCTGGCCTGGGCATGGCCGCCGCGCCTGCCCAAGCCCCATCCCTGACAAACAGACAGCCCCCCATTGCAGCTTTTTGATTGAAAGAAATCCCATGACATTGCCCAAGCGCCATTTGCTTTTATCCGCCTTGTCCCTGGCATTGGCATCGCTGATGCCGATGGCTGCCCAGGCCCAAAACCTCAAATGGAACATGCCCACGCCCTATGCCGATGGCAGCTTCCACACCAAGAACACGCGCATGTTTGCCGACGAAATCCGGCAAGCGTCTGGCGGACGCATTGATATCACGGTGCACTCCAATGGATCGCTGTTCAAGATGCCCGAAATCAAACGTGCGGTGCAAACCGGTCAGGTGCCGATTGCCGAAACCAACCTGCCGGCCTACGGCAACGAGTTTGCGTTTTTTGACATCGACGGCATTTTGTTTTTGGACCGTGGCTACGATGCGGCCGAGCGTTTGTGGAAAATTTCCAAGCCCTATTTGGACAAGCGCCTGAACGCACAAGGCATCACGATTTTGTACACCGTGCCCTTTCCTGGCATGGGCATGCTCAGCAAAAAAGCCGTCACCAAACTGGAAGACTTCAAGGGCATGAAGCACCGCAGTTGGGGGCCAGCGGCATCGCGCTTTGCCGAATTGGTGGGGGCCACGCCCACTGTGCTGCAAGCCTCTGAGTTGAGCCAAGCCTTCACCGTGGGCATTGTGGACGCCACGCTCACCTCTTCGACCACGGGTGTGGCCACACAGGCTTGGGAATATGCCAAGTACTTCATTGACTTTCAAGCCGCGCACTCCAAAGACACCATCTTGATCAACACCCAGGTGTTCAAAGGCTTGCCCACCGATTTGCAAAACATCATCCTGACCGCTGCGACCAATGCCGAAAAACGCGGTTGGGAGTGGAGCAAGCGCGAAGGCGACGAAACCAAGGCCCGCTTGGTCAAAGAGGGCATGACCATCGTGGTGCCCGACGCCAAATTCCAAGCCGACTTGAAGAAAATTGGCGACGTCTTGGCCGCCGACTGGGAAAAGCGTGCTGGCCCCGATGGTGTGGCGGCGCTCAAAGAATTCCGCAACAAGTAAAAACCACCGATGCGCAAAATTCTCAATGGCTGTTACACAGCCTGTGGGGTGGTGTCGGGCTTGGCCTTGGTGGGTATTGTGGCCTTCGTGCTGATCCAAATTGTGGCGCGGCCCTTGGGGCTGGTGGTGTCGTGGAGTGCCGAGTTTGCGGGCTATGCCATGGCCGCATCATCCTTCATGGGCTTGGCCTACACACTCAACTCCGGCGGTCATATCCGTGTCAACCTGCTGGCCGATCGCTTGCCCCAAAGCTGGCAGCGCTGGCTTGAACGCCTGTGCCTGATCATGGCGGCGGGCATCGTGGGCTTTTTTGCTTGGTACTGTGCCGTGATGACCTATGACTCCTACCAGTTCAACGAAATGGGCCAAGGCATCATTGCTGTGCCACTGTGGATTCCGCAGTTGTGGATGGCGCTCGGCGTGGCCTGTCTGTGGCTGGCCTTGGTCGACAACTTGATCACACACATCATGAATGAAACCACCCAATACCCGCGCGATGGCTCCCAGCCTTCGACCACCTGAACCATGAGCAACGAACAACTCGCGTTGATCACCTTGCTCAGCTTGGGGTTGCTGTTGGGCAGTGGGCTGTGGATCGCCATCGCCTTGCTGGGCGCAGCTTTGGTGGTCTTCTTTGTCGGCACCACTTCGCCCACTGGCACCATCATGGCCACCTCGATTTGGGGGGGCAGCGCGAGCTGGACCTTGACCGCCTTGCCGATGTTTGTGTGGATGGGCGAGATTTTGTTTCGCAGCCGCTTGAGCGAGGAGATGTTCAAGGGCCTTGCCCCTTGGCTGAACCGACTGCCAGGGCGCTTGTTCCATGTGAACGTGATTGGATGCGGTATTTTTGCGGCGGCTTGCGGCTCATCCGCCGCCACCATGGCCACGATTGGGCGCATCTCTTTGCCCGAACTCGACAAACGCGGCTATGAGCCCAGCTTGAGCATGGGCGCTTTGACCAGCGCCGGCACACTGGGCATCATGATCCCACCGTCCATCACCTTCATTGTGTATGGCGTGTCGGCCGAGGTGTCGATCGCGCGTTTGTTTGCAGCAGGCATTTTGCCGGGCATCGTGCTGATGCTGCTGTTCATGGGCTACATCGCCTTTTGGTCGATGCTGCACAAAGACAAAATGCCACCTCCAGAGCCCTCCATCGCCTTCATGGAAAAACTCAAGCTCAGTCGGCATTTGATTCCGGTCTGCATTTTGATTGCGCTGGTGATTGGCTCCATCTACACCGGTGTGGCCACCCCCACCGAATCGGCAGCGATTGGCGTCGCAGGGGCTTTGCTGTTGACGGCCATTTCCGGCACTTTGACCCGCGCCAACTTCATTGAGAGCGTGCGCGAATCGGTGCGCACCTCATGCATGATTGCCTTCATCATCATGGGCTCAATGTTCTTGTCCTCGGCAGTGGACTTCACGGGCCTGCCCACCACGATTGCCAAGTTCATCGACTCATATCAACTCTCGGCCCATGGCTTGCTGCTGGTCTTGACCATTTTGTTTGGCATCATGGGTTGCTTTTTGGACGGCGTGTCCATCGTGGTGCTGGCCAGTTCCTTGCTGCTGCCCACAGTCCAAGCCGCTGGCATCGACTTGATTTGGTTTGGTGTCTACATGGTGCTGATGGTCGAGATGTCAATGGTCACACCGCCCGTGGGTCTGAACTTGTTCATCATGCAAATGATGTCGGGGCGCAGCTTGGCGTTTGTGTCAAAAGCGGTGTTCCCCTTCTTTTTGATCATGGTGGCCTTTGTGATCGTCTTGGTGGCTGTGCCTGGCTTGGCAACTTACCTGCCATCTCTCTTGTTCTAGATCCCGATGGCCACCTGTGTGGCGCTGACGCG
>Ga0214921_10010494_pt1 | contig 11449 bp, 6 predicted proteins | sample LL1505_MetaG_FD_177992 | JGI IMG/M metagenome (GOLD analysis project Ga0214921, IMG submission 177992) | Freshwater microbial communities from Lake Lanier, Atlanta, Georgia, United States - LL-1505 | ecosystem: Environmental > Aquatic > Freshwater > Lake | place: USA: Georgia | collected 2015-05-28
GAGAACACGTTGTTGACGATGCGGATTGGGCACTTGATCGTCACGTCCTGCCACTGGAGGCCGACCTGCCCCATGCCGCCGTCGAGAAACTGGCCGCCCGTGAGCGTTGCCGAGTTGCTGGCCGTGTTGATGCCGCCCGCGGCGATCACCGTCGGCGTGGCAGCGGCGGGCTGCCCGAGGCCAGTGGCTGGTGTCAGGTAGAGGATGTCGCTGGCGGCGCCCGCCGTGGCCCATCCGGAGTTGAAGTGGATTCCGGAGACGGTGATCGGACCGGTGTCGTTTGCGTCTCCCACCACGTTGATGGAGCAGGAGTTGTGCTCGACGCGGACGGAGCCGTTGACCGTGACGCCGCGCCACTGCAGGCCGATGTCGCCGGTGCCGCCGTCGAGAAACTGATTACCGGAAAGAGTGCCGCTATTCGTGGCGGCGTTGACCCTGACAGCCGGCAGGGCGTTGGCTCCAGAGGACGCCGGACGGCCCGGCACCGCCACGGCCTTCGCGGACACGGTCGGTTGTGCCGAGAGCACTCGGGGCGGCACGCCGCCCGGGAAGGTGATGCCGCTGAGCCTGATGCTGCCCGCCACCGCGCCGGGCTGCTTTCCGGCCGTACCGTTGTTGGTGACTTTGAGCACGTTGTTGACGATCACCAAGCCGCTGGCATCCCGTGTGACCGACCTCCACTGCAGCGACGTGGCAGCGGCCGGACTGCTGAGATACTGCTGGTTAGTCCTGTTCACCGCGTTCGCTTTTCGGGCGTAGGCCGAATTCGGCACGAAGGGAGGCGGTCCAGCGGAGCCGGACGGCCCCACCGTGAGGCTGGCGAGTGTCGCCGGCTTGAGCCGGGGATCGCCGACCGGGCTCGCCGCGGAGCCGAACGTGACGTTCTGCACCGAGACGCCCGCGAGAGTCGATCCTTCGGGCTGGATCGACAGCGCATTGTGGACCACCTGCACGTCGCCGTGGACGGTCACGTTGGACCACTGGAGTCCGACGTCGCCGAAGCCGCCATCGGCGAACTGGCTCTGCTTGATAAGACCGCTGTTGGTGGCCGAGTTGGAAAGATACCGCGTCATGCCTGGGTTCGTCGGCGTGGGCAGCTTCGGCGACACGGGCATTCCCTGCGTCACGACGGCGGGATCTGCTGATAGCACACCGCCACCGGAGGCCTGTGAAGGAGTGAACGCCGACGGCGACGAGGTGAACGACACGTCTGCGACGGTGATCAGACCCTGGTTGGTGTTCTCGGACTGGACGGAGAGCGAGTTGTGCGTCGCCTCGACGTTGCCGCTCACCCGCACGTTCTGCCACTGCATGCCGATGTCGCCGAAGCCGCCGTCCGCGAACTGGCTGGCGACGATCCGTCCGCTGTTGGTTGCGTCGTTGCTTGAGCCGGTTGCGAGCGTGGTCCCGGCCGCACCGCTCGGCGTCACTGGGGTGACGGCCCCGGTCGACGGAGCCGTCGACGCGAAGCCCGGAGTAATCAGGAGGCCGAACTGCTTCTGGCCGGTCGTGATCGAGCTCACATTGTCGAGACTCGGCTGGATCTGCAGGCCGCTGTGCTGCGTGGCCACCCTTCCGCCGACCGTCACGTTGGACCACTGCAGACCGATGTCGCTAAACCCGCCGTCGGCCAGCTGGCTGGCGACGACGGCACCGGTGTTCGTCGCCGTGACCGGCGCGAAGAAGGTCAGGCGGATGGCCCCCGTCGCCTGCGGCCGCTTCGAGAGCATGAGCCGGTAGGGACCACCGATCGATTGGATGACGGTCTTGGGCGGAATGCCCCTGCCGGTGACCAGCATGCCAGGGTACAGCATGCTGGTTGGCGGAGCCGAGCCGGCGGAGCCCTTGGCGAACGTCACCAGACGCGTCGTGGCGGTAAGCCTTCCGACGAGGATCGGGGGCCCGACAGACGTGGGCCCCGTCGTCGGTTGAATCAGGAGTCGCTCCGCGCCGACATCGATCGAGCCACCCACCGTTACGGTCCGCAACTGCAGGCCGATGTCCCCAAAGCCGCCGTCGGCGAATTGGCTGTCACGGATGGTGCCGGTATTGACCGGCATGGCCTGCAGTACCGGCGAGAACGGCACGGTGATGGGCGCGACTGGCACGCTCGGCGAGCCCAGAGTCGTTCGCGACACGATCGAGAGGTCGCCGCCGACGGAGAGCCCGCTGGCCTGAATGCCGATTGGACCGAAGCCGCCGTCGTTGAACTGGCTGGAGGCGATGATGCCGGTATTGGTCACGACCCCTGGTGAGCCCGGCGGCACCATTGCGGGGAGCGGGTTCGCGCCGCCCACTGGCACGGGCTGCGTCCCTCCGGCTGCCGGCTTCCCGATCCCCTCGTCCACAACATCGACCCGCAGGCCGCCGTTGGGGAGGGTCACGTTCTGCAGTTGCAGTCCCACCGTGGTGAAACCGCCGACGTTCACCTGACTCCCGCTGATCAGCCCCGTGTTCACTGGCGTCTGTGGATAGCCGTATTCGATGGGCGGTGTGGGCGGCGTGCCGGTGTTGTTCGGGGCCGTCAGCTGCAACGATGCGCCGTTCTTCGTCGTGACGTCGAGCAGTTGCGTGCCGAGCAACGAGTAGCCGTAGGGCTGGAACTGGCTCGCGACGATGGAGCCCGTGTTGGGGTTCACCGGGGCGGCTGCCAGGGCCAGCCTCGGTTCCAATCGCTCGACCTGCACCAGCCGGTGGCGGCTGTTTCGCCTACCGCCGCGGTTGTGGTTGGCTTGTGACGGCATGTGAATGGCTGGTGGTGTGGAGGACGCCGGGCGCCGCGCCAATCAGGCCGCTCGCGGGACACAACGGGCCATCCCGGAGCCTAGTTCGCGCGGAGGACAACCGCAAACGCTGAACGCACCATCCCATTCATACGGGCCCCACGGGCACGGTGTTCGCCAAACGACCAGCAGCCCTGCGACGTCGCTTGCTTCTCGGGGGATCAACCTGCCAGAATTGGGATTCCTCGGCGACGGTGCCGAGCAAACTGCCACGTTGCGGAGGAAGAGCCACCATGCCGGCCGACGATATTCTTCTCGATGCCGAAGAGCGAATGGAGAAGGCGGTCGACGTGTATCGCCATGCCCTCACGGGCATCCGCACGGGACGGGCCAATCCTGGTCTCGTCGACTCGCTCCGCGTGGAGGTCTATGGATCGCCCACGCCGATCAAGGCATTGGCCAGCGTGGGCGCCCCTGAGCCCAATCAGATCGTCGTCCGTCCCTTCGACCCAGGCACCTTGAAGGATATCGAGAAGGCGATCCAGGCGAGCGACCTGGGCCTCAATCCGCAGAGCGACGGCCGCATGATCAGGATCACGATTCCCGCACTCTCCACCGACGTGCGTCGAAAGATGACTGCGCGTATCAAGGAACTCGGCGAAGAGGCCCGCGTGGCAATCCGGAACGTCCGCCGCGACGGCAATAAGGCGGCCGACACCGAGAAGACCGACGGCACCCTCACCGAGGACGATTGCGAGTCGACCAAGGAAGAGGTGCAGGAGTTGACCAAGAAGTACGAGGCCAAGGTCGGCGATCTCGCGCGAGCCAAGGAAGCGGAAGTGATGGAGCAGTGAACGCCGAGAAGCGTTTGCGCCCAGGCCAAGGATGAAGCAGCATGGGCGATCCAACTCGGGATGATCTGGTACGGGAAGATCGGTCTCGAAACGATCCCCCCGTGCGGCTCGACGGCGTCGTGAAACGCTACGGCAACCGCACGGTACTCGATGGCGTGTCGCTCGAGGTTTCTCCAGGCATCACCGGGCTGGTGGGACCAAACGGCGCCGGCAAGAGCACGCTGGTGCGGTCGATCCTCGGGCTCGTGCGGCTGGCGGCGGGAACCGTGCGGGTGTTTGGCCTCGATCCGACCCGGGAGCCGCGGCGGGTGCGGTCGCTCCTCGGCGTCGTACCGGAGGACGAATGCGCCGTGCCGGGTCTTTCCGGTGTCGAAATGGTGCGGTATGCGGCTCGGCTGTGCGGCCTGCCCGGCATGGAGAGTCTTCGGAGGGCCCACGAAGTACTCGACTGGTGCGACGCCGGACAAGAACGGTATCGGCCCGTGGAGACGCTCTCAGTGGGCACCCGGCAGAAAGTGGCGTTTGCGGCGGCGATCGTTCACGACCCCCGAATGGTGATCCTCGACGAGCCGACCAACGGCCTCGATCCCATCGAGCGACGGGCGATGCTCGGTCGGCTCCTCACGCTCGCCCGCAATCACGGCAAGACCGTCCTCATCTCCACGCACGTGCTTCCTGACGTGCAGTCGATCTGCGATCGGGTGGTCGTGCTCGCCCGTGGCCGCGTACGGCTCACCGGCTCGATCGAAGATCTCACCCGGCCGGCGATCCCCGCCCACCGGCTGGAAGGTGACGGTCCTCTCGACGATCTCGCCCGGCTGTTGACCGCCCGGGGCCTGCCGACGCGGCGGGAGGGCGAGCGCGAGGACGCCCTGCTGCTCGAACCTCCGGGGCCCGATCGGCTCGGACTCGTCTGGGAAAGTGCCCGCGACTCGAGGGTGGTCATCCGGTCGCTGGAACCGGCCCACAGGCCGCTCGAAGACGTCTTCGTGCAGGCGCTGCGTGCTGCCGACAACGCCGATGCATCAGACCAGGAAACCATCGGGAGGAAGGTGAGCCATGCCTCTCCATGATGTGGGCTACAGGCCCTGGCAGGGCGACCGCCGCGGTCCTGGTTCGGCCATTGGTGTGATCGCGTTCACCGGCATCCGGTTGGCCTGGACGAGCCATTGGCTCCGCCGCATGGTCTTGCTCGCGTGGAGCCCTGCGATCGTGTTTGCGATGAGCTTCTTCGCGTTCGAGCAGGCAATCGATGAGGACAGGCTGGCAAGCTTGCGGCAAGCCGCCCAAGTGGGTCGCAATCTCGACGGCGTGGGGATGCTGGGCACGGTCCTGGCCGACAGGCTGGGTGGATCGCTGCGCAAGGCCACCGACGATCCGTCGAAGCGGCCCGGTGATGCGCCGGCCATCGATGCCAAGATCGACATCATCGAGACGCGACACGTCGTCTGGTCGCGTCTTTTGCTGGCCTTCATGCGGGTGCCGCAGGCCGTGCTGCTGGCCGTGGTGATCGGGTTGATCGCTCCTTCGCTGATCTCCCGGGATCTGCGGGCAAAAGCCTGGCTGGTTTACTTCACCCGGCCTGTGGGACGGATCGAATACGTTCTCGGCAAGGTGGCCGTGCTCGGCGCGATCGTCGCCGCCATCACCGTGTTGCCGGCGCTCTCGCTGTGGCTGATGGGTGTGCTGGTGAGTCCGAGTATCTGGGTGGCCGTCGATACCTGGGACCTGCCGTTGAAGGCCGTCGCCGCGAGCGTCGCGCTCGCGGTGCCGACGGTGCTTTTGGCGCTGGCATATTCATCGGTCACCGCTGAGAGCAGGATTGCAAGCTTTGCCTGGTTTGCAACCTGGGCCGCCTGTTGGATCGCCCACTCGACCCTGACGACGGCCGACTCGGTGGCAGTAGCCCAGCAGGCCCAGAATGGCGACAGACCGGCGGTCGTCCGTCGGGAGGGCCGCGCCGGCGGTTCCTGGAGCCAGAACCCGTTTGGTGACGTCAAGAACGACCGCTCGCCAGCGGATCGGCGGTCATCGTCGCGGGATTTCTCGGTCAGTGGCGGGCTGGCTGGTCGGTTTCGCTGGCTGTCGCAGGCGGCCGGCATGGATCCGGCGATCGATCGTTGGGCATGGCTTTCGCCGTATCATGCGCTCGGCGTCGTGCAGGCTTGGATCTTTGGCATCGAGACCAGGCCGAGGGCGGTCGTGCCCTCGCTGCTCTCGCTCTCGCTTGTGTCGATTGGTGCCGTGCTCGTGCTGTTCAACAGAATCAATGCTCCGACCAGAGTCTGACGCTCCGGCCTTCACGTTCTGGGTTTCGCTTTCTGAAGTGTATGTTCGGGGTTCGATCTTCCGCCTTCGCCTGCCGGCCGCTACTCCCATGCTCTCTCTCACACACGTCACGAAGGTCTTCGGATCGGTGATCGGCGTGAACGATGTAACGGTCGACTTGGGGAGTGGCGCTCATGGTCTGCTCGGCCCCAACGGCGCCGGGAAGACGACACTGCTGGGGCTCATCACCGGTCAGTTGCGGCCCACCATGGGACAGATCCGGGTGTTTGGAGAGCGGCCCTTTGGCAACCCACGGGTCCTGCAACGGATCGGGTTCTGCCCCGCCGCCGACATCCTTGAACGACGGGCGACACCGCGGGAGTGGGTGCGGTATCTCGTCAGGCTCTCCGGCTTCGGGCCGCGTGCAGCAGCCGAGCGAGCCGATCGGGAACTCGATCGTGTGGGGCTTGGTGAGGCGATGGATCGGCCACTGTCCACGCTCTCGAAAGGCATGCGCCAGCGGGCCAAACTGGCCGGCGCCATGGCGCACGGACCCGATCTGCTCGTGCTGGACGAGCCCTTCGATGGGCTCGATCCCGTGGCTCGGCACGACCTCGTCGGCCTCGTCCAGCGCTGGGCGGTGGATTCTGACACCGGCACCAGCGGACCGCGGACGCTCATTGTCGCCAGCCACCTATTGCACGAGGTGGAGGCGTTGCACGCCGGCCTGGCAGTCATTCTGGGCGGACGTCTCGTCGCCAGCGGCACCGCCGAAGAGATTCGTGACATGGTCGACGCGATGCCGACGGAGATTCGGATCCGCTGTGACGCGCCGCGACGGCTGGCAGAAGCGGTCTGCGACACCACGAGTGCTGAGAGCATGCGGTTCGAAGGAGACGATCTGCTCGTGGTGGCGACGCGGCAGCCGCGGGCCCTCGCCGAGCGGATCGGCAGGGCTGCCGTCGAGGATCGGCTTGCCGTTAGAGAAGTGTCGGCTGCCGACCAGTCGCTCGAAGGCATCTTCGGTCGCCTCGTGCGACTGCATCGCGGGGTGGGATCATGAACGCTCCAGGTTCGAGGCCGTCCGATCGGTCGAGGTGGCCAGGCGAAATTGGCGCTGCGCTGGCCGTCGCGAGCTTTCAGCTCGGGCGGATGGTTTCCAGGCAGCGGCTGCTTTTGGCCGGTCTCGGCGTGATCTTTCCTGCGGCGGTCATGCTGGCGGTGCGGCGGACCGCGGCGTTGGGGCTCGACCGCGATCTGGCTGTTGCCATGATCTACGCGCTCGTGCCGGAGGCGGTCTGCATGCTGGGCCTGCTCGTGACGATGTGTCCCGCGGTGGCCGATGAACTCGAACGTGGCACCTGGATCCATCTCGCGGTCCGGCCCGGCGGACGCCGGGCCCTGCTCGTCGGCACCTATCTGGCTGCCGTGATCTGGACGAGCACCGTGGCCATTCTCGCGGCGGCTCTGGCCGTGTTCGTGGCTGGCGTTTCGAAGCCGGTGCCGCTCGTCGGCATGCTCGGGGCGCTCGTGCTGCTTTCTTCAGTCGGACGCGCGGCGCTCTTTGCGCTGCCGGCCGTCATCCTGCCGAAGCGGGCGCTCGTGGCGAGCGTGGGCGTAGCGCTCGTGGTCGAGTATTTGGCCGGCTTCATTCCGGCGGTTGTCAACCAGGCAACGGTGAGCCTGCGGCTGCGGAGCCTGCTGGTATCTTGGATGAGCTGGCGACGGCAGCTCCCGATAGAAATCCAGTTGCTCATCGATCCGCAGCCCGCCTGGGTGCAGATCTCGGCGATCTTCGCCCTGGCTGCGGTGCTGCTCGTGGTGGCGGTAAAGATTCTCGAATACCGCCAGTTTCCCCCCAGCACGGAGATCTGATGCGTGTCGGCCGGAGGCAAGGGTGGGATGATTGAGACGGTCGATCTCGTGAAGCATTACCGGGCCAGCGACGGCAGCGTCGTGCGGGCGGTGGATGGCGTTTCACTCACCGTGGCGCCGGGGGAGATGGTCGGACTCTTGGGTGCCAATGGCGCCGGCAAGACCACCACCCTGCGCGTGCTGGCCACGCTGCTCAAGCCCACCTCGGGAACGGCCCGCGTGGGTGGCTGCGATGTGTTGGCAGATCCGCTGGGCGCGCGGCGGCATCTGGGCTATCTGTCGGCGACAACGGGTGTGCCTGACCGGCTCTCAGCCCGCGAGATCATGCGGTCGTATGGCCGCCTGCACGGTCTCGAGGAGAGGCATCTCACACGCCGTATCGATGATCTGGTGCGGGTGCTCGGCTTGGTAGACTTTGCCGATCGGCCGACCGGTCGGTTGTCGTCGGGGCAGCGACAGCGAGTCTCACTGGCCCGCGCGTTGGTTCATGATCCACCGGCGATCGTGCTCGACGAGCCGACCAATGCCCTTGACGTGGTGGGTGCCCGTGATCTGCTCCACTTGCTCGACGGGCTCCGCGGCGAGGGCCGGGCGATCCTCCTCTCCACGCATCGTCTGCACGAGATCGAACACCGGTGTGACCGATTTGTGATCATCCACGGGGGTCGCGTCGTCGCGGCGGGGACTCCGGCGGAGATCGTCGGGCCACACGGGAGCCTGGAGGCGGCGTTCTTTGCGGCGATTGAACCGGCGTCTGTCGAGTCGGGTGCGTCAGGAACGCCAGCATGAATGAGGCCGATGAGATCCAGGTGGCGGAGGGTCGAGCGACCAGCGGCCTGCGGGCCAAGGCTCGGCTGGCACTGGCCCGTCGCGACCTGCTCGAATTCATCCGTGATCGCCGCACGCTCTTCGTCACGCTCCTGCTGCCGATGGCGATGTACCCCATTCTCGCACTCTCGAGCGCCTTAGGCGTACGAACCGCCGTCTCCGACATCGACTTCAGGGACAGGCCGAGCGATCTCGCCGTCGTGCTCTCTGGCTCCCGACGGGATGCCCAGGCGTTTGCCACCCGTGTGAATGGACTGCCACAGCCTGAGGACGGTGGCACCATGCCCAACTGGCCACGCTCGATCTCCTTCGGGTTTGCAACGGCCGATGAGGCACGCGTGGCTGTCGAAGCCGGTCAGGCCGACCTGTGGATCGAGGTGCCGAAGGATGTGCTTGACTCGCTTGACGGTGAGCAGACGCTGTCGATCGAGGCGCAGGGGCCCGCAACAGAGGTGCTGCCTCCGCGGGTCAGGGAGCAGTTTACGGCAGTCATGCGAAGCCTTGGCGACGACGCGAAGCGGCGGCGGATCGAGCGGGCCGGTCTGCCGGAAGGCTTGCTCAATCCGTTGGCTGTCCGCTTCACCGGGAAGACCGATCCCCCGGGCACCGTCTCAACCCGCAGCATTCTGCCGACCGTGGCCGGAGGCGTGTTCGTGCTGTTGGCGGTGCTCACGATGACCGGCGCGTTCTACCCGGCCATCGACGCCATCGCCGGCGAAAAAGAGCGGGGCACCATCGAGACGCTCCTGATCGCCCCCTGTGCGGCGATCGACATCGTGGCTGGCAAGTTTCTCGCGGTCTGGGCGGTGGCCCTGGCGACCCTGCTGGCCAACGTCGTCTCGATCGCCCTCACGACCGTGGTGTCGCTCCGCTTTTTACCGCAGGGTGGACAGTTCCTGCCGGACGGGCATGTGCCGATCGTGCTGGCGGTGTCGCTGCTGGCATTTATTGGCCTGTCGGCGGTGGCGGCAGCAATGTGTCTGGCTGTGACAACCGCGTCGAAGAGCGGCAAGGAGGCGCAGAACACGCTCACGCCAGTGCTGCTCTTTGCCAGCGCCCTCGCCGGCGCCGGCGCGGTCAGCGACGTGGGCAGGAGCATATTCCTGCCGGTCGTACCGTTTGCCGGTCAGGTGGCGCTGGCCCGGGCGACGCTCGAATCCGACGAGCGAACGACGCCGCACCATGGGGCTGTCGAGCATGGAGCCTCCCCGAAGACGCCCATCGGGCTCCCCAGCCGGCCTGAGGCCTCAGGTGTTCTCGAACGGCTGGCTCTGCCGCTTGCCATCTCGCTCATCTCGTCGGCCGTGCTTGTTTGGCTGCTCTTGCAGTGGACGGCGACCATGCTCACCGACGAGGAGATTTTGTTTCGTGGACCGGACGTGGCTGCCGGCCTGCTGACGCGGCCCGGTCGCCGCCGCCGACCGACCGTGGCGCAGGGCTTTACGGCGTTGGTCATCGGACTCGCTGGACTCTGGTACGCGCAGGGTATCGCACCGGCCGACTTTGCACTGGCGATTCCGGTGCAACAGGCCGCCGCGGTGGTCCTCCCGCTCGTCCTACTGATGGCCTGGCAGCGGGTTGATCTGGGACGCACCTTCCAGCTGCGCTGGCCGGTGGCCACCGGAGGGTGGAAGGACGGTGTGGGCTGGCGGACGGCGGCGAGCGTGGCCGGCGCCATGCTCGTCGGCGGTGGTCTGTTCGTCTTGGGCGCCGCGGTATTGTTGGCCGTACGTGGAACGCATGTGTCGGCGGAGGCAAAAAGTCTCGCTGAAAAACTGATCGGCATGATGCGCGACAGGCCGATCTGGCTGTCGTGGTCGCTGATCGCCCTGCTGCCGGCGATTGGCGAAGAACTTCTCTTCAGAGGCTGGGTCCAGTCGGCACTCATCGGAGCCTGGCCCAGTCGTGGCCGCGTGGTGGCGGGCGTGCTCGTGCAGGCGGTGTGTTTCGCGGTCTTCCATCTCCTGCCGGAACGGATGCCGCAGACCTTCGCACTTGGGCTGGTGACAGGCGTGCTGACGCTGTCCACGCGGAGCCTGCTCCCGGCGATCGCCTGCCATGCAGCACACAATTCGATGCCGCTGGCGATGCTCTGGCTGGCCGGTGGGCTGTCGGGATCGGTGGACACAACGTCCGCGGCAACGGCGGCCGCCACGGGGGTGAACCTATCGGCGGGGACGCTGGTAGCAGCCATGGCAAGCGTGGCGGTGGGAGCGGCCATCATCTGGCTGGCGATGCGCGGCCGTCCAGCGTCAGGGTTCGGACGGCTGCGAGCTGTCAGGATCGCCTCGGTGTTGGGAATCGGCCTCGTGGCAGTTGGCGACATGCTCGGGGCCGACCCGGCGGCGGCCGCGGACACGGTACCGACTGCCGCCATCGCGGCCCCAGAACGATTGCGGGTGGGAGTCGTGCCGATCTCTTCGGCGGTCGAATGGAAAGGCGATCGCCCCTCAGGCGTGATGATCGACATCTGGAACGATCTCGCGAGGCGTCTGGGGGTGGAGTCCGAATTCATCCAGGTGGGAACGTTCAAAGCACTGATGGAGATGGTGGCCGCCGGTGAGGTGGATGTGGGGCTGGGGCCGGTCGCGATCACCGAAGAGCGGGAACGGTCCCTCGACCTCACTCATCCGGTGTTTCATTCCGGCCTACGGGTCGCCGTGCGACAGCGGAATGAATCCGGATTCCTTCCGGCAATGACCTCGCTGCTGTCGTGGGATTTACTGCGACTGCTTGGCGCGGTGCTGACACTGGTCATTGTTTCCGGCCACCTGCTCTGGTGGTTCGAACGAGGTGGCAATCCGGATTCTTTTCCGCCGCAGTACCCGCGTGGCGTATGGGAGGCCATCTGGTGGATCGCCTCGACGATCGTCGCCGGCGGCTGCGACAATAAACATGTCG
>Ga0214921_10010496_pt1 | contig 11447 bp, 14 predicted proteins | sample LL1505_MetaG_FD_177992 | JGI IMG/M metagenome (GOLD analysis project Ga0214921, IMG submission 177992) | Freshwater microbial communities from Lake Lanier, Atlanta, Georgia, United States - LL-1505 | ecosystem: Environmental > Aquatic > Freshwater > Lake | place: USA: Georgia | collected...
ACCCTGCCCGTATTTTACGATATAACAAGGTGCAGCCATAAGAGCCTTGTCAGCGTGTTTCTTAGGTAAATTTACTGCATATGGACCCGGACTACCAAGAACTGTCGTGTTGACGGTGGTTCCATATCCTACTCTGCTAGCAAAATAGCCTATTACGTGACCACGGGATTTATCGTCAGTTGGACCACTTAAATAGTTCATATCATGCCAAGCTCGGATGCCTTGAATTCCTCCGCCATATGGTGCTGGCTCGGTAACTACAGTTACTGAAGCTCCCGTTCCAGTTCCAGTAATCTGTCCCGTTACTGGTGGATATACTACTGTGAAATTACCAACCAAATCTGATGGGGGCGTAATTGATTTAATAGTCCAATCGGTTGGAACATCTGTTACAATAGCTACCGCTTTTGCACCAACATTTCCACCTCCAGAAATAGTTACAGTTGGCTTATCCTCATACATTTTTGTACCGCCAGTAATACGGATTCGGCGAATGTACTGTCTATCAGGAGTTAGTGATATTGCGCCGCCACTTCCCTGTCCTCCTGTTATCACTGTAGGTGGAACTGATAAGTATCCGCTTCCACTATTGATTGTATTGGCTTGTACAAGACAATTAGATTCTAATGTGAACATTCCAAGATTCGCATCATTCGATGTTACAGATCCTTCGCTATTTGAAACCGTACAAGTATAAACTCCAACATGTGTATTGGTTGCAGCTGTGATTGTATAACTAGAATAAATTGCACCGGTAATTGGATTACCATTCCAGTTCCATTGGTAAGTTAATGGCGGCGTTCCAGTAGCGTTACATACAAATAGTACATTCTTATTTGGAAGCACAGTTTGAGATGGAATATTCTGAAGAAATGGTATCCCAACTACTTTCAATATAGTAGTTGCTGTACTACTACCCACATCATTTGTAGCTTTACATGAATACTTTCCTGAATCCATAAAAGAAGATGATAAAATTGTATAGGAATTTTTAGTTTGGTTAAAAATAGGAAGACCTAGAACTGTGTCGTCATTATAATTTGGATCATTAATAGATTTAAAGTACCAAACATAAGTTAGGGGAAGTGAACCTAGTGATAATACAGCAGTAAGTGTTGTAGTGACGCGTGGAGTGGCAGAAGTAGATCCTCCAGTGATTGATGAAATAACAGGTGGACATGGGTTTACAGTAAGAACCATAGATGAACTTACTGGAGAACCGCCAACAGGCGTAACCGTACAAGTATAAGTCCCAGAATCACCTTCATAAAATGCTCCTATTTTTTTAGTGACTGTGGAAGTATAAGTTGGACCCGCCACATTCGTAACATTGTATAGAGAATCTAATGGTACTGGTCCAGATCCATTATCAAAAGTCCAGCTGATTGGTTGATTATAGTAATTTAGAATAGTAGCAGTTATTGTTGTTCCTAATTGACTAGCATTGACTGTTTGATTAGATAATGGTTGAAGTACAACTGGGCTAAAAGTTAGCCTTGTATTTACAGATTTTGCGCTGGGAGCTCCAACCGCAGCTTCAGTAATAGCTTGATTGGTTGCAGTCGCCAACGGTTCTATCGTCCAATAATTTATAATTCCAATAGCGAGTGAATTGTAACCATTCTGTCCAAGTTGGGTAATTGAACGAATACTGTAAGAATTTGCTACTGAAGCGTTCTGACCAGCATACCACGAACCATTTTGTGCGTATCCTCTATAACCATAGACACCGCCGCCGCTGGCGTAGAACTCCGCCGCTTCGCCGGACACCCCGCCGCCGCTGCCAGGCCCATATTCACTCCAGGAGGGGGTGCTCAAGGGACCCCCGTTACCAACATTAGGATTAATCGATAAAGAAGAATAACCCGTAATGTCAGTGTCTGGATCGAAAGTGTATGTACTAGTTAGTTCTGAAACCGGTTTCTTACTTAATAACCAAACAATCTTTCCACCACCATAAGGGTTCCGAATCCCGGGATAAGGCCAGTTACTCGACTGGTTTCCTATAAAAACAAGTTCTATCTGTGGCGCATTTGCGTTTTGAGTAGCAATTAGACGAGTAGTACCACTAGCCCATGCACTACTGCCAATGATATCCGACGCCATTTATAATCTTAAACTTCTAAAATATATTTAATTACAAATCTACATGGGTAAGCATATGACGACGGCAGCATGGACGGACGAGCTTCAGGTCGTCTAGAGCCTTTCCTTCAGCCGTCTTGGTTGTAGTAGCCGTCAAGTATTCCATTTCATCCTTCTTGCCTTCAGCTTTACGGTATTCCTTGACTTTCTGGACATACAGATCCCAGCGGCTCGCCAACCAAGGATTGTTACAAGTAAAACACTCAATTGGAATAATCATCTTCTTACTTTATTCTCTTCTTTTCCTTCTATATTCGTTTTCTAACTCAAATATAATAGACAAATGAAAGATGCCAACTATGCCCTTGTAGTTTTAGGTGTTCTGTTAGTTGTGATTGTGTTCAAGCAGTTCAGTTTTGCCCTACTTGAACTTTTATTAAAACTCACACGACCAGGAGCAACAGTTCTGCTTCTCTCAGTCGTTGTATGGCTGTACTCAAAAAATCTACTGTACACTGCCCTTGCATCAGTAATTCTCGTAGTATTTTTACTGAAGGATCTGTGGACAGGATATGTCCGCTCAGACGCTCGTCGCTTATTTTTAGAAATGGGTCTTGATAGTGCGCGCTTCGATCCTCTAACCAGCATTGATCTACAGTTCGCCAACGGTACCGCCGTTCACGATGCTCCATCCATGCTCCATCGCGATTCTCAACCTTCTTTACTTATTTATCCCCCTTCTGCCGAGACACTAGCCCAAATGAATGGAGAATAGACACAAAGGTTCTCCCCCTCACCACATAATACTCAGTTCCTGTGCGCCCCAGTACTCGGAAATACCGCTTGGAAGACGACGATGAATAATGAACGGCAATTTCTTTTGCTCAACCTCTTTCTCTGCAACATTCCATACAAACTGAGGATCAGAAGTAATCATTCCGTCCAAAGATATTAGGGGTTTACTTCCCTCTGCTATCTGCTGGGCACGAGTTCCAACAAGAGTTGTGTACTCGTACTTTGTATAATATGGTTTGGTAATGCGCTGACCTGTAATAGAATCCCGCACGGATTCACGATCAACAGGTTGAACTTCAGGATGAAGAATGCGAGAATCAAAACGAAGTTGGTCCATTACTTACTTCTCTAAAATTATATCTATATTCTTTCCGTTTTAATACATCAGGCCTATAATCCTAAATGGAACTTCTGGAAGTGTTTGGTTCTGACTTAACTGTTGTGAATGCTGCTCGCGTTTCGTTCGCCAAGGAATCCACTGAGTTTTCGGCTCAGGATGCTAAACTTATAACATATTTAGCTAAACACAACCATGTTTCACCATTTTTTCATCCCCAAATTCGTCTACGACTAAAAATGCCGATCTTTGTTGCACGGGAATGGTACCGTCATCAAATTGGGTTTGCGCGCAATGAAGTGTCGCGCAGGTATGTTGATTCTCCTCCAGAATGCTGGGTTCCAACACCAGATCAGATTCGCGAACGCGATCCTAAGCTGAAGCAGGGAAGTAAAGAAACTCCAGTTGTTGATGCTGAAACTGTTCATCAACTAATTAAGACTCATACGGAAGTCAATGTTATGGTATATCAAGATTTGTTGTCAAAGGGAGTAGCCCCTGAAATTGCTCGATGTATTCTTCCGCAATCTATGTTTACTGAATTCATTGAGACAGGAAGTTTGGCAGCGTATGCTCGTCTGTACAAGTTGCGCACCGATCCTACAGCTCAGCGCGAGATTCAGGAGTATGCTCGTAAGCTCGGTGAACTTTTGGAGCCACTGTTTCCAGTATCGTGGAAGGCTCTTACATCTTCCGCTTCTGAGTCACCAGCTTAGCTTTCTTTCCTCGACATGAAAAACGGCGGATCGTGCGTCCCTGCGGCCACAGAATAGCCTTGGTGCAAATCGCCGTAGCTGCACCTTCCTTTGTTTTCGCCAAGTTGCGACGAAGCGTAATTTTTTTAGAAACATCCTTAACACACCGACAGAACCGTTCAGCTTGCGTTACCATTCCTTATTAAACTGCACGAGAGGATTGTTCCCACTTGGTGTCACAATTTACACATCCATAGAGCCATACAAGCTTCTTTTCATCAAGCTTTACAGCAAACACATCGGGCTTTGCACCGGACTTTGAAGAACATTCGGCGTTCGGACACACGATATTATGAAAATGCTCGAGCGTAGGATCGTGTTTCAAGTAAGGGTTGGTACTTAAAGTTGACGCTCTGTCTTCACGAAGAATGTGTTCGTACACCAGAGGGTTCTTGTCATCTACCTTCTCCTTGTACTCGCACTTATTGCACGAAAACACGGCAGTCTTGGTTCCGTCTACTACGCTCTCGTCGATCGGATAGAGCATGTTGCGACAAGCTGGACAGAACTTCATCTACTTATTCTTTACTTCAACACTCTCTATAAATTCGTTTTAAAATACAAAGGATATGGATATGGATGTATGCGGTCGTTGTTGGTACCTTTTTCGACTTGATGAACTGATATATGGAGTTTGTTTCCAATGTTCGTCAAATAAGTAGTTCCTTTAAAACGGATAATTCCGTAAATTATTCTGGGAGTAACAACTACGAATGTCGAGCAAGGACAAGCTACAGGAGTTTCTGAATAACCACAAGGCGGATGGTGTTTGGACTCATGTTTCACTAGCAGGCGGCTCTTACTTTATTGGCGAAGATGATCGCGAGCGGTTCTATGCGCTTTACACCGAAACGATCACAGATCAGGAGAAGCAGTATCTAGCTGAAAAGTCGTCCGAAATTGGTCCTCTCCGCATTGACTTTGATTTCATATATTCTCGCGAAGTTGAGAAACATCTACATACTCGCGACCAAGTATGTTCCTTTGTTGGAGCGTACATGAATGAGATTTGTCAGTATCTAGAAATCCCTCAAAATGTTCAGCTGTATGTCATGGAAAAGCGCCGACCCACACTGGATTCTAAAAAGAATGTCAAGAAATCAGGAATTCACATTGTTGTACCGGATGTGTGTACACACAAGTTTGTAGAGCAGCGCGCTCGCCGCAATCTCCTGAAAACTATGGATCAGCATTTTGGCGGACTGCCACTGACGGAATCGTGGGAGAAGGTGTATGATGAGCAGGTTGTGAATCGTACTGTTCCGTGGACGCTTTACGGTTCACGAAAGAATGATGTAAACTCTCTACCTTATCTAGTTTCGTATATTGTAGACTGGACACGGAACGGGCTCAAGATTATTGATGAAGTCCCGAAAGAGTCGGTGAGTTTGATGAAGACCCTATCTCTGTATCGCGAGGAGAAGGATGGCGTTGAAACTCCGATGACCGAAGAGGCTCGTAAGATTTATGCTGGACTGAAGCATCAAAATTCAGAAGTTCGGATTTCAGGTGGTCGAGCAATGGCTCCCGCACGCGGTCGTCCGGCAATTCGAGGAGGAGAACCTGGGTCTCGTGGATCATCGCCTACGGGTCGTATTGTGATTCCGCCACTAGACCCCGACCGTCGTAATTATATCCGCGATCATGTGATGAATATGAATCCCGAGCGAGCGGTAGCATACGGTGACTGGCAGAAAGTGGCTCAGTGTTTGTACAATATTCACCCTGATCTTCTTGATGTGTTTCTGGATTTCAGTGCTCAGGCAGAAGATAAGTATGATGAGGCAGGATGTATTAATATGTGGAATGCCCTGAAGTTCCGCAATGATGGCGATCGGGTGCAGGAAGGTACTCTGCGATACTGGTCTCGCGAAGATAACCGTGAAGGATACATTTCTATCGAGGCGTCAAATGTAGACCGACTAATTCTGGCAGCGTGTTCGGGAACAGAGCACGATGTTGCTGCACTCATTCATGCCAAGTTTCGTGATCTGTATGTATGCTGCGATTTTGGTAAGAATGTATGGTATCGTTGGGCAGGACATATTTGGCGCGAGACGGATCGTGGAATCAATCTTCAGCTCAAACTTTCGAAGGAAATCGCAGGTTTGTTCTTGAAGAAGACGAACGAGATTGGAAAGGAGATGGAGACGCGGAATTTGCTGACTTGTACGGGCGATAACAAAAAGGAGTGTGGGACATGCGAACATTGTCAGCTGGATCTCCAGCGCGATAAGTTCAATATGATTTATACGAAACTGAAGACTACCAAGTTCAAGGATAATGTTATGAAGGAGTGTCGTGAACTGTTCTTCGACGAAGAGTTCACGAAACTTGTGGATTCAAACAAGGATTTGATCGCTTTCAATAATGGTGTTATGGACTTGACGACAATGAACTTCCGCGACGGTAAGCCTGAAGATTACCTATCATTCTCGACGATGATTGATTACGATGCGTCAAGGAAGTATTATGAGTACGATACTTGGAATACGGTAGATACATTCATCAAGCAGGTTCTTCCCGATCCTGTTGTGCGTGATTACTTTATCAAACATTTGGCTACGAATCTGGTGGGAGGCAATACTGCCCAGAAGTTTCATGTTCTCACGGGTTCAGGTTCAAACGGTAAGTCTATGATCATGAACTTGACTTCTACTGCTCTGGGCGATTATGCTTGCACTGTCCCAATCTCACTCTTTACTCAGAAGCGTAAGGGTTCGGGCAATGCAGCTCCCGAAGTTATCCGACTCAAGGGAAGGAGGTTCGTAACGATGCAGGAGCCAGATGAATCAATTGCCCTGAATACTGGATTGATGAAGGAAATCACTTCGGGCGAGAAGATGTATGCCCGCGACCTATTCAAGTCGGGCACAGAGTTTGAAGTACAGGCAAAGTTTCATCTGGCATGTAATGAGAAGCCAAAGATCAATACCACAGACGGCGGAACTTGGCGTCGTCTAGTCGTAATCAACTTTCTATCAAAGTTCGTTCTAAAACCAAGTGCGCCTAACGAGTTTCCAATGGATGAGAGTATTCAGTTCGCAGTTCTGACAAAGGAATGGGCAACGCCGTTCATGAGTTATCTAGTTCATATTCTGACGGAAGGTAAGGGGTTGCGCAAGCTTCCGCCGCCAGATAAGGTTTTGGAGTATACTTCGGAATACCGTAACGAGAACGACGGAATTGCGAGGTTTGTTTCTGAGAAACTTGTTCCTGTAGTTGAAGGCGATGAGATTGTTCCAGTCGACAAGACGAGTCTTCGCCGTATCTTCAAGCAGTGGATGGCAGATAACGATTTGCGTCTTGCTCCCAACGAAATGGAAAAGCGTGTTGAAGTTTCGTATGGAAAGTATCATAAAGGTGGATGGACTAATTTCAAGATTGAAGCCTGAATATAAACATAAATAGACCTTAATCTAATAGTAATTTACTGACCGTAATTTGAATTTTTTAACGACGGCGACGATGGGTCTTCTTGGCATGCTTGCGGTGCTTGCGAGTCCGACGACCACCTGTTAGTGTCTTTCCAGCATCTTCAGGAGCAATTGTCTTACCTAGTAAATCCTTAGTTCCCTCATCAGTAGCAACTGTTTTTACTGGAGGGGCGGCAGATACTGCAACATCACGAACATCCGCAGCTGTTGAGCTGAACCACTTACGGGGATCTAATGACCATTCGCCACCACGCTGTTTCTTTCCCATTATTATTTATACTCCAGATTTACTTACGACCGCCGACAGGGACATAGGCGCGAATGTATGGTAGAGTTAGGGAAACAACCGCAAAGGCAATGAGCAGATTGAATGACGCGCCAATCGCATCACCAATGCTGAGCTTGATGGGACCAATGCTGAGAACATACTGTCCTACTGCCTGCTGAACGCCGGGAAACAGAACAGCTACGAAGGGTGTGACTAGATCACGGGTAATTGAGCCAAAGAACTGGCTTAGTGCAAATCCAAGGTAGATAGCAACCGCAAAAGTCATGACTGTCTCATTAGCGCTCATTTACAATTCCCCTAAGAAATCTTTTTGCGGTAAAGAGTAGTGATATGGGGTATGATACAACCTTCTGGGGGCCAAGTGCATGGCAACTATTTCATTTAATTGCGTTCTTTTCCCCGAATCCACAAGAAGTTCTGCTTCAGATGAAAGAGATGTTGCCGTGTAAATTCTGTCGTGCGAGTACAGCGGAGTTTGTTGCTAAACATCCGCTAAAAGGCGATCCAGGCAAATGGTTGTACGATATCCACAATATGGTGAATAACAAATTACGAACGCAGTGCGCTTCCAATCCTGAAGTTCGGAATCCAGGACCCGATCCATCATTTGAGGAAGTGAAGGCAAAGTATGCGGCAATGAAACCCACTGCCGTTCCTGGACGCGATTTCTTATTTGCCATGGCATCTAATTACCCCGATGAACCACAACCGGAAGATATGGCTCGGCATCGCGAATTTATTTCAAATTTGGGCGAAGTATACCCTTTTGAAAGTTTGAGAACAGTGTTTAAAAAGTACGCAGCAGACCACAGTCCGGTACCGTTAGAGAACAAGAAACAGTACCTCAAGTGGATGTACGGTCTTCTGAAATCGTTATCTCGCGCCTCGCATTCTGAAATCTTATCATACCGCGGATTCTCTGCTCGTGCCCATTACTTTGCGAGTGGATGTGATCGTAAATCTTACCGCGGAAAAACATGCCGCCGAACAAAAAAGGGGTTTCTAACCAAATCTCGTGATGCCAATCGTACTCGTCGTATAGTTTCAGCGGCTCTTCTTTAGAAGCTTTTCCTGTGCCCGAACATGTTTTTGAGTGAACGCTTTTTTCTCTTTACGCTTCTTGAGTTCTTGACGAGTATTTGGTGGATCCATTTTACTGTGTGTTTAATTTACATGAATATATTCGTTTTTACCGTCTACGCCCTGCAGTTACTACCGATGGTACATACGAGTATCCTGTCCTTAAAGGCGGACTTGTCATATTTGCGAGAATTACCGAAAAGGTAATGCTATTGAATAGGTAGGAAGTTACAGTATTCTGCTCAGAAGCTGGAATATATTTTGGAATCCACCAATATACACCGGATAGTGCTACAACAAGAACAATACCGTAAAATACAACTGGAAAAGCTAGTGAAGTATCCTGTAAGCGCGATTCAAGAAGTGCTACTACAAGTAATAATCCCGAAAAGCCCAACCCAACCCAATCCTTAATCATAACCTGCTTATCCTCGGGTGTATATTTGGGTATTATCCACAGCGTGGAAACAAGTAGAATAGTTAAGAGAATAAGGAATAAAAATATATTCATTTATACTTATGTGTTAAAAATACTCTATTATATTCCTTTTTATTACCATGGAGCTTTGGTACTCAGTGGTAATAGGAACTGTGATATACTGCTATGTGCAGTTTTTCAACAAAAATGCCCGTACATATCTAGAGAGCGGGAGGACACAGCCCTTCTCGCTAGATAGTATGTTAGGTTACACGCGTCGGGAATCGAACCCGAGTCAAGACATTGGAAGTGTCTCATTCTACCACTGAACTACGAGTGTTCTCAAAACCCAGTAAAGTACTGAGAACACTCAAGTTTGGAGGGAGTGGGATTCGAACCCACGAAAGATTACCTAACAGATCTTAAGCCTGTCCCGTTTGACCGCTCCGGAATCCCACCGATTTATATACCACGGATGCGCTTAAATGCTAATTTGGCTGATATGTTTGCAGATTTAGGAAGTTCTACCATGGCGTACCTCCCATACTCAGGAAACTCTATACGCCCGTCCCACGTATTTCCTATACTCACCCATGCGGAAATTTGTTCACGCAATTGAACGAACCCTCCTGAAGTTGGTGATACTCCCCCTTCTTTCAACTGATTCAGAATATGTATTCCTTCTTTTAAACGATCCTCTTTCGTCTTGAGGTTCTGCATTAGTTCTTTTTTATAATTGCTACATAGATTCCATTATGCCATTGTTTTTGTTCTGGACTTCCCCACGGCGGATGGGTGTTATTATTTGTAGTTCGTATTTCCCTGTGATATAATACAGTTAACTTTAGCTCTTTCAAAGAATCAAGCGTTCCCTCTCTAACTTCTAGCCAATTCCAATCATCTACTATAAAAATGAACATATCATCTAAACATTTATAGTAATGAACTAATGCTTTATAATGACTGTCTTTAGTATGATTTCCATCATACATATAAACATTAAACTTCGGTAGTTTAGAAACATCTACAGTATAACAATCCTGCTCAATAAAGGCAGCATCATTTTTTCCCTTGTATTTGTAAAAATTCTGTAAAAATTCATTCTTTGGTCCACCAAATTCGCTCCAATTGTCAATACAAACAACTTTAGCTTTGTTACCACACATCGCAGAACAAACCGAAGATCCCTTCCAAGTTCCTATTTCTAAATATCTCGAATCTTCTTTATTCATTAGATTATTGTAAAAATGCCTTGTCTTCTTACCAGTCATTCCTTCCATGTTCAGCAGTTCAGGTGTAACTTTTGATATCTCATTTTCAGCATTTTTAAATGCCATTTCGATATGTTGTTTAAGTTCGTGTAATAACATATTTATACTTATAACCGAAACCGTTTCTTAAAATCTGCAACGCTAGCTTTGAATGAAGGTTTATTCCACAAAACCCATTTTGATAACGCACCTGGAGTATCGGGTTTTTGCCAGTGCTCACCCATTCCTGAATGCCGCTTCAAATAACGCAGCTTTCGAGTAGGATTTTTATGTTTCGTGTAATCCGACATTCCTGCAGCTCCAAACGGGACTACTTTCTGGTGTCCGTCTGGGTACACAAATGTCGCATCGTACTTCTTTTCAGGTTTGTGTGATTTACGAATTGATTTCAGTTTCAGTCGTCGAGTTTTCATATTATTCTTTAATAAGAAATCATAATGGAAGAGTGGAATAAGGCTGTTCGTTTACTGAAGGATGATAGTATAAATCCTAACCAAACGGGTAACTTTTGTGAACGAGTTTTTCAGGATGTGCATCGCATGCGAATCAAGGATAAGGGAAAGTTTAAACAGCGCATGGGATCGGATTTTGATATGTGGACTCTCGAGTTACGAGAACAGTATCCTCAGGATATTGTTGTTCAAATTTTGAACGATGATGAGTTTTGGAAACTTACTCTAAAAGTTGCGCGTGGCTGGTAAGTCTGCCACAGTTTGTGCACATAATACGAGGAGTAGTACACTTACATAGAGAGGTAGTTTCTTCATTCATAAAAGGCATGTGTTGACCACAGTTTATGCATATCGTTCGAGTAGAAGTACATTTACATAATTGGATATCTGGTTCTGGAGCTGGTGCTGGTTCTGGTTCTGGTTCTGGAGCTGGTTCTGGTTCTGGAGCTGGTGCTGGTTCTGGTTCTGGTTCTGGTTCTGGTTCTGGTGCTGGTTCTGGAGCTGGTGCTGGAGCTGGTTCTGGTTCTG
>Ga0214921_10010498_pt1 | contig 11446 bp, 11 predicted proteins | sample LL1505_MetaG_FD_177992 | JGI IMG/M metagenome (GOLD analysis project Ga0214921, IMG submission 177992) | Freshwater microbial communities from Lake Lanier, Atlanta, Georgia, United States - LL-1505 | ecosystem: Environmental > Aquatic > Freshwater > Lake | place: USA: Georgia | collected...
AGTTAAATTTAACCTGATCTTTTTGCTTTGCTCTAGCCTTTTCTAATTCAGCCTGACGCTCAGCATCTCTCTTTTTCTGATAGGCGTCTAAATCATCATAAGAAGGTTCAATCTTTTTAACCTCTTCCTTTGACTCAGAAGCTTCAATGACAGGTTTTTTAGCTTTTTTTCCAGTCATTGATTCATATAAAGCAGGGTCATTAACCTCCATAAAAGCTCCCCATTTCTCAATAAATTGATTATGAGTTTCTTTTATGAGCTGATTTAGAGTTGGCTTTGTTTTGACACGGCCATCGCTTTTGTAGCGAGGATTATTCAAAAAACTCCTTTTATTTCGTGCATAATAACTGATTTTAGATTGAGAAATATTTTTCATTTTTTTTCTCCTTTTCTTCTTTTTTTTTGCGCTTTTAAAAGAAGATCTTCAAACAATTGAACTCTACTAATTAATCTTCCTTCAATTGTATTCAGTTTCAGCAAAGAACTTCCAGCCATAGAATCTCTTGTAAAAGCAACCCCAATTAAAGATTGGTTTTTCAAAACTTTTTTCTGATCTCCTTGCTTAAAATCAACATGAGTTATTTTATCAGAGGCTTTAGGTTTATAAGTGTCTGCATCATATTCCAGAATTTCATTTCCATAAATTCCTGTTTCAATTAAACCAACCCTTCTCAATCTCCATAATAACTCAATGAGTTTTATGAAAATTTCCTCCTCACATACACCCTTAGGTTTATAAACCTGAAACATGCTTTCTTTAAGAGCATTAAATTCTTCAATGCTCTCTCCAATAATCACATGTTTTTCTGCAGTTAAGCCATGAGTTAAAGCATTACCACTTACCTTATCTTTTCCAGATACAGTTCTAGGGCCAGTACTCATCTTGGCATTTTCTCTATTAGCTCTAACCTTATTGTCAGAAACTATCTTAAGTTTGCGAATTGCTTGCATAATATTTACTCCTTATTTAAAATTACTTTTAGTTAACGCGCAGCAAAATGCTGAGTGCTAACACACGTTTCTTTTATGAGATGCCCACCAAATGGCTTTATTTAAGGGCGCGTAATTTTAAAGACTTACGAAACTATAGAGCTTAAAGCTCGCAGGAATTAATCCTGAATTATTAATATAACAAAAGAATATTATTTTGTCAACCTCTAGTAGTAATTTAGATTTACTTAAACTTACGTTGAATTATTTTGAAATTTTAGCCGGAGCCTTCAACGATTAAATTACGCTCGTAATCACTACAAATTTTACAATCAGGTTTTCTTTCTGGGCTTTTAACTTGTTCCAAAATATCTATTAAACGAGTAATTTGATTAAAAAAATCTTCAATACTTTCTTTATTTCTAATCAATGGATAATAATTAATTTTAAAATTTTGTTGAAACATCTCGTTGTCATGTTTGTAAATATTCTTAGGAGTAAATTGAATAAGTCCTAAATGCGTAATTGGCGACAATTCAGGGGTTTTAGAACTTTTTAACTCTCCAGGATTTTCAAATATTTGAGCATAAGCTTCTAATTGAAACCTATATCCTTGTGTTTTATCTTCTTCCGTTGTTGTTTTAAAATCCATGATTCCATAGCCTTTTTCATCAAATTTTATAACTAAGTCAGGTTTTCCTATTAAATAAAAGTCTCTAGACTTATTATCTTTTAGAGTTCGAGATGTAATTGTTCCGGGCAGTTCTAAGTTCTTAATTTGAATTTCTTCTTCTTTTTCCTTCTTTCTACTTTTTTTCAAATCTGCTGAGGGTGTTGTAAAAAATCTGCCCTTAGGAAGTGCTGGCACAAAGTCTTCTGTCTTCATGCTTATAAAATATTTTTTTTGTGAGACATCAAGGGTACTGAAAACACCTGGAAATGGTTTTTCGTATTTAATCCCAAATTTTTTATTTAAGTAATAACAACGATCACAGTTAGCAAATGTCACGTCACTTGGAGCAAATTTATACATCCTATTTAATTATTAACGCACATTTCATTTTTTTCTTTTTTGCTTTTTTTAAATCTTTTTATCTTATTAATTGGCATTTTTTTATACTTGGCAAGCAAAGGGATAATTTTTAGTGCTTCGTACTTATTCATTTAATACAGAGGTTTTCATCCATTGAACTTTCCTTCTTTGAATATTCCTTCATCTTTTTTTCCGTCTGGATGAGTAAAAGTTCCTTTTCCATCTTGTTTATTATCTTTCCATTGCCCAACATATTTTGCTCCTTGCTTCCATGTATAAGTTCCTGTTCCGTTTTTGTTGTCATCCTTATATTCTCCTACGTATTTTCGTCCGTCTGACATAGTAAGAGTTCCTAATCCATGTTTGTTATCATTTTTCCAATCACCAATATATTTGTGTCCCTCTCCCCAAGTATAAGTTCCTTTCCCATGTTTTTTACTATTCTTAAATTCGCCAACATACTTGTCTCCATTAGAATAAGTTTCTGTTCCAAATCCATCATATTTATCATCTTTGAACTCACCTATATATTCAAGCATACTTGGAGGGTTATGAATCGGTGACGCAACATAACCTTTTGGAAGTTTTTTGTTAATTTCATTATATTGAGATCTAATCTCATCTAAGTATTTTAAAGTACCTTTTCCATTTTTTTTTCCATTTACAAATTCACCGATATATTTAGTAAATTCGGAAGGATTAGATAAAACACCTTTTCCATGCGGCTGATCCTTGTTATTTACTTCGCCATCATACATACCTATTTTTAAATTTAATTTTTTTTTCATACTAATTTAATATTTTTTCTTTTCTTTTATGAGTAAAGCCTTGATCCAAAATTCTTGCAATTGCTAAACGTAAATAAACAAAGAAATTAGACCAGTCCTCTTCTCGGTCCTTGTGTGCTGAATTTAACCAGGGTAAATTGGTCTGCTTAATATTAAATTCACGAATAATAAAATCATCAATGAAATTCATAAGCTCTTCTCTTTCTTTATAACTATATCTTGCGAAGATAAAATTTATTATTTCTCCTGATTTTACTGGGGTATTACTGTCATCTTTTTTAAAGGTATCTTTAAAAAATTGACCTATTTTCGAACGATCCATAGTTTTTCTCCTTGCTAGTTAGTTTACTAGAAGTTTGAAAACTTTGAATGTTATGAGATATAAAAGTATTAAGACTTGCTACTTAAGACCGATCCAACATTACATTACAAGGTTATGCCAAACGTCTTGAAACTACATTATATATAATTAACTATTAATGCAATATATTTTTTTAAAATTATACAGTTTGTTATTAACGCCTGATTATTCACATCCACTACAAACTGAAATCTGAAATGTTTAATAAGTTTAATTTTGAAACCTCTTTAATTGCTCTTTTATTTTATAATATAATTTCTATTAATATTAAGCATTTTCAACATATTCTTGATTATAATAAAAAACTTAATCTAATAGGTTAAACAATTGATTAGACAATTATTAGAAATAATGATAAAATTATTAAAATAACAAATTAAAAACAATGAGTAAAATTGATAAAAGAGGAAATTTTTTAAAATATGCAAATAAAAGACTTTCTAATTGCGTATTAAGTTTAAAAAGATTGGGCAACTTAGCAAATCGTAGCTACTATGAATACAAAGACAGTGACCAAAAAATAATATTTAAAATCTTAAAGAATGAAATTGATGAATTAAAAAGAAAGTTCGAACAATCTTCAAAACAAAAAAATAATAAAGAGCAACAAAATTACTTTGAATAAAATGAAAAAAGATTTACTACCAAATTTAGATATAGTCACAATTGCCCTTTATATACTTGGTAGTGGCACAAAAAGTTTTGATAAAGAAGAAATTGCTACTAAGGCAGATGAAATTGCGCCAATTAGATTTAGATGGAAAACAAATCCAAAAATGATTAGTGACGGATTAGTTTGGGATGCATTATCAAATGCGAGAAAAAAAGGGTATGTATTGGAGAATACAACAAAATATCTCTTAACTGCAGAGGGTGTAAAATTTGCACAAGAAAATATTCATAAAATTAAAAATTACGATCAAACTAGAACAAGATTTAACAAAAAAGATAAGGAAGTTTATGAAAATACCAAAGATAGAATTTTACGTTCAAGTGCATATTTAAAAGCTAAAGAAAATAAAATAAGAGAGATCGCTTCTAATGAGTTTCAAAATTTTTTTAGAATTAATGAATATATGGATAAAAAACAAATTAAAGAAAAAATTCATAAATTAAAAAATATGTTTATAAATGATAAAGATTTAAGAAATAATATCACAGAAATAACTACAGAGTTTGAAAGGAGAATAGATGCCAAATAATAGCGGGATGAAGGTACATGCTGGACGAGCTATACTAGAAGAGTCAAACAGTTTTACTAATGAAGGTAAGGTTGTCGGCGAATATGTTAAAAATAGCTGGCAATACACTGACGGTCCTACAACAGTAAATGTGTTGGTAGATCATAAAAATAAATCAATACAAATAAAAGATACATCGCGTGGCATGGATAGACACACGCTCGATAATAATTTTTTTATTTTACATCAAGTCAATGAAGATAGAAGAGCAGGAAGATTTGGAAGGGGCGAATTTGGTACAGGTAAAATTGCAGCACTGGGAATTGGTGAAACCTTAAGAGTTAAAACTGTAAAAGATAAAAAATTACACATTTTTGAAATACATCGAAAGGATTGTGACGCCGATATATCTCAAAATGAAGTAAAAGTAAGATGGATTAAAGAAGGTGAAAACACAGAAGAAGAAAACGGTACAACAATAGAAATACTTAAATTTAGACAAGAAAGAAATATAAGTGTTAGAAATATTAAAAATTTTTTAAGATCGAAAACTTTAGTTGAAAGAGTATATGAACATCCAATAGATCTATATGTAGAACATGAAAAAATTGAAAAAATTGAAATAGATTACATTGATTTAATAAAAAAAATACCAACAGAGGAAGAAAAAAAATCTTTTGGTGCATGTGAACTTACAATAAAAGTTGCAACAAGAAATCTTAATGAAGAAGAAAGAGGCATAAGTATATTTTCAAAAGGGATTTACAAAGCAAAAATAAATAATCCACATGGTGAAAAGAGTGAATTTATTTTTGGAGAATGTACTTGTGATAAATTAATTGAAGAAACTAACCCGCCAATTTTTGATAGTAGTAGACGCGAAGAATTAAATACTGACAACCCTGTTGCAAGAAAATTTTTAGCATTTGTTAACTATCATGTTGATTCAGTACGTAAAGAGTTAGTTAAAAAAGATTCTGATCGAAAAAAGAAAGAAAGGAATGAAGCTTTACAAAAAGAAGCTGAAAAAATGAAAGAATTCTTTAATAGCGACTATAAAGAACTTGAATTAAATTATCAAAAAAAGATTGCTAAAGCCAAAGGAAATATTGATGAAAAACAGGATTTTAAATTCCAATTAGGTGAAACAAAAATTGTTACGGGTGATGATTTCTCAGTAAAAATTGTTGATGGCGATGATGGTTCTTTCACAACACACGGAGGAGGAGGAGACGGAGAAGGAGGTGGTGGTGGTGGGAAAAAGCCAGAGGTTGGAAAAATTGAAAAAACTGATGAGGAAACAAGCAATAAAGGAAAAGAGAAATCTTTATCAAAAAAAAGAAGTGGTGGTGGATTCAACTTCGAATATGATAAACTTGGTATCGATGGTAAAAGAGCGATCTATGTAGATGAGAGTAGACTAATTAAAATAAATTTAGATCATCCATTAATTTCAAAAACACTTGAGACAACGAATAATGATCAAGAATCTCCAATCTTTAAAAGAGCCTCTTATGAAGCTGCAATATTTGAATATGCTGTTGCGGTAACACAGCAAAAATCATCATCAAATTTAATGGAAGACTCAGTAAGTGATGCTGTTTTTGAAATACAAGATTGTGTTGATAGAATGCTAAAAAAAATGGCAAAATTAAACTTGTTTAATGAATGACATTGAAAATAGGTTTATTTCAGACTACATAAAAAAAGACGGCTTTTGGTATACGTTCAAACGAACAGCTGCTGAATTAGACAAAATTTACGCACATTTTAATCTTTTTAAAAGTTTTGAGAATAAAAAATGGAATGAAAATCAAAATAATTTCTCAAAAATATTAAACGACTCAAATTTACTAACCTTGCATACAGCTAGTGAAGGTGAAGCCAATGCTAGAGGATATAAAAAATTATTCGAACAACTTGGTTTAAGTTATGAGAATAACAAAGGTGTTATTATTATTACAGAAATTGGCGAAAAATTTTTAAATTCAAGTAATAGAGAGTTTGAAATTATTAAAACTGAACAACTAATAAAATATCAAGTTTACAATCCATTTATAGACTCTAATATTTTTAAAACATTAAAAATAAAACCTTATGTATATTTGTTAAATCTATTAAATATAATTGAAAATAATTTTATTACTTTTGAAGAATTTAAATTATTTGTTTTTAGATCTTACAATAAAAATGAACTCAACGAGTCTATTGAATATATAAAGTGGTGGAGATCTCTAAGTGATCTTGAAAAAAATAAAATTATTTTTAAAATAAAAAAATTAAAAAAAAGTTCCAGAGGTGCATACCTTTATGATAAAATTTCTGGCTACGTTGGCTATTCCGCTAACTTTTTTGGCGTATCTTATTTTACAAATATTTCAGAGTTAGATGAAGAAAAAATAATTTATATAAAAAAAGATAAACTCCCTACTGTAAAAAATTTTTTAAAGAATTTAATTGGCTTAAATGATTATAAAGAATTTGAAAGTATTGATAATTATATAAAATATTATGGATCTGATAAAAATTTATTAAAATCAATAATTTTTACTAAAGAGGAACATCTTAATCGTAAAATTGAAGATATTCTGTTTTTAAACACCAGAACAACAAACGCCTTAAAAGAGCAGAATATTATTACTTTGTCAGATCTTTTGTCATGTAATAAATTCGATTTATTAAATAACAAGAATGTTGGTTTAAAAACTTTAGACGATATTATTAATTCACTCAATATTTTTAATCAAAATAATAATACATTCTTTTTAATTAAAGAAACCCCCTCTCAAACTAAGTATGTTGAAAAAATATTTAATAGAAATTTATTTATAAAAATTGAGGACTCAAATTTTTCCACAAGAACAATTAATTGTTTAAAAAATGAAAATATATTTTATGTTGGGGATTTAGTGCAAAAAACTGAAAGTGAAATATCAAAAATACCTAACATTGGCGTAAGATGCTTAAAAGAAATTAATGACATTCTTTCTGAAATGTCATTATATTTAGGTTTAGAAATTCCAAATTGGAATAAAGTAATTATTGAAGAAATCAAAAAAAATTACAAAGAAGAAATTACAAGCGAAATTAATTTTGATAACTTGGATGAATATCAAAAAATAAGGCTCTTTATTCCAATAGAAACATTTATACACAATATTAGAGCTATTAATTTTTTAAAAAGTTCTAATGTAGAGATCAGTGGTGATTTATATGAACATGCTGAAATTTTATTAAAAAATAATACTGTAAATGTAGGAAGAAAAACTATTGATATTTTAAAGAATTCACTATTTTTAATTTTTAGCATACATCCTTTTAATGTGAAGTTTTCACTTAATTTCACCTCGTATTATGATGGTGGAAAAATTAAAAATTGGGCTGAAATAAAGCAAAAATATAAAGATAAATATAAAAAACTATCTAATGATAATTTTTTAAAAACAAATGTAGCAAATTTATATAAAGCAAAATTTTTAGAGGAGGAGTTAAGTTATATTTGTGATCTAATAAAATTTGAAAGATTTGATATTATTCAAGATTTGTATGGACTTGATGGTACGCACTATAAAACTCTGCAAGAAACTGGTGATAAATTTAAAATTACACGTGAAAGAATAAGACAAATTGAAAGTAAATTTTTAAATAAAGCGACTAATATAAATTTTGAATTTCCAATACTTAGTAGCATTTCAAACCTGCTCGATATTTCCGCCCCCATTAAAACAAATGACTTTGAAAATCTAATTAAAGAAAAAAATCTGGTTAAAAATTTTTTAAGCTCAGATTCTTTATTAAATCTATTTGATAAATTATTAGAGAAAAAAAATTATTATATAACTAAATATTTTCAGTATAGAATAATTGCAAAAAAAGATGGAATTGAATTATCAGAAGCTTTTAAATTTATTCATAATAATCTTAATAAATTTAGTTGTATTGACTTATCCTATATTAGTGAAAAATTTAAAGTAGATAGCAAATTTCTACTAAATATTCTAAAAATTAATAATGATTATGATTTTATTGATGATAATTGGATATATCTTAAAAACAAAAGTAATAATTTTTTATATAATGCTTTATTAAAAATTTTTAATGTAACAAAAAAAATTAATAAATTTCAATTAGAAAAGGCACTTGATAGATCAAGAAATATTAAACAAATTCCAAAATTTGAAGTTTTAAGAAAATATTGTGAAAAAGTATTTAAGGCAACTACAAATGAAAATGAAATTATTGTTAGCGAAAACAACGTTGATAAATTTCTATTTAACAATTCAAGGTCTGTTATTACAGATAAAGAAAAATTTATAATTGATAAATTTAAAGAAAAAAAATTTAAAAACTATTTTGAATTAGAAAGAGATTTTATCGAGTCAGGAGAGACTGCGGGTACCGCTTCGTATATGGTTAGCATGGTTTCACTTATTATACTTAAATTAGCACCACAAACGTATTGCTTGGTTGGTACTGACTTTACAGCAGAAGAAATAGATGAATTTGAAAATAAATATAAAAATATAAAAGGAAAGAGAACTCAAGTTGAATATGATTATTTAAATGAAAATAAAATTAAAGTTAGTTACAAAATAAATTTAAAAAATAAAAATGGAAATAGATTTAAAATACCAAATAACTTAAAAAACAACATTTATGGAGATTTCTATATAAAAAATAATGATGATAAAATTTCAATAGATAAAAATTTAATTAAAGGAATAATATTTAATAAATTTAAGCATCTATTAGTAATTAATAATGAAATTGATTTTATTTTTGATCTTAAAAATAAACAAGTTGTGATCGAAAAAAGTTCAACCTAATAAATATTTATGAGTACAATTGAAAAAAATATTAACCAAATTGTATGCGCTAATTCTCTATTATTTTTAAAAAAAATAGAGGATGGACAAGTTGACTTAATAGTTACATCGCCTCCATATTGGAATGCAGTAACTTATGATAGCAGCAACAACGAAGATTATAATACTTATTTAGACAATTTAGAGAAAATTTTTGCTGAATGCGCAAGAGTATTAAAGCCAAACGGAAAGTTAGCAATCAATCTGCCTATCCTTCCAATTCCTAAAAATATTATTGAACAAGATATAAGACATTTAAAAGATATAAGTTTAGATGTTAATAATAAAATTTTAAGCACAACAAATCTAAATTTATTTAGTTTGTATATTTGGCAAAAACAAACTTCAAAATTAATGTTTGGAAGTTATCCTTATCCAAGCAACCTACTAGAAAATAATACAATTGAATTTATTAGAATTTATGTAAAGCCAGGAAAAAATAAAAAATATCCACAATATATTAAAGATAATAATAAAATAAAAAAACACGAGTGGATAGACTTAATACAGCAAGTTTGGTTTATGATACCAGAGGATATTTCCCGAAAAAAAAACCACCCAGCACCTTTTCCTCAAAAATTACCTGCGAGATTAATACGCATGTTTACTTATGGTGCGACTAAAAATTTTGAAGGAGATTTAGTTTTAGATCCGTTTGTTGGCACAGGGACAACTTGTGTTGTAGCAAAAAAAATGAACAGAAGATTTATCGGAATAGATATATCAGAGAATTATGTTGAATATGCAAAAGGCAGGTTATTTAAAGCTAAACAAGGTGAAGGTGTAAATTATTTAATTGGCAAAACTAAACATGACAATAAGGAAGAGTTAGAAAAAGAATGGAACGAAATTAAGAATTCAAGAAATAGAAAACTTAATGATGAAAAATTAATTAAGGCTGTAAAAAAACATCGAACTGAGAAGTTTGGTAGAGATGTAAAAAAACTTAACTTACAAAAAACACTATTTGATGAAATCTAAAAATACTTTGCCAGAAGTAATAGTTAAAAAAAAATTAAGAGAGATAGGATTATCTTATAAATGCCATATTAAAAATTTAGATGGAACACCTGATATAGTTTTAGAAAAATTCAAAATAATTATAAATGTAAAGGGGTGTTTTTGGCATAATCACGGTTGCATTGAAAATAAATTACCAACTTCAAAAATTAATTTTTGGGCTGATAAATTTAATTCAGTGAAAATTTCTGATAACGAAAATTTAAAAAAAAATCTTGCTGAAGGATGGAAAGTTATAGATTTATGGGAATGTGTTATTAAAAGAGAGAAATTTTTAGAAAATGAACTAAAAAAGTATTTATTTATTAACGGCGTTTTTAACTAATTTTAGATAATTACAACTCAATAAGTTGATGAATTTAATTCACAGCCACAATTGAGGCTTAGTTTAAATTATATGAAGTTTTCGAATCTTAATAACCTTAGTTTAGTGAAATTGCTTTTTAAGATTATATTTTTTGTAGCAGTAATCTTTAACGTTAATGCTGCAGAAATAGATTTAAAGAAAATATTACCTATGGATCCTAAAATTACTTACGGAAAACTAGATAACGGAGTTACTTACTACGTTAAGAATAATCAACTTCCAAAAAATAAAGCTTATGTAGAGCTAGTGATTAAAGCAGGATCACTTCATGAAAACGATGATCAACAAGGGCTTGCACATTTATTAGAGCACATGGCTTTTAATGGAACTAAAAGTTTTCCAAAGAATAAAATAGATTCCTACCTAAATTCTCTAGGTCTCTCTATTGGTGCAGATTTTAATGCAACTACTGGATTTACAAAAACTATTTATAAATTTCAAGTACCAACTAATACTTATGAGCCTTTAGATACTGGCGTTCATATCTTATCTGAGATTGCAAGTGAGCTTACATTAGAAGATGAGGCTTTTGAAAGAGAGAGAAAAATTGTTGAAGAAGAGTGGCGGATGGATCTTGGAAAGTTTGATAGAATTTTAGAACAACAAAAACCTTATATTTTTAAAAATTCTAAATACTTAACTCGAGACCCAATTGGCAAAATGGATGTGATTAGAAATTTTAAATATCAGACTGCAAAAGATTATTATAATCAGTGGTATCGCCCAGAACTGATGGCAGTTTTTATTGTTGGTGATGTGGATCAAAAAAAAGCTGAACAAATTATTAAAAAATACTTTAAAAATATAAAAGCAAAAGTTCCACCTATCGATCCCCCTCTAGCAACAGTTCCTAAATACAATGAAACACAATTTTGTGTAATTACAGATCCTGAATTAGGAG
>Ga0214921_10010499_pt1 | contig 11444 bp, 8 predicted proteins | sample LL1505_MetaG_FD_177992 | JGI IMG/M metagenome (GOLD analysis project Ga0214921, IMG submission 177992) | Freshwater microbial communities from Lake Lanier, Atlanta, Georgia, United States - LL-1505 | ecosystem: Environmental > Aquatic > Freshwater > Lake | place: USA: Georgia | collected 2015-05-28
CCTCTCTGCCGGTGAAAAGCGCATGCTCGCCAAGGCGAAGCAGATTCTCGTCTCTGAGCTCGCACTTGCCGAGCGCACAGATGAAGAGAAGGCTGCAACTCTCCTTGACGAGGTTCTCGCTTCTTAATTTAGTAACACTTAAATCATGATTGCCGCCATCGTCGCTGCCGCAGGTAGTGGCGAACGTTTTGGTGCTTCTATTCCAAAAGCGCTCATCCAACTTGGTGATCGCACACTCCTTGAACATGCCATTTCTAGTTTGTCGGCTGTTGTAGATCAGATTGTTGTGACAGCTCCTGCAGGTTTCGAAGATCAGATTCGCGCACTGGTTGGGGACGCCGTCACTGTCGTAACCGGTGGTGCTACTCGTTCTGATTCTGTTCGCGCAGGTCTTGCGGTAATTGATGGTGCAGAGTTTGTCTTGGTTCACGATGCTGCGCGTGCACTGGCAACACGCGAATTAGCATCTAGCGTTGTTGAAGCACTTAAAGGCGGAGACGTTGCAGTAGTTCCAGCACTACCTGTTGTCGATACCCTGCAAAATGTTGGCGCAGATGGATATGTTGTAAACGTTGTTGACCGCGCACCACTTCGCCGCATTCAAACTCCCCAAGGTTTTTCTTATTCAGTACTTAACGCAATTCATCAGGGCGCGCAGGATGCAACAGATGATTCAACTCTTGCCTTAAATGCGGGCCACAAAGTGCGCATTGTTGCTGGTGAAGAACGAGCACTGAAAATCACCACTCCTTCAGATTTAGCTACTGCGCTTACTTACTTGGGCGATGCCACAACATTTAGTACTGGTGTGGGCGTTGACGCACATGCATTTGGCGAAGGAAGAGAATTGTGGCTTGCAGGGCTTCATTGGCCTGATGAAGTGGGCGTTGATGGCCACTCTGATGGCGATGTGGCTTCCCATGCAATCTGTGATGCGCTCTTTGCAGCAACTGGACTTGGCGATCTCGGCAGCAACTTTGGAACATCGCGTCCTGAATATGCGGGCGCATCGGGTGTTACTTTGTTAAAGGAAACCTTGTCGATTATTACCAAGGGTGGATATTCGATTTCACATGTATCTGTGCAGATCATCGGCAATCGTCCACGAATCGGCGCACGCCGAGCTGAAGCGATTGCAACTATTTCGCAGGCTTTAGGTGGGGCAGAGGTCGCAATTCTTGCGACAACTACCGATGGCATGGGCCTTACAGGTGAAGGCAAGGGCATTGCAGCGATTGCATCTGCGCTTGTAATCAAGCGTTAGAATTGCCGAATGAGTTCGCTGAATCTTTACGACACCCTTGCGCGAACCACTTCTGAATTTGTTCCGTTAAAAGCTGGCCAAGTCGGCATTTATCTCTGTGGTGCAACTGTTCAGGCGCCTCCTCATATCGGCCATGTTAGATCTGGCGTTAACTTCGACATCTTGCGCCGTTGGTTAACAAAGTCTGGATATAACGTCACCTTTATTCGTAACGTCACCGATATCGATGACAAGATCTTGCATAAGGCAGTCCACGAGGAAATGCCATGGTGGGCAGTTGCTATGAAGTATGAGCGTGCATTTACTGATGCATATGCGGCACTCAATGTTCTGTCACCTACATATGAGCCACGTGCAACGGGCCATGTCACTCAGATGATTGAACTGATGCAGTTGTTGATTGAAAAGGGCGCTGCATATGCACCTGGTAACGGCGATGTGTATTTGGAAGTTCGCAAACTTTCTTCGTACCTCACTCTTTCTCGCCAGAAGCTTGATGATCTACAACCAGCAGCAGATGCTGATGAAACCTACAAAAAAGACCCACGTGACTTTGCTTTGTGGAAAGCTGCAAAGCCCGGAGATCCATCATGGCCAACTCCGTGGGGGCCAGGACGTCCTGGATGGCACCTCGAATGTTCTGCAATGGCACACCAATATTTAGGAGAAGCATTTGATATTCACGGCGGTGGACTTGATTTGATCTTCCCTCACCACGAGAACGAAATCGCACAATCTGAAGCTGCTGGTTACGGCTTCGCCAAGCGTTGGTTACATAACGCGTGGGTTACAGCATCCGGTGAAAAGATGTCGAAGTCACTTGGTAATTCACTTCAGGTTCATGAATTGTTGAAGAGTGTTCGTGGAATTGAACTGCGTTGGTATTTAGGTTCTGCTCATTACCGTTCGATGCTCGAGTTTTCTCATGAAGCTTTGGCTGAATCTGCAACAGCGTTTCGTCGTATTGAAGGATTCCTCAATCGCTCTGTTGAAATTCTCGGCACACAGCCAACACCAGTAATTAGCCAGACATTTACTGATGCGATGAACGATGATTTAGCTGTTCCAACTGCGCTTGCTTCAATTTCTGAAGCTCTACGCGTAGGAAATACAGCGATTACTGCAGGGGATAAGGCAGTGATTGCTTCATCTGCCAACGAAATCCGTGGAGCACTTGAAGTCCTTGGTTGCGACCCATTCGATCCAGCATTCGCAACAAGTGGATCAAGTGACGATATGACTGCAGCCCTTGATGGCACCATCAAATTGGCGCTGGAACAGCGCACAGCAGCCCGTGAACGTAAAGATTTTGCGGCATCAGATGCAATCCGCGATGGCTTAGCAGCGCTGGGAATTACTATTGAAGACACTGCACAAGGGCCACGTTGGTCGATTACTGGAAATGGAAGTAAATAACGATGGCCGGTAATGCGAAACCACGTGGAGCAGTTCGTAAATCTAAGAAGGGCCCAACAACAGGTACTGGCGGAAACAATAAGCGCCGTCTTGAAGGTAAGGGACCAACTCCTAAGGCTGAAGATCGCCCCTATCACGCAGCTGCAAAGCGTAAGAAGGCTGCAGAGAAGTCTGCTGCTAAGAAGCCAGGTGGTGCACCACGTAAATTTTCTAAGGGTGATGGACTCCGCGGTGAAATCGTTGCAGGTCGTAACGCAGTTCTAGAAGCGCTTCGCGAATCAGTTCCAGCAACGGAGTTGTTAGTTGCGCGCAGTATCGACGTCGATGATCGCGTTGCAGAGTCACTCCAGATTGCTTTAAATCATGGCTTGCAGATTCGTGAAGCACACCGTGCTGAAGTGGAAGGAATTTCACCTAATAGCCAGGGAATTATTCTCTCTATCAAGCCTTATCAATACTCATCATTTGAAGAAATCGTTCAGCGCGCAAAGAACCCAATGTTGTTGGTGGCACTCGATGGCGTGACAGATCCTCGTAACTTGGGAGCAATTGTTCGATCTGCTGCAGCATTTGGCGCTTCCGGTGTCTTGATGACAGAACGTCGCGCTGCGGGAATGACTGCATCTGCTTGGAAGTCATCTGCAGGAGCTGCAGCTCGTCTGCCAATCGCACAGGTAACAAACCTTGCTCGCACTATTGATGAAGCAAAGAAGCTGGGCTGCTTTATTGTGGGTCTTGATGGCGAATCCGATGTTTCTATCGGTGAAATGAAGGTAGCAACGGAGAATTTGATGGTGATTGTGGGCTCTGAGGGCAAGGGACTTGCACGTTTAACTCGTGAAAAGTGCGACCTGATTATCTCAATCCCAATCAGCGCATCTACTGAATCACTCAACGCATCTGTTGCAACATCAATTGCTTTATATGCAGTCGATGAGGCTCGCCGTAAAGGGTAAGTAGAAATGGCATTTCAACGTTTCATCGTCTGCGGAGATTCATACTCGGAAGGCATGACTGATGAAGTCGTAGGGGGAAAATATCGCGGGTGGGCAGATCGGGTTGCCGATGTGATGGCTCAAGCACATCCTGACTTCACTTATGTAAATCTGGCAATCCGCGGAAAACTTTTGGGACAAGTTGTCGAAGACCAAGTTCCGGTTGCTCTGCAATATGTAACTGGCAGAGATACTTTGGTCTCATTCCATGCAGGTGCCAATGATGCGCTGCGTCCTGGATATCAACCAGGTACCGCGATTCCGATGTATGCCGAAGCGGTTCGACGCATTGCAAAGTCTGGTGCAACCATCATGCTCTTTACAGTGTTGGAACGCACTGGCAATAAAGGCAAGGGTGCCGAAATTTGGGAGAAGCGATTCTCTGAATTTAATAAAGGTGTACGTGCAATTGGTGCAGAAGTCGGCGCGATTGTTGTCGATGCCAATCAAGAAGCATTCTTTAGTGATCGTCGCTTTTTAGCTTTTGATCGCCTACATTTAAATGCTGAAGGGCACTATCGATGTGCTCAAGCAGTTCTTGAAAAGTTAGATTTGCCTTTTGATCCAGGTTGGCGCACTCCGTTGCCAGCTGCGAAGAAAACTCCGTGGATCGTTGAAAAAGGCGTCACTGTTGCATGGTTCTTTGTCTTTGCCTTGCCGTGGATTATTCGCCGCATTCAAGGCAAATCATCTGGAGATGGGCGTAGTGCTAAATACCCAACCCCAGTTAAATGGCCCTTACAGTCCAGGTAAAGCTATAAGTACCGCCAGATACTAAGTATTGAGGCAGAGTATCTGGACCACAGGAAGCTGTTCCAACGCCGCGGTGTGCAGCATCGATATGAACAATTGTGTTTCCAGTTGGTACAAGTTCAACATCGTGTGTGGCATCAGCAAGCTGTTCAGCTCTAAATGGAGTGGCTGATACCTGGAGTGGCTTATCCAAGTCGATGCGAAGACCGTGGCCTGCGTCATCTGTCAGTTCAAACCAACGCACTCCTGCATGTCCACCGTTTTCTTGTGGGCGAACATATGGAACATATTGATCTGCGACTGTTGAGACCCACTTGTGAACGCGACCAATCTTGCGATCAGGGTAGTTCTCATGTGAACCGATACCGAAGTAGGTGTAGTTGCTTAAGCTTCCATCAATTTCGAAGTTGATACCAACTCTTGCGAGGTCTTCGAATTGCTTAGGAACTGTGATTGTCTCCTTAACGGTGTAACCATCCTTCACAGGTGTTACAAGTTGAACCTGCTTAATCTTGTAGCCAGTGCTTGTCTGCCATTCGTTGACTACCTTGTATGACTTAGCAGATTCAGTGATGGTGCAATCTGTGCGCTCTAGTTCGCGGACTCCATATTGCTCCCACTTAAGAGTGAAACGACCGATGCGGTCGTTATCGGTTGGTGCGCGCCATAAAGATGGAACTGGTGAGAAGACCGCAAATGGAATCTGGATTTCACCAGCTTCATCGACTGCGAAGTCGAAGAGGTCACTTGTCTTAGCAATTGCAATTGTTTCTTTACGTGAAGGAAGTGCGAATTGGCTCCAAGAAACTTCATGCCCAGCTGGTGCCCAGTCGGTGCGGTTCTTCTGCACAACGCTGAAGTTGATGAAACGTTCTCCTGCAGCATCTGGCTTTAAGAGAGACTTTGATTTGATTGAAATCTTCGCACTCTTCTGAGGTGCAATCTTTGGCATGACAACCTTGCCGCTGTCGATGACTTCACCGTTGCGGTTGATGCTCCAAAAGAGGTCAAAATCAGCTACATCTTTGAAGTATTGGCGGTTGGTTACTGTGAAAGATCCGGCAGATGCCTTGGTTGTGGTGATTGCGACAGGTGCTGCGATTGCTTTGAATTCATGCATCGCAGGCTTGGGTGTGCGATCGGGGAAGACCATTCCATCGCAGACAAAGTTTCCATCATGTGGAGTTTCACCAAAATCTCCGCCGTAGGCAGAACGCTTAGTGCCATCAGGAAGAGTCTGTTCGATTCCGTGATCCCAGAACTCCCAGATAAATCCACCTTGTAAACCAGGAGTTGAATGAATGGCATCCCAATACTCTTTGAGGTTTCCATTGGAGTTACCCATAGCGTGGGAGTACTCGCACATAATCAGTGGACGATCTTGTCGTCCTGACTTTGCATAATCCTTAATTGCAGCAATTGAGGAATACATTGGGCAGACAACATCGGTCAGTGAATGTCCACCAGTCCAGTCGCCATTGATTCCACCTTCATAGTGCAATGGTCGTGATGGATCGAGTGCGCGCGCAAAGGATGCAGCAGCTTCGTGGTTCTTGCCGCGACCTGATTCATTTCCGAGTGACCAGAAAATAACTGATGGGTGGTGCATATCGCGTTGAACCATGCGGCCAACGCGCTCAACGAAAGCCGATGCATACCGTGGGTCATTTGAAATTGAATCGTAGAAAGCGTGGGATTCAATGTTTGCTTCATCGATGACATAGAAGCCAAGTTCGTCGCAGAGATCGTAGAAGGCAGGATCATTGGGATAGTGTGAGGTGCGCACTGCGTTGAAGTTCCAGCGCTTCATCTCGAGCAAGTCTTGGCGCATGTCATCGCGAGTCAAGACACGACCTGTGAGGCGGTTGAAGTCGTGGCGGTTAACACCGTAGAGGTAATTAAGTTTGCCGTTGATTAATAGTTCGCGGCCCTTGATTACAACAGAGCGGAAACCAATGCGCTGCTGCGAAACTTCAATCACAGTGCCGTTAGGGCTAACTAGTTCGATGCGAAGTGTGTATAAATTGGGGGTTTCAGCAGACCAGGCAGCAACCTTTGGAATTGTGGTCTCAAGAACGATATGTCCTGGCCATGGTGATTTGAGCTTGAGGCGGCTGGCTTTAGCTGATTCAGGGATATCGCCTCGCCAGTATTCGCCGGCAAAGAATTTGCGATCTGCTTCGCGAAGTTCTGGAGTCATCTCAGTCCACAACGGAGTCTTGTGATCCTGATAGGTCTGTGAAAGTTGAGCGCTCTTTACCTTGGGCAGCTCTTCAATGGATGTGCGCAAGGTGTAGCCATCAACGCTCTTGCCACCGATAGATCCGATGACTGCATCAATCTTGAGAGTTCCAGTTGTGCCATCTGCTTTAAGTCCAGCAGTTGTTGCAAATCTTTCAATGAAAACATGTTCAGTTGCATATAACTTTACTGAACGGGTAATACCGCCGTGCCACCACTGATCTTGATCTTCGATATATGTGGCATCAGACCATTTGGTGACTTTGATTTCAAGATTATTCTTGCCGCGCTTGATGAGGCCAGTGATATCGAATTCTGCTGCAAGGCGAGAATCTTTTGTCAGCCCTGCTTCAACACCATTAACGGTAATGAGCGCAACGGATTCGTATCCACCTAAGTGCAAGACGATGCGCTTACCTTCCCACAATGCGGGGATATGGAAGTCGCGTTCATAGACACCTGTTGGATTAAGTGCTGGAACTTCTGGGGCAACGTGATTCCACGGCATTTGTGTATTGGTGTAGTGAGGCTTATCGAAGAAGTCATCACTGGTTGGTTGCATCGTCCACAAACCCGGAACTGGAATCTTTGTCCAGCGCTTACGTGAATCATCAGTAGGCGAACTTAATAACTGAAAGCGCCATGTACCGTCGAGCGAAAGTGTTTCGTAATGTTCGATATGCAACATGCCGAGGCGGTTGATTGAATTGGTCTCGGGGCTCATCCAGTAGTTAGGCAACATGGCGGTTATCCTCTCACTTGAACTTGCATAAGAGAATGTGAAAAGTGACCGCTAAAGTGTTGATTTTTAGGGTGAAAATGCCGATTTTTACAATCTGCCAATAACTGCCATAATTACGCCCGCAGTACGCCTCCCTAGCTCAGTGGTAGAGCAGCTCACTTGTAATGAGCAGGTCATCCGTTCAATCCGGATGGGGGGCTCCAGTATTACTCCATCGGTTTCGGAAGGAGTCGCAATGTCGGATAACTCTTTCCCTCACGAATCATTCGATGATCTCTTGGCAGCTAATGCCGAATACCAGAAGACCTTTAAATACTCTGAACTCTCAGGATCTGCAGCCAAAGGCCTAGCGATTGTTACCTGCATGGATTCACGTATTAATCCACTATCGGTAGTTGGAATGCGTTCAGGAGATGCCAAGATTTTGCGTAACGCTGGTGCTCGAGTTACTGAAGATGTACTTCGTACCTTGGTTCTTGCTACCTACCTTCTCAACGTCAATCGCATCTTGGTGATGCCACATACCGATTGCAAGATGGCTGAAAATGATGAGGCCGATTTTCACAAGTTGATTGATGAGCAATATGGCGTCAATACATCAAGCCTTGAATTTCGTACGTCGCGTGATCAACGCGGAGCTCTTGCTATTGACTTGAATCGCGTGCGCTCATATCCGCTGCTTCGCGAAGGCGTTGTTGTTGGTGGTGCCATCTACGATGTGAAGACAGGAACTATCGAACCTTTCGAGGGGTAATTATTCGGCAGGGTTCTTTCTGCGCATTGGCATACGAGTTATTGGATAACTCAAATCCTCTAGAAATTCACGGATTAACAGCTGCGCAAGCGCTGGGCGCTCCTTAATGAATTTATGGGATGTCGCAGGCACTACCGCCAGTTGTCCAAGAGGAATACTTTCATAGAGCTCAACTGTGTGGTTATGTTGAATGACATCATCATCGCCAGCCATAACCATTACAGGACACTGGATTGAGGCCAAATCTTCCTTGGAAAGGTTTGGTTCTGTTCTTTGAATGTCAATCATTTTTCTGATTTTCTGCGCAAGAGTTTCGGGTGCATCAGGGGAGGTGCGGTTGTACTCCTCCTGGTTTTCAGCTGAAACGTTGCCATCAAACTCATCGATATTAACCACACCATCTGGGTGGAAATTTGCACCCAATGTGATGATGGAACGAACTAGTTCAGGGCGTTGCATCGCAACCATCAAAGAAATGATTCCGCCATCGCTATAACCAATTAAATGGGCTGGTTCTTTTACAACTTCTACAAGATAGGCGATCGCTTCATCAACTTGATACTGATAGTGAAAGCTCTTCTCTTTATCGCCGGTGAATCCATGGCCTGCACGGTCATAAGCAAATACATGGAAATCATCTTCAACAGCAGGCAGAACATATGAATCCCAATGCGATGTCTGGCTTAAGCCGCCATGAAGCAAGACAACAGCCTCGCCATTATTTTCCCATTCGTATGAATAAACCTGGTGGCCATCAACGCTGAGGTATTGCGGCATTCTTTAGAGAGTATCCATAATGTGGCGATTGCCGCGATCGAAGGTGAGGTAGTTCCAGGTCCAGTCAGCGATGGTGCCGATCTTGTTATGTCCACCAAGAAGATAGAACAAGTGGAGCCATAACCATGCATACCAAGCAAGTGGGCCAGACATTGTAAATTTTCCTACCTGCACGACAGCTTTGTGGCGACCGATGGTAGCCATCGAACCTTTATCGCGATATTTAAATGGTTTGAGTGGTTGTCCCGCAGCCTTACGCAAGATCTGCTTTGCAACCCATTTACCTTGTTGCATCGCAACAGGTGCAACCATTGGCAAGAAGCGACCATCTGCACCCTTTGTGCCGTTGATATCGCCGATCGCCCAAATATTTGGATAGTGATTTACTTCTAAGTTTTCATCGGTATCGATGCGTGAACCTGCGATAGGAAGATTCAAAAGTCCTGCTGTTGGTTCGCCTTTAACTCCTGCGGCCCAAACCGTTACCTCTGCAGGAATTGGTTCACCTTCTTTAAGAATTATTTTGCGAGATTGAATTTCACGCACTGCAGTGTTGGTCTTTACGAAGACTCCCAATTTATGAAGATCTGCTTCAGCGCGAGCAGATAACTTCTCGCTAAACATAGGCAAGATGCGTGGGCCAGCTTCGATTAAGTAGATATCCATGTGGTTGGCAGCGTGAGCTAAATCGTTCTTCAGCGGTCCGCGCTTTAACTCAGCAAGTGCGCCAGCCATTTCAACACCTGTTGGTCCACCGCCGACAACGGCAATGGATAGGCGAGTATTATCTTCAAAACGAGCTAAATCTTCAAAGCGGCGCATCACTTCAGCGCGGATCATCAACGCTTCATGAACGCTCTTCATGCCAAGGCCGTATTCAGTTACACCAGGGACTCCAAAGTCAGCAGTAGACGAACCGAGTGCGACAACAAGGTGATCGAATTCAAGAGTTTCAGATGAATCAAGTTTTACTGTTTTATTTTTATGATCCACAGAGATAGGTGAACCCATACGGAACTTCACGCCAGATTTGCGAAGTGCACCGCGCACCGGATGGACTACGTGATCGGCAGCAAGGCCAGCAGTTGATACCTGATAGAGAAGAGGTAAGAAGGTCTGAAAGTTATGGCGGTCAACGAGGGTGACATCGGCCTTGTCAGCAAGCGCCTTAGCTGCACCAAGCCCACCGAACCCGGCTCCGAGAATGACTACGCGAGGTCGGGTAGAAGAAGGCATGGGGTAAGTCTAGGCTGACAGGCATGGATACGCAGAATCAACCGCGCTTGTACCTCGTCACTGGCGCATCTGGTTATGTCGGTGGCCGTTTGGTACGCGACTTGCAAGGCGATGGCAAAAAGGTGCGCGTACTCGTGCGAGATGCCAAGAAGATTCAAGGCCAAAGTTGGGCCAGCGATGTTGAAATCATCGAAGGTAATGCAAGTAATGCGCACGACCTCGATCGCGCACTTGTTGGTGTTCACACTGCTTACTACTTACTGCACTCGATTAACGTTGCAACAGATTTTGGCGATATCGAATCTGCGATGGCAAAGGGTTTTGCTGAATCTGCGGCTCGCCAACGCGTGCAACAGATTATTTACTTGGGTGGAATTGCTAATGATGAAAACCGCAGTCGCCATTTAACATCGCGCATGAATACGGGTTCACAGTTGGCGTCGACATCTGTGCCGGTTCTCGAACTGCGCGCCGGAATCATCATCGGGTCAGGATCTGCATCCTTCGAGATGTTGCGCCACTTAACGCACCGTCTGCCGATCATGACTACACCGAAGTGGGTTTCCAACCGCACTCAGCCAATCGCTATTCGCGATGTGCTTTATTACTTGCGCAACGTTGCCAACCTTGAAAAGCCGGTTAATCGCATCTGCGATATCGGTGGGCCCGAAGTTGTTACCTATGCGGCAATGATGCAGAAGTTTGCCGAGATTTCAGGGCTTCGTAAGCGAAAGATTATTCAGGTGCCAGTGCTTACTCCAAAACTTTCCAGTTTATGGATCGGCTTTGTAACCCCTGTGCCAACATCACTTGCACGCCCACTTGTTGAATCACTTATCAGTGAAGTAGTCGTTGATTCACGAAAGAGCATTACTGATTTGATTCCACCTCCAGCTGAAGGCTTGCTCACTGTTTCGCAGGCAATTGAACTTGCACTCACTCGCGTCGCTGAAAACCATGTGGATACACGATGGTCCGATGCTTCATATCCGATTGCTCCATGGCAGAAGGCGCAGAGCGATCCTGATTGGGCGGGTGAGTTAACGCTGAAAGATCATCGCGAAATCACAACTGATGTACCTATCGAAAAAATCTGGGAGCAGATCGAAGGAATCGGTGGCGTCCGCGGATGGTTTGGATCTGATTGGCTCTGGTATTTGCGCGGCCTACTCGATCGCATTGTGGGCGGCGTGGGCTTACGTCGTGGCCGTCGCGATCCGGTGCATCTACGTATTGGAGATAGCGTTGATTTCTGGCGCGTTGAAG
>Ga0214921_10010500_pt1 | contig 11444 bp, 8 predicted proteins | sample LL1505_MetaG_FD_177992 | JGI IMG/M metagenome (GOLD analysis project Ga0214921, IMG submission 177992) | Freshwater microbial communities from Lake Lanier, Atlanta, Georgia, United States - LL-1505 | ecosystem: Environmental > Aquatic > Freshwater > Lake | place: USA: Georgia | collected 2015-05-28
GGAAACTTCAAGGGCGGATCTCGATTCCCCGAAGGTCTCGACCTCTAAGGGTGTGGCTTGTTCGGCAACGAAGCGCCCTCTCCAACGGATGTGGCGAGTGCGCGATCAAAAGAGGCTTGTACCCCTTCAATCAAGCGTTTCGCAGCCTTGGCGACGGCGATCATGACGCCGATCATTGGCTTTTGATTCGCGTCACAGCAGCCTCCCGTGGCGTGGTCGTCGCTCGCATGCCCGCCCGTCGCGGCATCGCGCCGCTTGCGTCACCCTCCGCCGAGCGGGCAGACTACAGCCGATGGACATCACGATCGCTCGACGCGAAACGCCCGAAGCCGTCGTGCTCTCCGTGTCAGGCCGGCTCGATGCCGAGCACGCCGGTGAACTGGCCCGCGTTGTCGACGAGGAACTCCGCCGCGGACATCACGCGATCGCCCTCGACCTGAGCGACTGCGGCTTCCTCAGCTCGGCGGGCATCCGCGTGCTCTTCGAGATCCACCGCTCGGCCCAGGGTCTGGGCGGTCAGTGCCTCATCCGCGCCGCCAGCGAGCCGATCCGCAAGGTGCTCGAACTCACCCGGCTGGCGCCGATCCTGATGGAGTCGGCGGCCGCCCGGACCGCGCCGGGACCGACAGCAGCGCAGCCGCCGTCGTCCGCCGTCGACCTGCAGTGCGGCGGCGTGCAGCTGCTCGGCCTCGAACGACCGGGGCCCGGGCCGCTCCGTGGCCGGCTCGTCGGCTCCGCCGAGGCCGTGTTCGCGGGCTCCATCTCGGCCGCCACGCGGCTCCCCCTGCCGCGGCACGCGTTCGCGCTCGGCCTGGCCGCGCTCGCCGATGCCGTGCCGCTCGCCGACCGGGCCGGCGAGATGCTGGCGGCCTGCGGCACCGCCTTCCATCGCCGGCCGCAGCCGTTCTCCGTCGTCGACTACCTCACGGCCACGGGCGATCTCGTGCCCGAAGTCGATCTCGCCACCGGCCTCGTCTGGGAGGGGATCCCCGCGGGGCGGGCCGGCTTCGAGCCGGCGGCGGATGCCGAGGCCGTCGCGCTTGATGAACTGGCGTCGGCGCTCGTCGCTCAGACGGCGGGCGACGCGATCGCGCTGGTGGCCATCGGCGAGGTGCACGGTCTCGTCGGGGCCGAGCTCATCCGTCCGCTCGCCGCGGTGTCGGCAGCCGACCGGCCAGGCTCGCTCGAGCGCGAGATCGCGGCCCGCTGGCTGAGCTTCTCACGCGAGCCCTTGCATGCTCGGCGGACGGCCCTCGTCGTGGGCGTGGCCACGCGCGGCCCGGTCTACGGCCCACTCGCCGACTTCGTGCGGCCGCTCGGCGCCGGCGCCACGCAGGGCCACTTCCACGCGGCGGTGTTTCCGCTGCGGCCGCTGAAGCGGGGCAGCGGCGAGCTGCCCGCCACGGTGGCCGACGTCACCGCCTCCGAGCCGCTGGGCCTCCTGCACCTGATCACCGATCCGGAGCCGGTGCTCGGCAGCGGACGCTCGCACTTCGTCCGCGGCCGCTGCTGGTTCGCGCCGCTGGCCCTGGCCGGAGCCGGCCCATGATCACGCTGCTCTCCACGTGGACGTTCGGCCTCGCCCTGGCCCTCGTGGCGCTGGGCGTGTTCGTGAGCTACCGGCTGTTCTCGTTTCCCGACATCACGACCGACGGCTCGTTCACACTCGGCGCCGTCGTCGCCGCGGTGCTGCTCACCGCCGGCGTCGATCCGCTCCTCGCCACGCTCGGCGGCATGGCGGCCGGCGCCATCGCGGGCTGCACCACCGCGTTGCTCCACGCGTATCTCGGCATCGAGCGGCTCCTCGCCGGCATTCTCGTGACGACGGCGCTGGCGAGCGTGAACCTCGTCGTGCTGGGCCGCAGCAACGTGCCCCTCTCTGGTGTGTCGACGCTCCTCAGCCGGGCCGAATCGGTCCTCGGCCCGCCGCTCGAGCGGGCCGGCATCTCCGCCGCCGTCGCGGGCGAGGCGGCCCGGCTCGTCGTCGTGCTCGCGATCGTCGCCCTGGCGATCGCCTGCCTGTGGATCTTTTTCCGCACGCAACTCGGCACGGCGATGCGGGCCGGGGGTGACACCGCCACGATGGCCCGCGCCCTCGGCCGCGACACCGGCGGCATGACCGTCGCGGGCCTGGCGATCGCCAACGCGCTGACGGCGCTGTCGGGCGGGCTGGTCGCCCAGTACCAGGGCTTCGCCGATGTGCAGATGGGCATCGGGATGGTGGTGTGGGGCATGGCGAGCGTGTTCCTCGGCGCGGCGCTCGTCGGCCCCGTGCGGCTCGGCGGCGCACTGGTCGCCACGGCCGCGGGCAGCGTGACGTTTCGCCTGCTCGTGGCGGCGGCCCTCCGCGCCGGCCTCGATCCCGACTGGCTGAAGGCGGCCACCGCTGCCGTCGTGCTCGCCGCCCTCATCGCCCCGCGATTCCTCTCCCGAGGCAGCCATGCTCGAGCTCACTGACGCGGTCGTGTCGTTCGCCTCGCCCGGCGGGCCGGTCGTCCGGGCCGTCGACGGCGTGTCGCTCGCGCTGCCGGCCCGCTCGTTCGTGGTCGTGATCGGCACGAACGGATCGGGCAAGAGCACGCTGCTCGGCGCGATCGCCGGCACGGTGCGGCTCGACGGCGGCACGCTGCGGCTCGCCGGTCACGACATCACGCGCTGGCGGGAGCACGAGCGGGCTCGGCTCGTGGGCCGCGTCTTCCAGGACCCGCGGGCCGGCACGGCCTCGAGCCTGACCGTGCTCGAGAACATCGCCGTGGCCGCCTGCCGCGGCCGCCGCGCCGGGCTGGGCTGGGCGACGGGCCGGCAACTGCGGGAGGAGGCGGCGCGGCGACTGGCCGCGATCGTGCCCGGCCTCGACGCGCGGCTCGACCAGCCGATCGGCTCGCTCTCCGGCGGCCAGCGGCAGATCGTCACGCTCGTGATGGCCACCTGGCAGCGGCCCGAGCTCCTCCTGCTCGACGAGCACACCGCCGCGCTCGATCCCGCGGCCGCCGACCGCGTCATCCAGGCCACGGCCCGCATCATCCGCGAGCAGGGCCTCGCGGCCCTGATGGTGACGCACTCGCTGGCCCAGGCCGCCGCGCTCGGCGACCGGCTGATCCTGATCCACCGCGGACGCATCGCCCTCGACGTGCAGGGGGCGGCCAAGCGGCGGCTCACGGCCGACGATCTCGCCGACCGGTTCGACGCGCTGCGCCGCGGCGATCAGCTCGACGACGCAGCGGCCCGCACCCTGGCGGAGGCCTACGGATGAACGCGGTCGCCACACCATCGTCGCCCAGCGCCGTCTTCCTGAGGCGGTCGCTGCCCACGCTCCTGCTGCTGGCCGGCGCCTCGGCGCTGCTCCTGGCGACCGACCGGGCCGGCGCCACCCGAACGGTTCCCGCGGTGGCCGTGCTCCAGCAGGTGAGCACGTCGCTGCTCGACGACGCGGTGCGGGGCATGATCGATGGGCTCGCGGAACGCGGCTACGTGGATGGCGAGACGGTGACGATCCGCCGGTACAACGCCGAAGGCGACCTCGCGCAGGCCAACGCCATCGCCCGCGAGATCGCCGGCGGCCCGTTCGATCTCGGGCTCACGTCGAGCACCCCGTCGCTGCAGGCCCTCGCCACCGCCAACGAGCGGGGTCGCATCCTCCACGTCTTCGCGGCCGTCGCCGATCCGTTCTCGGCGGGGGTGGGCCTCGACCGCGCCGATCCGCTCGTGCATCCGCGGCACCTCGTCGGCTTCGGCAGCCTCGCGCCGGTGGACGCCACGTTTCGCATGGCGCAGGAGATCAACCCGCGGCTCACCACGGTGGGCGTGGCCCACAACCCGTCGGAGAGCAACTCGCGGCGCTTCATGGAGCTCACCCGAGCGAGTTGCGCGGCCCGCGGCATAGTGCTCCTCGAAGCGGCCGTCGAAAACTCGTCCGGTGTGATCGAGGCGATCCAGTCGACGCTGTCGCGCGGTGCCGAGGCCGTGTTCGTGCCGGGCGACACCACCGTCTCGAGCGTCATCGATTCGATCGTCGCCGCGGCGGGGAAGGCGGGCGTGCCCGTGTTCACCGTGGTGCCCGGGAAGCCCGACCGCGGCACGCTGTTCGACGTGGGCTTCGACTTTCACGAGGTCGGGCTCCTGGCCGGCCGGCTCGCCGGCGAACTGTTGCGCGGCGGGGATCCGGCTGCCGTCCCGATCGGCGAGACCGCGCGGGAGATCCCGCCCCGGCTCACCATCAATCTCGCCGCCCCGGGATACGACCGGGGATGCTGGCGGGTGCCGGATGTGCTCGTGCGGCAGGCGAAGGTCGTGATCGACCCCGCCGGGCGCCGCGACCAGCCCGACGCGGTGCTCGCCGGCCCCTTCACCGAGGCCGCGCCGCCGGCGAAGTGAGCCTGGGCGATCAGGGGCCGCAGCCCCTGATTCCAGGGAGTGCATGAGGATCGTGTATCCTCACCGCGTCCTTACTCCTTCAGCCGAACCCATCGCGGTGAAATGATGCCTGCTCGCTCGCTCTCCTTGTTTCTCGTGCTCGCGATTGCCTCCGCCTCCCCTGCCGCGGAACCCTCCGTCGCCGGCTACCCGTCGATTCAGGCCGCGCTCGAAGCGCACCCGAACCGCATGCTGTTCGTGCCGGCGGGCGACTATCCGATCACCGAAGCGATCCGCATCCGTGGAGACCGCAGCGGGCTCTTCGGCCCCGGCCGCATCATTCAGCAGAACGCCGACCAGCCGATCATCGTCATCGACAACGCCACCAACGCCGAGATCCGCGACCTCACGCTCACGCGGCCGGAAGGGAGCATGGACACCGCCCGCGACGGCGTCCTCGCCTTCAAGTGCCGGGATCTTGTCGTCGAGAACGTGCGCGTGATCGACAACCGCACGGATGCCGGTGCAATCACGGTGGTCGAGGGCACGAACTGCCGGATCAGCCGCTGCCTGGTGCGCAACTACATGCGTGTGAGCATCGACGACCGCACGGCGAGCGAGGACTGGGGCTACGCGTTCAACTGCACCGACGGCACGGGCATCAAGGTGAACGCGAGCACGGGCACGCTCATCGAGGGCAATCGCGTCGTCGAGGACAACCTTCTGCCCACGCCCGAGATGAAGGCCCAGCACAAACTGGGCGACTTCGTGAAGAAGAATCCCGTGAAGGGCACGTTGCCGAGCCAAACCACCTGGGACAGGAACTACGTGAACAACTGGCAGCAGGGCAGCGGCATTATCGTCGCGTCACCCGAGGTCAGCGACCTGACCCGCATCCTGGGCAACCACATCGAGAACGCCGCGCAGGGCCTCGACATCCACGCCGACCACGTGATCGTGAGTGGCAACGTGGTCGTGGATTCCTTCATTGGCATGAAGGCCATGCACGGCAGCCGCAATGTGATCATCTCGGGCAACCAGTTCGTGCGGAACTCGCTGTGGTCCATCGGCCTGATGCCTGGCGTCGCCGCGCACGCCGCCGAGGATGGAAAGCCGGACAACGCCGACGGTGGCTCGATCGTCGCCAACAACGTCGTCTCCGACTTTGGCCACGGCCGCGCCCGCTGGATCTGGGGCGATGAGAACGCCCCCTTCAAGTTCGACAGCGGCCAGCATCCCGACGATCCGCCGCTCACCGACGTGATCGTCACCGGCAACCTGATCCATCAGATCGGCCCGCCGCGGTATTCCCGTGCCGTCGTGATAGATCCCGGTGCGAACGGACCGCGCGGGATGCACTTCTCGAACAATCTGTTCCCGCCGGGCCCACAAGGCGTGTGCAACCAAGACCTGCCGCCGTGAGGCGGCGACCCTGCATCGCTTCAACGCGGCAGGTCGGCGTCGGAGGCTGGCACGCGTGGCGTCCAGGCATCGAGCGTGGCGGCAACGGCTCGGCCGGCCGTCTCCGGCGACCACGCGTCGGCCGCCGGCTGCGCGTGCAGCAAGACTGCGAACTTGAGCCGCAGGGCATCACCCTTCGCGACCGTGAACGGCTCCGAAGGCTCGCCGTCGACGGGCCGGCGCGGTCGATCAGTCGGATTCAGCGCCAGGAAGCCGTAGTCGCGCGCGTGGGCCCAGACGGCGCGTGGGTTGTCTTGGGCCGCGGCGAGCAGGATCCCGGCGAGCGTGCCGTCGAGAGTACCGCTGTAGTCCCACCACGTCCCCACGCGGCCCCAGGTGCCGGCCTCGTTCCTCCCACCATGGCTCGCTGAAATCGTTCCCGAACCGTTCTTCACCACGAGCGGAGTCGCGACGCGGATGCCGAGGCCCATCTCGTGCTGCGGGCCGAAGACGAGCGGGGCTTGGTTCGAGCGCAGGGTCGTGGCGATCAGGATCACCGTGCCGGGCACTCCGGGCTCGAGCGCATCGCCGGCGACCACGCGGAACTCGCTCACGCCCCGGCAGACCTCCTCTCCGGTCGGCGCGAGATAGCGATCTTCAACGACAAACGAGACGCCTTCCGCATCCGTTTCGGGCTCATGCACAAACCGCACGTGCTCGATGCGGCCCTTGTTCCGCCAGAAGTCGACGCCGTTCAGATCGCCGAACGCAAGCCACAGCCCCGGATGCATCGTGTCGTGGTCGACGGCATCCGCGCCTGCGACGGGAGGGTGCCGACGCGTGACCTGGGTGCCGTCAGGAGCGCGGAGGCTCGCCCAGTAGGGCCGCGTTATTCGCGGATCACGGAAGACATACTCCCCGACGGGCTGGCCGTCACGCATGACGACGATCCGGTCATCGGCGGGCCGGACGGCGAACCCTGCCGCATCGAGCGGGCCCGGGTCGGCCAGCCATGCCGCGATGATCGCCAGGGCGACAGACACGATCGCACGCTGCTGGCTCATAGCCGGAACAGGCTCCTGGCATTGAGGCTGGCGATCTTCTGCCGATCGTCGGCCGGCATCTCGACCGCTTCGAACGTGTCGCGGATCAGCTTCGGCTCGACCCACGGATGGTCGCTGGCGAACAGCAGGCGATCCGGGCCTAGGAAGTCGTAGGCGAACTTGATCGCCAGCGGCAGCGGCGAGACGATGTCGAACCACACGCGGCGCAGGTATTCGCTGGGGGCATGCCGCAGGTTCTTTGGCCCACGCTTGAGCACCTGCGTCTGATGGTCGACTCGTCCGATCAGGAAGGGCAACGCACCGCCGAGATGGGGGCAGACGAGCTTCAGGTCGGGGAACTCGTCGAGGATGCCCGACATGATGATCCGCGTCAGCGCGATGGTGTTGTCGAACATGTTGCCGAGGGCGCTCGTCATCTCGTAGGCCTTCACCTGCTCGATCGTGACGGGCTTGGCCGGATGCAGGAGCAGCGGCAGGCCGAGCTTCTCAGCGCGGGCGAACAGCGGGCGAAACTCCGGCTCGTCCGGGAACCGGCCCGCGAGGTTGGTGTAGAGCAGGAGGCCTTTCATACCGAGCTCACCCACGCAGCGATCGAGTTCGACGAGCGAAGTCTGCATATCTTGCAGGGGCAGCACGCCGAGGCCGAAGAACCGGCGCGGATGCCGGGCCACGACCCCCGCCACGAAATCGTTGGCCATGCGGGCAACCGCTGGACCGTCGTCGCCAAACCATTCCGGGCCGGGGTCGTTGATGCTCAAGGCCGCTCGTTCCACACCGGCCGCGTCCATCGCGGCCAACTTCGCGTCGACGTCGAGGTACAGCGGCGGGACTTTGCGCAGCCAGTCGCCCATCTTCACCATCCGTACGCCGTCTTTGACGAAGGCCACCGGATCGCTCGAGCGCCGCTCCATCACGGCCAGCAGTTCCTCACAGAACAGGTGGCTCTGGCAGTCGATGAGTCCGCCGTGGGCGGTCGTCTCAGCGGCTCTGCCCGCTGCCACGATGGCCGGCGACCCCAGCGCCGCGGCCACCGCGGTGTGCTTCAGAAACGTTCTGCGCTGCGGGTCGGTCATGGTGTGCAGAAACCCGATGGAGTCGATTCGTCGGGGCCGCGAGAAATGCTTTTCACGCGACGTCCTTTCCAGGGAACGCGTTGCGGAGGTGCCATTGACCGGGCTATCCTTTCGCTACTCCTGCCAGGCCGACACGGGCACGCAGCTGCAGAACAGGTTGCGGTCGCCATGGACGTTGTCCACTCGCCCGACTGGCGGCCAGTACTTCCGCCGCTCGATCCCCGGCACCGGAAACACCGCCTCCTCACGCGTGTAAGGGCGATCCCAATCGGTCGCCGCCACGGCGGCGGCCGTGTGCGGCGCGTGCGCGAGCGGATTGTTTCCCTCCGGCCACTCCCCGGCCTCGATCCGGCGGATCTCTTCGCGGATCGCGATCATCGCGTCGATGAATCGATCGAGTTCGCCGAGCGGCTCGCTTTCCGTGGGCTCCACCATCAGCGTGCCCGGCACGGGGAAGCTCAAGGTCGGTGCGTGAAAGCCGTAGTCGACGAGCCGCTTCGCCACGTCTTCAGCCGTCACGCCGCTCGTGTCTTTGAGCGGCCGCAGGTCGAGGATGCACTCGTGGGCCACGCGGCCCCCTTGCCCGGCGTAGAGCGTGGGAAAGTGGTCGCGGAGCCGGGTGCTCACGTAGTTGGCCGAAAGAATCGCCATCTCCGTGGCCCGCCGCAGCCCCTCCGCCCCCATCATCCGGCAATACATCCAGCTGATCGGCAGCACGGCGGCGTTGCCCATGGGCGCGGCCGACACGGCGCCCACGGGGCTCGGCGGTAGGCCACCCGTGGCATGTCCCGGAAGGAATGAAACCAGATCCTCGACCACGCACACCGGCCCCACGCCCGGCCCGCCGCCGCCGTGCGGAATGCAAAACGTCTTGTGGAGATTGAGATGGCTCACGTCGCCGCCGAAGGCGCCCGGCGCCGCCACGCCCACCAGAGCGTTCATGTTCGCCCCGTCCACGTACACACGGCCGCCGTAGCGGTGCACGATCTCGCAGAGCTGCTTGATCTCCGCCTCGAACACGCCATGCGTGCTCGGGTAGGTGATCATCACGGCGGCCAGGGTGTCGGCGTGCTCACGGCACTTCGCCTCCAGCTCCACAAGATCGACGTTGCCTTGCTGGTCGCAGCCCGTGACCACCACCTGCATGCCCGCCATCTGGGCGCTCGCCGGATTCGTGCCGTGGGCCGACGACGGAATCAGGCACACGGTCCGCTGCCCCTGCCCGCGGGCCTCCTGCCACGCCTTGATCACGAGCAGCCCGGCATACTCCCCCTGGCTGCCGGCATTCGGCTGCAGGCTGATACCGGCATAGCCCGTGGCCTCGCGCAGCCACGCGCACAGCTGCCGCTCGAGCTCGGCGTAGCCCTCGCGCTGGTCGGCCGGGGCGAAGGGATGGATGTGTGCGAACTCAGGCCACGTGACCGGGATCATCTCGCTTGTGGCGTTGAGCTTCATCGTGCAGCTGCCGAGCGGGATCATGCTGCGGTCGAGCGCCAGATCGCGATCGGAGAGCGAGCGAATGTAGCGCAGCATCGCCGTCTCAGAGTGGTGCGTGGCGAACACCGGATGCGTGAGGAAGTCGCTCGTGCGCCGGAGGGCCGCCGGGAGCAACGCTTCACGCCCATCTTCGTAGCGGGCAAACTCCGGCACGGCCTGGCCCGGAGCGGCGAACACTTCCCAGAGCCGCACGATGTCGGCGCGGGTGGTCGTCTCGTCGAGCGACACGCCGAGCGTGCGGGCGTCGCACAGCCGCAGATTCATGCCCGACTCTCGCGCCCTGGCGGCGAGCGTGGCGGCCCGATCGCCCGCATCGATGCAGAGCGTGTCGAACGCGTGGGTGTGCTTGAGGGTCACGCCCATCGTGCGGAGCCCGTCGGCGAGGATCGCCGTGAATGCCGCCACGCGCTCCGCGATCCGCACGAGCCCGGCGGGCCCGTGATACACGGCATACATGCTGGCCACGACTGCGGGGAGCACCTGTGCGGTGCAGATGTTGCTCGTGGCCTTCTCGCGGCGAATGTGCTGCTCGCGGGTCTGGAGCGCGAGCCGGTAGGCCGGCTTGCCGTGGGCATCGACGCTCACGCCCACGAGCCGCCCCGGCAGCGACCGTTTGAACTCGTCGCGGCAGGCAAGGTACGCAGCGTGCGGCCCACCGCAGCCCATCGGCATCCCGAAGCGCTGCGTCGTGCCCACGACGATATCGGCCCCCCACTCTCCAGGCGGGGCGAGCAGCACGAGCGCGAGGAGATCGGCCGCCACGCACAGCGCCGCCTGCTTGCCGTGCACCCGTTCAGCCAGCCCGCGGTGATCGACCACATCGCCGTCGGTGGTCGGATATTGGACGAGCACGCCGAAGAACTCGCGGGTGTCGACGAGCGCCGCCGCGTCGCCGACCACGACATCGATCCCGAGCGGCTTCGCCCGCGTCTTGAGCACCTCGAGCGTCTGCGGGTGGCAGCGGAAATCGGCGAGAAACGTGTGGCTCGGGCTCTTCGCCGTCCGCTTGGCGAGTGTCATTGCCTCGGCCGCCGCCGTGGCCTCGTCCAGCATCGAGGCGTTGGCGATCGGCATCGCCGTGAGGTCGCAGATCATCGTCTGAAAGTTGACGATCGCCTCCATCCGCCCCTGGGAGATCTCGGCCTGGTAGGGCGTGTAGGCCGTGTACCACGCGGGATTTTCCAGGATGTTGCGCAGGATCACGGCCGGCGTGTGCGTGCCGTGGTAGCCCTGGCCGATGAAACTCTTGCACAGCGTGTTGCCGGCGGCGATCGCCCGCAGTTCGGCGAGCGCCGCGGCCTCTGAGACGGCGGGCGGCAGCCGCATCGCCGTCGTCTTCGCGATGCTCGCGGGGACGATTTCGGCGATTAGGGCCTCGCGGGATGCCGCGCCCACGCAGTCGAGCATGTGCCGCTCGTCGGCAGGATCGAGGCCGATGTGACGCGCGACGAATTCAGCGGGGTTTTCGAGCCGGCCGAGTGGCACGATGGCTGGAGAGGCGGCCTGCGAACGGGGGCCGGCGGTCAGGACGTCGGACATGGCGAGGGCTCCGCTGTGGCGGCGCCGACCGAGGCCGGCGCCCTTGGAACCCTGTTGTCCTGGAACCTGAGAGATTCGCCGCGAACTCCAATTCGCGGGTTGCCCCTTCGGTGGACGCGATCCTGCAGGACCGCGTCACTCTCCAACAGTGTTTTTGGTGTTTGTCAGTACTTTTGCCTGAGCGTTCAGCCTTCGGCGGTCTCGCGACTCTCTCCTGACAGGCGAATTCTAGCCACCACCCCTGCAGCCGCCAACCGGAAGCTCCCCCAAAATGCGACAGCCGCTTCCCAGCGGTCGCGCGTTTCTGCGTGAACGCCGCGAGCCCCTAGACTGCCGGCCTCGCGCATCGCCCGGGCTACCAGTGCCCGCCCGATGCCCCGGCGCCTGAACACTGGGTCGACGAACAGCCAGCCAATCGAGAATCGAGCGTCATCCTCGGCACCGGCAGCCACGAGCGTGACGACGCCAACGGGTGCCCGCTGATCGCCCGCGCGAGCCAACCATGCCCGGATTTTCC
>Ga0214921_10010501_pt1 | contig 11443 bp, 7 predicted proteins | sample LL1505_MetaG_FD_177992 | JGI IMG/M metagenome (GOLD analysis project Ga0214921, IMG submission 177992) | Freshwater microbial communities from Lake Lanier, Atlanta, Georgia, United States - LL-1505 | ecosystem: Environmental > Aquatic > Freshwater > Lake | place: USA: Georgia | collected 2015-05-28
CGTATTGTAGTTTCGGGTGTTGTCGGCCTGTCCTACCTGCATGAATCCCCCGAGTCCACGCTCGAATGTCTCGTCCTCACTCACCAATAACGCTTGCCCCACGAGGTAGGTCCCTGAGTTCGAATGCATTACGCCGCCATCAGCCGATTGAAATTCGCCTGAGTTGTACCACCCTCCAAGCGCCAGCTTATAGGGGCGCTTCCCCTCTTCGCTCTGAGAGATTCCAAGCTCGACTAATGAATGCGCTCCATCCTTCTTGCTGAGGCCCCAATCCAACTCGCGCGTATTATTCTGATTCGTCGGGTTGCCGTCATAGACGCCCGCCATAAGATACCCAGTATCAGATATCTTTAACTTAGCCCGAGACCCCAATCCGGTTGTGGGATAGAAGGACCACCAGAACTGAGTCATCGTTGAAGGGGTCCAGAACGAGCTATGAATGAAGTCCCAACCGTACTCAGCAACGGCAAATTCGAGTGTGTAATCATGAATACCAGCCAAAACCGACAAACGGTCATCCAGGAACGTGTGCTCATAGAACATCTCATAGAGCTCAACGCCATCCGGAGCGTCTATGCTACTTGTATACTGATAGTCACCGATAACATCCACAGGTCGTCGACCATAGATGCCGATCCCCTCAACCACGAATTTGCCTCCGTCCCACCATCCCGCCTTCTCTGTATCGACAGTCAGCGAGAGGAACAAATTCCCGATAATTCCGCCACCTTTATGCGCCCCGCCGGTGGTGTTGGCGTACACGTCCTGCATAGCTAACGCGTAGAGCTCGAAACCTGAGGTCTCAGGCTCTGGGAACGGTATCGTCTCACCGAACAAGCGCTGCAAAGATGGCGGCAGAACCTCCGATTCATGAGCCGCACTTGTCTCGTCTGCCGTCGGGCTGTGATCGTCTGGTGATGGCTCCGCCTGTGCAGCAGATGTGAAGACAGCGACCACGAACACCGTAGAGAGCGCGAACAAACGTAGGACTAGGTTCAGTCGATTCATGAGGTGGTCCGCTCTGCAGGTCCTTGGTACGATATATTCACGATGAAGCGCATCTAATCTTGGCCCATGAGATCATCGCCAGAGTCAGAGTCAGAGTCAGACTCCCCGTTGGTGTCCAATACGGGAACTCCCTGAGCGTTGCCACTTGCGGCTTTGTGTATGTGCGAGATAAGTCTTGAAACAAACAAGGCCTGCTTCGTCAGTCGTCCCACGTGCAAAACCGCATCCCGGATCTCTCCCCGCTTACTGAGCTGCTCGATCGTACTTGCCAACTCTCCAGATGTGCGAGCCCCTACATCAAGCAAGAGCCCCTTGAGTGCGTGAGCAGCAAAGCGGAGTTCGTCACCGCTGTCCGAAACCTTGGCTTCGTTTAACTTGCGAATCTGCTCCCCAAAACAATCAAGGAAGCCCTGGAAAATAAGAAGCGTTCGCCGTACTGAGTCACCACTTCTCTCGATGATATCGACTACGTCGAGCACACGCTGGAAATCCTCGGGGCTGAGGGGATCGTCTGATAATCCGAACAACTCCGAAAGGGATTTATCTCGTTTGGCGAAGCTTCGCCAGACTCTCAAGCCAAGCTCTACAAGTTGGGTCTCGGTCATGGCCTGCTCCTTTTCCGTCCGAGAGGTTCGCGAAAGGCAGTTCACATCATTCGTAGACTTTTGGCCCGTAAGGCGTTGAATGACCTGACCAAGTCGAAGCGGGTCAAGCGGCTTTGTTACCACATCATCCACACCATAGTTTCTCATGCGACTAGTCTCATCTGTCATGGCATGAGCGGTGACCGCCACGATCGGAAGACGATCGCGCGCCCCAACGTGGTTCTCTAGGGCTCTTATCTGAGCGGTGGCGTTGAGCCCATCCAAGAGAGGCATCTGGACGTCCGTCAGCACGATATCAAACCTCCGAGATTCCGGCCCACCCTCCAACGACTCCTTAATTTTCGAGACCATCTCGATCCCGTTCTCGACGCACACGACATGGTGTCCTGCATCACGCAAGAGCTCGGTGAGAATGATCCGATTGGTTTGGGCATCGTCGGCGACCAATACCTCAAGTGGCCGGTCATATTGTAGTGAGAGCTCCTCGGAATCATCCCACCCCTCGTTGGAAAGGGATAGTTGCCCATCCACGACCGCCAGGATATCGAACAGCGATATCGGTCGGATGACTACAAATGGAACGTTAAGAGCCACCAGTCGCTCGCGGGCGGAGATCTCGAATGGAGAGAGTATCGCTACCACTGGAATGGTCGTGTGTCCGCGCAGAGCCACCACAAAATCAAAGACCCTCGAACGTGTCATCGCCTCGCTCGTAACCACTACCAAGCCATAGTGCTTGATAGAACGGAACAGTAGTCCAAGCCCCTCTGAATCGTTACTGTCGAAAACCTCCGGAAGATAACCGTTTTCCGCAAGCTCCCGGGCAAAAGCCTTGAAGGCCCTCGAAGATCCATCCAGAAGCGCAACCCGAGGAGAGGCAAGCGCTGGCCTGCATACTAATGGAATCGCCTCGGCCACCGTCTCAAATGGAATCGTGAAGATGAAGCGGGATCCCACTCCCAACGTACTCTCTACGCTGACGGCTCCTCCCATCCCCTCCACAAACTGCCGTACGATCGTCAGACCAAGCCCTGTGCCCGTAAACATTCGCGAAACGGACTCGTCGGCTTGACTAAAGGGTTCGAAGATGTGCTCTAGTCGAGTGGCTGGAATTCCAACGCCACTATCAAATACCTCAAATTTAAGAATGGCTCGCCCCTCGGAGGTGTCAAGAACAGAAGCCTTGAGACCGATATGCCCCTCCTTGGTAAACTTCGCGGCATTACCCAGCAGGTTCACTAGGACCTGCCGTAGTCGCAGTGGATCCCCATACACTTTATTAGGTATTCCCTGCTGGATCTCGACAACTGTCTCAAGTGACCCTTTCTCTTCGACACGGGGGCCGATGGTCTGGAGCGCCTCCCGGATGGTATCATGGACTGAAAACTCTATCCTCTCAATCGTCAGCTTGCCAGCTTCCGCCTTGGAGAAGTCCAAGATTTCATTTATCGTTTCCAACAACCCGTACGCGGCGTTACGAGCCATCATAATGTAATTACGCTTGCCACCCGATCGCTCTTCGCGCAGCAGAATGCGAAGCATACCCGTGATACTATGGATCGGGGTCCGCAGTTCATGGCTAACTTTAGCAATAAAAGAGGACTTCGCTGCGTTGGCGAGCTCCGCTTGGCGTTGCGCTAACTCCGATCTCTGCATAGCGTTCTGCAGAGCCTCAAGCGTTTCATTGATATGCGTACTGAGAATTCCCAACTCGTCACGACGAGCAACCTCAACACGCGCCGAAAAGTCTTCCGACGTTGAGATCTCCTGAAGCCGGGCGCCAAGCGCGGCGACCGGCGAGACGATCAGCCGTTGCATAATCCAAATAACGAGCAATGCGGTAATTGATGTCAGACCGAGGAACGCCGCCATGAGGAATCTTTCGACGGCTTGTCCCTTACTGTACACCTCTCGGGGAAGTGATAGCTTGATGGAGAAAAGTGGGGAGCCCAGCATATCCTTGACCGTCATCATGCTGTAGAGAGTCTCAGGGGACGGGGAGAAGGACGGCTCTGAGAACGCCTTCTTGAAGGAGGTAAATTCGGAAGGGACGCTACCTCCATGTAACGAGGCCCATTGCTCGATCTCTAGCTTCAACTTAGTTTGTGCAGAGAGGCGCTCTACCATCGCAGGGGAGATCTCCCGCAGTAGACATAAGACTCCAGCCGCAGGAGCTGTGCCCTCGCTATTTGAGACAGGAGAGGCAACTACGATGTAATCTCTGTCGTTGAGTCGCATGAACCCCGCGACTCCGTCGCCAGATTTACCTTTGTCCGAACCTGCCGTATCCAGCCTCACTCGATGCGGAATGTCCGCGGCCCGGAGGGCCTCGAGGACGCCCGATGCAAGTGGATACAGCGACTCCCGCTCTGAATCCATCGAAGCCGAGAATACCACCTTCATCTCGTGATCGAAAAAAATAAGGTGATCGATGTTAATAGAGCTCAATGAGCTCAAAGAAAGGTTTTCGTCGACAAAACGAACCTCTCCGTCCTTAACGAACGAATAGGCGTCGTCCCACATACTCCAGTCCCGGGCCAGGGACTCTGTCGCGCGGGCTTCCGATTGGAACGCTTCCACGATACGACCGCTATTTCGTCGCGCTTGGATATCCTCGAGCTCGTGAAATTGCTGAAGGATAACGCGATTGAAAATAAGGAACACCGAAACACCTGATAACATCAGCACCACGGCGATAGCGAGGGAGGCCCTAGCCTTTAAGGTCATATCTTCACCATAAGAAGAACAGCGCGGGAGTTTGCAAAGCTCGTTGTCCGCAATTCAGGCACAACACAACCTGGTACGATGAGATCCACCGTCCTAACGGTTCGTGGAAAGCAAAGACCTCGCCGGCTCAGTGAGTATGTCGACGACGACTTCAACGAAGTCAGATGATATTCAACGGTTATCTCCGTTTCTCAGAGAGATTTGACTACCGTCACACCGATTTATAAAGAATTCAAAAACGCTGTTGTGAGTGCGCAATCCTTCACGCTTGAGAATAAGAACGCTTCATCAGCACGTAATTCTTCAGGAACCCGTTGAGCAAATTCGGGAAATTTCCACAGTATCGAGATTACAGCTTCGTAATCGTAAGGAATCAAGATCTCTTGGCCGGCCGGTATGTGCTTTGAGACAATTGAGTTTCCGAATGCATCTCCATCCGCGTTCGCATCAAACCCTCGGCGCCCATGGTTTACACGGCAAAACGGTTCAGTACAGATCACAAGCGCCTTTGACGCGGTATCAACAAAACACTGAATTTCGTCAGCCCGTCGTTTCTCTTGCGGTCGGGCCATATGATGCTCCCAACTGATAACTCTTGCGACAAAGCGAGGATCGGTAAAGGAGTTGCCCCACCAAATGTCCCCGGGCTCCAGATCCACGCTAGCGAAGAGCCCTAATCCTCTGTCAGTGGTGGGGGCAGCGTAGAAATGGCGGGGGGCCACCACCTGAAAGTCTCGCCCATCGACGCTGACCGACTCAGCGCGTTTAGTAACTAAAGATTCTCGGTACATATTTACATCCCTCGAGGTCGCCCCCAACTATGATGCGATTCGGATACGCAACCTCACAACCACAAGTGTATCTGGGGGTGCTGGATAATTCCACTTTTGACACGTGGCAGTTTCTAGGCCATCCCCGCCACCTCCGGACGTTGGCGGTCCTGCATACTACCCAGGAGACATCGATTTCCTTCCCTCGAACCACAGTGAGAATTGTGTATATGGTTCAGCACGTTACCTACCAGGATGGAATCGGGGCCCCGCCAGAAAAATAAACAGTTTTTTAAAAAGCTTAGCCATATTCTCTAAATTGAAGAATAGCGGTTGCCTTGCGAATTAGCTCATAATTCGATGTTACCGAAAGTTATGCTGCATTAGTGGCGTTACGTGCTGCGGAGAGTCGTCGCCATGCCAGAAATATTTTTTTCAACTTCTGTTCGATTTGAATTTTTAGCATCACTGGGTCAAGAGTCTGATGTTGGTGTGAGATCGCCGCTTTGACATCATGAGTGACATGAGGCGATGCCAGAACTCTCTCGTAGGGAGTTTGTGGCTTCCCATAAATGCGACGATAACGGCTCTTTACGGCAATCTTTCTCTCTAGCTTAAAGGTTCGGCAGAAATGATTAAGATATAGAGATAATTCATTCCGGTAGAGGTCATTTATCATCGGGACTAACTCAGAAAAGTCGAGCCTGTCATAGCCCAAGTATCGGCGGACCACACTCCAGTTCTTTTGTTCCACATAGCAGTTGTCGTTCTTCTTGTTTGCGCGAGACCTCGTGAAGGAAAAGCCCTTTCGCGCTGGAGGGTCAAGAAACTCTCGTTTGTAGTGATAGTTAAGGAACTCAGAACCATTATCAACATGCAGACCCGTCATAGGGAATGGCAATGATTTTTCGATGTCCTTCGTCGCCTCTAAGACAGCTATGGATCCCTTGCCCCACACCGCACGCTGCGCCGACCAATGGGTCACTGGATCCACCATGTCGAGAGAATTGATGTATTGTCCCTCTGTGCTGTTACCGCAGTGCGCTACAGTATCAGTAGCCATCTTGCCTGGAACCGTGGCATCCCAAAAGGAGGCGGTGCATATTGGTATCTCTGTTCGCAGAATAGAGCTCGGCCGAGTCGTGGATAATCCCTGTCCTCCCAGCTCCCGAGCTCGCTTAAAGTACCGCTTCATCGTCGAAGCGCTTATGGTGAGCAGCTTACCCCTTACCTCCTCCGAAAATGCTCCGTAGTGCCTCTCGATAAACGGTAACCACTCGGGTAGGTTCTCCTTAATGACCTCTGCGTTGCGAAACTCCATGACGCGCCTCACTCGCGCTAGAGCCTTCTGGAAGGCTGGCTCCTCGTACCGAGACTTTCTACCTCGCTTCCCTCCCGCGGCTTTTCTGCCAGGTTGCCGACGCCTCATCGCACGAATAGCGTGCTTGCGGTGGCATCCCAACAGCTCCTGCACCTCTTTGAGCAGCTCGCCTTTGGCCAGCTTGCCAGCACGATGGTACTTTTCCCTAAAGGATTCAAGAATATGGCGTTTTACTGCTTCTTCCATGCCTACCTCCTCAATTTCGGTAACATGGAATTATGAGCCAACGACCTTACCCAACAGGTGCGATCACCTCATTTCGGTAACATTTATTTTGAGCCATATCGCTTGGCTAGCCAGCATTTGACTAAGACTGGGGTTGAGGCCATCATCTGTCCGTCAACGAGGGAACTCAACCATGATTTCCAGTCCCCGATTCTCTTACAGCGGTCACCACCTCGACCCTGGATTCGCCCTACCTACTCACCAAGATGATCGAAGCGCAAATTTCGTGAGCGGTAAGCTAACCCTCGTCTCAACAGACAACAAAGGATTGGACGTCATCGCCAATCAATCGGTTAGAACAGGGGAAACGTTGGTCATCTACGGCGGGGGATTCGTTGACCGCGACCATCTCGATTTAATACCCACCGCGATGCGACCGTTTTTCTTCCAAGTAGCAGACGGCATCTGGTTCGGTCATGGATTCGATGAACAAGGCATCGGGATCGCGGAGCGAATCAATCATTCGTGCAACCCCTCAGCCGGCTTTCATGGAATCGCCGAGGTGGTATCCCTCCGAGATATTCGTCAAGGGGAGTCGATTACCATCGACTACTCATCGATCCAGTCTGAGGACCTGGAGGGCTCCTCATTTCAATGCGCATGCGGAAGCGGCAATTGTCGTCGGCTGGTTTCGGTCGATGATTGGCGAAAGGTCGCGGCATCGAGCCCTCTTCTTCGGCACATGCAACCTTTTTTACAATCTCATATTACCCCAAAAGCCTCCAGCGAAGCCACGTCGTTCTCGGAATTGAAGTTCCCCAGCAAATGGCAATCTCCGCACGTTGACGGGATGTTGCAGTCAACGCTGATCTCTGGATCCATCGAACTCGCACACGATGGAACTGCGTGGGCCACCACCGGGATTCCAAAAGGCGAGGTAGTGTTTATCGCGAGCGGCAAAGTTCTCCATAAGTCTATCGAGATTCTTCCCGATGAATCCGTGCGGCCTCACCTGCGCCCCCTGAACAGGGACCTGTATTTAGGGCCTCGACACTCCTCCGACGTGGCTCCAACGCAGGTCGCGCAGGTACATGATTCTCGATCTAATGTGGAGCTCCGTTTAGAACATATGTTCGTTGCGACGCGTGATATTAAGGCCGGAGAAGAGATCATTCTCCATAGCGGTCGCTCTCATCTAATACCACTTCATGGTGCATATAAATCAGACATCATACCACCTGCACTTGACAGCCGTCCCCATCTGCCCTCGGCATATCCCTTTCTTCCAATAGCCCCCAATACCGATACCAAGCGGCTCTCTGAAGAGCGCCCCCATCCATCGCTAAATGTAGGACGCCTCTCTCACAGTGGAGCACCGAGTGATAGCACTCCGTATTCCATCAACCGCGTCCACGAAGGGAATTCGCCCCCAGAAACTCAAGTCTCCAGGGGGCACGCTGTAGCCCGAATGGCACAACGAGCTATGAGGTCACTCAGCTCATTCATCAAAGGTGCCGTTTTAGAGGACTGGATGGCAGCTCCGATCGCTTTTGTCGGTTCGATGACAGCCACCTTCGCGACAGCTCTGTGTGTTGCTGGCATCGCTCCAGCGCTCGAGCGTCTCTTCGGGTCAACGTACTCTCCAGCCTATATCGCTGCAACCTCAGCGACAGCCGTCGTGCTGGGATACGCCTCGTACTGCCTATTCTACTGGGGTGGAATGCTCATCAAAGAACGTGGTGACTTACTCGATGAATCGGGCAAATTCAGCAAAGACCTTCTTAAAAAGAAATGGGAGATTTTCAAGTGGGACTTCCTACTTCATCTCCCGAGCGACGCCTACTGGGCAGTCGGTATGTTTGGGGTGCAAAGCGGACTCTATGCCACGGGGGCGACGGACCTTTTCTGGTCAATCATAGCGGCTCAGGGATTGAGCGATGTCTACTATTCGTTGCGAGAGCCCTTCTACTGGCGAGCAGCAAAAAAATCCGCTGAGTGGCGGATGCGACGCGCTCAAACCGCACATGAAGCGGCCAACAGGGATAACCTCGAGCCGACGGTTGAGAAAAAGGTCGGAAACGCTTAGGGAGACAAGGCAAAACAACCCGAATGCGTTGTTTTGCCTCGCTTCCCTTGGGAAAACTCCGGCCCCTTGACCTCTGCAAGCCCCGTGAATACGCTGTCCATATGAATGGAGCCTTCCGCAAACTACTTCTCGCCAAGATTCATGGGGCAGTTGTTACCGAAGCCAACGTCGCCTACGAGGGTAGTATCACTATTCCCCGCAACCTCCTTGAGCTGACCGCCCTCCTCCCGCACGAGTCGGTGCACGTCTGGAACATCACACGCGGCACCCGTTTTGAAACCTACATCCTGGATGGCGGCGATCGGCAGCGCGAGATCCATGTAAACGGCGCCGCGGCTCACCTCGTGGAGCCAGGAGATTCCCTCATCGTCGCGGGATTCATTCAACTTCCAGCGGAAACCGCGCATCTGCATGTGCCGAAGGTTGTGTTCTTAAACACAGATAATTCAGTCAAAGATATTCGCCGCGAGAAGCCGGGGACGATTGCGGCGTAGGGATCTAGGTATCAACAACCGATCTCCGCTTCTTGCGACCGCACATAGACCTCGATCCGGAGGGCCTGTGTCCTCACAGGCCGGTGCTGTACGAACATCTCATCGCGAGTGCCGGCCCGTCGGGAGACGGGCCTTTCGGCTTAAACGACGACACAGTAGGAGGCGACATTTTCCGTCTCAACCCGCACAAAAACAAAAAATCCCACCCCTGAATCCCATTATCTTCAAAAAAATACGACATTCGATACCGTCATCTGCGCCGGGAAAAACGTTTTGTTTCAGCCACCTACCCCATTTACCACGAATCCGAAGCAAATCGGGACAATCTTTTTACAAAGCTGCTCCCGAGCTGTGACAACTGCCGAGTTCGTTCATGCGAAAACCTCACCTCGTTGGTTGCAGTGACTGCGAGTGACAACGAACGAAACTTAGGGAGAAAGAAAATGAAGGATAAAAAACTTACAGACGTAGAAGTAGTAAATGAGTTCAAGGCAGGCGATACCCTCGCGTTCGAGGAGATCATCTCTCGATATGAGTCGAAGGTAATGAGCTTGGCCCTCCGCTTTACTCGCAACCAAGAGGACGCTGAGGAGGTAATGCAAGACGTCTTCACCACCGTGTACCGAAAGATCGAGGGTTTCCGCGGCCAGTCGGCATTCTCAAGCTGGCTCTACCGAATTGTTGTGAACGCCGCTTTCATGAAGCTCCGTAAGAGGAAACAATCGCAAACCGTTTCGATGGACGACCTATCGCCAGCTATCAAGCAATATTGTATCGACCGAGAGACCTTCAACGGATCGTTCTCTCAAAACATCGCTATCTCCCATGAGATGCAAGCGGTCATCCAGAACGCTGTGAACAGACTTCCTGATCAATACCGAGCTGTTTTCGTACTTCGCGACGTCGATGGCCTCTCTAATCAGGAGACCGGAGAGATCCTTAACCTCTCAATCCCAGCGGTTAAATCAAGACTTCACCGTTCGCGCATCATGCTTCGTAAAAAGCTTCAACGCTACTACGAAGATTACACCGGCAATAAGGCAGTAATTGATGAGCGATTCGATGAAGAGGACGCTATTCAGACAGCAGCCTAATTCCTTCCTTTTTACTTCGTTCGAGCGACCTCCTAGCTCCCTAGGAGGTCGCTCTTTTTTGCCGTAAAGGAGGACTCATACCTCCGACCGCCTCGACTCCCTCTGACGCTCACCCGGCATTCCTTTCGGCACAGAGCGCTCCTTTCTGAAATAATCTTCACTCCTTGAGTATCCCCCTCTGTGAACCTATCCTCGCTTTACAACAAAGCAACTCAATCATTTTTTCTACTTTTAGTTTAATACTATTATTCTAGAAATCACGTTCTATCTTTTCTAGGTAGTTTTTAGTAACAGAGATGTCGCTCATCGCCCTCTGCAAGTCTCAAACAATCAGATCCAAACAGCCTCGCCCCCCCATATTCTACTTATAGTAGAACTACGACCTGCCTGCTCGATTTGACCACGTATGACGCCCTTTCACCAACGATCTCAGGGAGAGGCGCTTCCACTTTCAACCTCATCCTATAACTCAATAACCTTACCCGAATCTTACGAGCAGCGACTGCCTACTCTGTGAGAGGTAGGCCAAAGGTTTTGAACTTAGGTTCCAACAGGAGGCGCGTGAAAGGCGTCGAATTTCGACCGCTCCATGTCATGAAATCTCTCGGCCGTACCCTTGGTGTAAATAATGCGGGCCGAATCGCTACCTCCTGCCCGCAAGATTGTTTGAACGCTCTCCGATACTACCTACTTGCCTTCCTGCTAGGCGTAGCTACCACCACTCATGCTGAGACCTGGCACGTCGATGGAGCGAACAACAAGTGGTCAACTCCCCAGATCTGGGTTGGTGATGTTGTACCAACCGGAAATTCCGCTGTTGTTTTCGCCAGCACTTCATCAAAGAGCTTCTTTATAAACGATGTTGGAACCAGGAGTGGCGGAAGCCTTTCCATCGCCGCTACCTTTAAGGGACGGATTGATCAAAACGTTCCCCTTACCCTCTCCTCATTCAATCAAGGGGGAGGATCCTACAACGCCAACAGTGAATTGTCGATCGCTGACGGCGGAAGTAATTTTTACAACGTTGTCATTACTGCTGCCGGTGTCACATGGTCCTTTTCGGATAGCACAACCATGCTCGGCAGGCTGACTGTCTCTGCAGGAACCCTGGCG
>Ga0214921_10010503_pt1 | contig 11441 bp, 9 predicted proteins | sample LL1505_MetaG_FD_177992 | JGI IMG/M metagenome (GOLD analysis project Ga0214921, IMG submission 177992) | Freshwater microbial communities from Lake Lanier, Atlanta, Georgia, United States - LL-1505 | ecosystem: Environmental > Aquatic > Freshwater > Lake | place: USA: Georgia | collected 2015-05-28
CTAAGTGGGTTAACAAGTAAGAAACTTGGTGAGCGCGCCTTAAAGCCGGGCGATGAGGTACTTACCGTAGCAATGGGCTTTCCAACTACAGTTAATCCAATCATTCAAAATGGTCTAAGACCTGTCGTTGTTGATGTTGATCTAGATACCTTAGATGCAAATGCACAAAGATTAGAAGAAGCAATTTCTCCAAAAACTAAAGCGATCATGATGGCGCACACGCTTGGAAATCCTTTTGACCTTGATACAGTCCAGCGACTTTGCAAAGAAAACAATCTTTGGTTAATTGAAGATTCATGTGATGCACTCGGTTCAACTTATAGAGGTCAGCGCACGGGAAGTTTCGGAGACACCGCGACAGTAAGTTTCTATCCAGCGCATCACATTACAACCGGAGAAGGTGGTGCCGTATTTATTAAGTCACCACTTGTTAAAAAACAAGTTGAGTCGTTCCGTGATTGGGGTCGGGATTGCTATTGCGAAACCGGAAAAGACAACACATGCGCAAAGCGTTACGGATGGCAATTAGGAGATCTTCCTCAAGGCTATGATCACAAATACACCTACAGCCACATTGGCTATAACTTAAAGGCCACAGATATGCAGGCCTCTCTTGGGCTAACTCAATTGGCAAAACTCGAGCTATTTATTCAAAAACGTAAAGATAATTACGAATACTTGAAAAAGCATCTCTCACAAATTGAAGGAATCAAAATTGCAGTAGCAACAGAAAATAGTGAGCCTTCATGGTTTGGCTGCCCGATTACTCTAGATCCAAGCCATCCAGTTAATCGTGAAGATCTTCTAAGGTTCTTAGACTCAAGAAAGATTGGAACTCGACTCGTTTTCGCGGGAAATATTACTAAGCAGCCTGCTTATAAGGACACAGATTTCCGCATAGTTGGTGACCTAAAGAATACCGACATAGTTATGACTCGCTCATTTTGGGTAGGTGTCTATCCTGGATTGACAACCCAGATGATGGATTATGTAATTTCATCAATCTCCGATTTCATGACAGGCAAAGCAAAGTAATTTAAATGCATTATCTAATAACTGGACACACAGGATTTAAGGGTTCTTGGCTCTCGCTAATGCTCGAGATGCAAGGACACACAGTTTCGGGAATCTCGTTAGACCCTGCAGAGAAATCACTCTTTAATCAAGCAAACCTCCACAAAATATTTGAGAACGACTTGCGGATTGATATCAGGGATCGTGATCAAATTAAGAATGCAGTTGAGAAAATCAATCCCGAAGTATTGATTCATCTAGCTGCCCAACCCTTGGTTCGCGAGTCCTATCGAATTCCTGCTGAGACTTTTGACATTAATGTCTTAGGGACATTAAATGTGTTAGAAGCAACTCGGGAATTAAAGAATTTAAAAGCGGCTCTTATTATTACTACCGACAAGGTTTATAAAAACTATAACCATCTTAGGGGTTATGTTGAAACCGATGAACTAGGCGGTGACGATCCATATAGCGCATCTAAAGCCGCGGCTGATATTGCAACCCAGTCTTGGATAAAAAGTTTTGCGAAAGTACCGGTGGCAATTGCGCGCGCAGGCAACGTTATCGGAGGAGGAGATTGGGCACAAGATCGAATAATCCCAGATCTAGTTAATTCCTATTCTGTCGGAAATCTTCCAACGCTTCGCTTTCCAGATGCCATTCGCCCATGGCAACATGTTCTTGATTGCCTTAACGGCTACCTTAAATTGATAGAAAAAATGCTCGAATCAAATACAGGTGGTGAGTGGAATTTTGGACCTGAACTTGAAGAGAAACACACAGTAGGAGACCTAACTTCTGCAGTGGCAGATCTTTACAGCATTTCAGGAAAATTTTGGAACTCTGAAACAAATTTACTGCTCCATGAAGCTGGGTACCTTTTGCTTGATTCAAGCAAATCAAGGGCTGAACTCGGCTGGAGAGATCAATTAGATTTTGAAAACACAGTAATTTGGACCATTGGTTGGTATAAAAACCTTGACTTAGATCCAGCACAAAGAACTAGACTTCAAATTCAAGATTTTTTCTCTCTTCCGAAATAGTCTAAGGAGCAATATGAAAAATCCACTTCCAGCAGTATTACTAGCAGGTGGGCTTGGAACTCGCATGAGAGAAGAAACTGAATACAGGCCAAAGCCTATGGTTGAAATTGGTGGCCAACCAGTTCTATGGCACATTATGAAAAACCTTAGTGTTGGAGAAATTGACGAATTTATTGTTTGCACCGGTTACAAAGGCCAGCAAATAAAGGACTATTTCTTGAATTATCACACTAGCAACCATGACTTTACTGTCCAGCTTGATGAGCATTCCGACATTCAGATACACAAGGATGAGCCACTAGAAAAATGGACAGTTACTGTTTCTGACACTGGACAAAACACTATGACTGGCGGCAGAGTAAATCGCGTTAGAAAATACGTTGATGGGCGACGATTCTTGGTGACTTATGGCGATGGATTAGCTGACGTAGATTTACAAGAATTGATTAAGTTTCATGAAAGCCATGGGAAAATTGCGACCGTAAGTACGGTTAGGCCACTAAGTCGATTCGGAGTTATGGATATCGATTCTGACGGAACCGTGAAAAAGTTTAGAGAAAAACCCCAAGTTGATGACTGGATTAATATTGGGTTCTTTATATTTGAACCCGAAGTATTTAGCTTTCTGGATGACAATTGTATTCTCGAAAGAGAGCCTCTTGAAGCTCTTGCCAAGAAAGGTGAGCTGAGAGCATTTAAACACCATGGTTTCTGGCAACCTATGGATACATTTAGAGAATCTGTGGCCTTGAATGAATTGTGGGAAAAGAAAGAAGCTCCTTGGAAGACTTGGTAAATATAAGGAAGAAATCAATTATTTTCGATCTGGATGGAACTCTTGTAGATAGTAAAAATCAGATCAGAACTGCCTTGAACCAAGCTCGGCGGCGTTTTAATTTTAGCGAATTAAGCTCTCAAAGAATTGAAGAGTTAATTGGCTTACCAATTGATCATTTTTTAGAAGATTTAGAAATTTCCGATGAAGAAACGAATCAACTTATCGTTGAATTCAGAACTATTTTGCAATTGATTATTAATGATGGTAACCCATTATTTCCGGGAGTAATTGAATTCGTAAGTTATCATCGGAGTAACGGACACAGCATTGGAATTGCAACTTCGAAGCCAACGTTTCTTGCGGAATCAGTAATTTCAAATTCTGAATTAAATGGACTAATCGATGTAATCCAAGGCACCGATGGCTTCCCGGCTAAACCAGATCCCACGTCCATTTTGAAAGCCATGAATCGTCTCGATACCGATAGAGCGATAATGATCGGTGACCGAGTTGAAGATATAAGAGCCGCCAATGCCGCAGGGATAGTGTCCGTGGGAATTGCTCAGTCTTTCCATGACACTTCTACATTTATCAAGGCTGGTGCCCGACTTGCCGTGAACTCATTTATAGAATTATCAAACTCCAAAGAACTTTATGATCTGTTGATAGATTAACGCCATGGATCGCTACGCAGACCAGTTCATGGGATGGCTGAAGGAACTCGGCTTTTCACACTGCTTCTTTCTGGCGGGAGGTGGCTCGATGCATCTCGTGGATGCTGCAAGCAAGGAATTCACTTGTATTCCGGTTGTACACGAAGTTAGCGCGGTTATCGCTGCTGAGTACTTTAATGAATCCAATCGGGAGAACAAAAAGGCTTTTGCCCTTGTAACAACTGGTCCGGGTTTAACAAATGCCATCACTGGAATTGCAGGAGCTTGGTTAGAAAGTAGAGATTGTTTAATTGTCGGTGGCCAAGTCAAGAAAGCTGATCTTGCTACTTCGGGGTTAAGACAAAAAGGTATCCAGGAAGTAGACGGAGTATCTTTGGTGCAAACTATTACCAAAAACGCGCTGAGAATAGAAAAACCCGTATCGCAAGATTTAATTAACGAAATAGTTAAACATGGTGAATCAGGCAGAAAAGGACCGGTTTTCATCGAATTTTGTATTGACGCCACAGCTACACCCGCATCAGAGGAATATGAAGCAGAAAGTGAACCTTCTAGAATCGCGCAAAGTCAACCTATGGAAATCGAGCTCAAGCAACTTCAAAAGCTAAGGCAAATGCTTGCGGAATCAAAAAGGCCACTTCTTCTTCTAGGAGCTGGAGTCAGCCAATCTGCCTTTCTAGAATTAGAGCCTCTATTTGAAAAATTAGAAATTCCAATCGCAAGTACATGGACTGGCGCCGATCGAATTAGTAGCGACTATAAATATTTTGCAGGTAGGCCCAATACCTACGGCATGCGTTGGGCAAATGTGTTCCAGCAACAAGCAGATTTACTAATAGCTGTTGGTACTCGACTCAATTTGCAACAAACAGGATTTAACTTTCAAGAATTTATGCCTGTCGGAAAAGTAATTCAAGTAGATATTGATGAAAATGAATTAGGAAAGCCAAATCCTGGAATCCAACTTGGGATCGCTAATGATTCAGATACGTTTTTGAAAGTATTACTCGACGAGATAGCCGCTGAAACTTCCATTTCCGACAGAAGTGACTGGGTTAATTTTCTAAAAGTTGTTCAGGATGAACTTCCATTGATCGAAGAAATTCACAAAAGTGTAGAGCCTTACGTAAACCCATATAGGTTTATTAATCAGTTAAGTGAATTATCCGATCGGAAAGATGTAATTATTTCGTGCAGCAGCGGGGGGACATTTACCGCCACCCATCAGAGTTTTCTGACTAAACGCGGACAGCAATTGATTTCTAACAAAGGTTTGGCAAGCATGGGATACGGTTTAGCTGGAGCAATCGGATCTGCTTTTTCGAATGAAAATCATAGAATTCTATTGCTGGAGGGCGACGGCGGATTTGCGCAGAATCTTCAGGAATTAGGAACAGTTGCCCAAAATCAATTAAATTTAAAAATGTTCGTAGTATGTAACGAGGGTTACGCTTCCATTAGATCAAGTCAAAAATCATATTTCCAAGATAATTACGTTGGTTGTGATGTTAAAACTGGCCTCGGATTGCCAAAATGGTCTGAGATTTGTAAAGCATATGGCATTAAACACATGATTGTTGATAGTAATAATATTTTTAGCGGAGAATTCATGGAACTTTTTGATTCTCAAGATCCAATATTTTTTGAAGTAATGACTGATCCAAATATGTTGTATTTTCCTAAAGTAGCTAGCAAAATTTTGGTGGGCGGTGCAATGGTGTCATCAGCCATACATGACATGTCTCCAAAAATTTCCGAAGAAAAAGGAGCCAAGGTTTTTAAGTATTTACCGAAAGAACTTTGGGGGATTTAGTGCACGATAAAGTGCTATCTGTGTGCCTAACTGGAGCAACGGGTTGGTTAGGTCGATCTCTTATAGAAACCAAAACGAGTTTTGAATGTAAATTTGATTTATCACTATTCGGCCGAAATGAATCTCAGTTATTTCTTCAATCTGGAGAGGTCTTGCCGATTAAGACATTTGAATTCAAGGAAGTTAGCAAAAAAAGTTTTGATATTTTTGCTCCTTTTGCATTTCTAACCAGAGACAGGGCTTTGACGCTTACTGATAGTGAATATGAGCTTGCCAATAAAAAACTTATTGAAAGTTCGGTTCAGGTAATTCTTTCAGGCAAAGTTGGCTCAGTTATCAATCTCTCCAGCGGTGTGGTATCAAAGATGTCCGATAACCAAAAGACGGACTCTACTTACTCAACTTATGCGAAGTTAAAGGAATATCAGGAAGAGCAGTTTGCAAGCGCATGTAGTACCGCAGGAATTCCCCTAATCAATTGTCGCGTTTTCTCATTAAGTGGAATTGATATGCAAGAACCTAAAAAATACGCTGTCGGTGATTTGGTCTTCCAAGCGTTGATTAAGAAGTCAATCACGTTGAAATCTCAATCAATTGTGACTCGTCGCTATATGGACTCAAGAGATTTGATGCATCTTCTTATCCAATATGCAATCTCTGGGAGAAGTTACAATATTGAAACTGGAGGATATAAAGTTTCTTTAACGGAACTTTCAGAAAAAATACTTCATCTTCTCGGCATTTCTAAATCTAATATTTTCTTTGAATCAGACTCGAAACTTCCATCAAATGAGTATTTCTCAAATAGAAATGACTTTGAAGATTATGCTCAAACATTGTCATATAAAATGGAATCAATGGAAAATCAAATTGAAAATGTTGTAAGTGCTTTAGAATTTAAGGCTAACAGCTAAACGTTTTCCGATAAAAGTGCAAGCCCGGCTAGCGTTGTTTCATCAGAATTTGAAATAAAATAATTTCTCGAAGTTTTTTCTGAAATACCAAGTGCAATAATTCCTACTTTTTGGCCAACACCACCAGCAAAAATCAAACTTCCAGATAATTCTAAATCAGCGATTGATTTAGCGTAAATTTCAATCAAGGAATAGAAGAATGAAGAAGCTAATTTGGCTATATCTTTGGCATTTCCAAGCTCACTAAGTTCTTTTAAAGTTTTTTCATAATTAGACACATCGATTAATTCGGCAATATTTTCGTCGCCCGCCATTTTTGCGAATGATTCATAATCACTTGAACCCACATTTTTACCAAAAGCAAATTCAACAAAGGCCTTTAGGGCGCGTCCTGATGGAAGGTGAGTAATGGTTCTAATTTTTTCCCCTCCAAAATAGGGCCTAATTTGGTAATTCCCAGTCGTTTCCGTGCTTCCGTTAAGACCGGCTACTTGGCCACCTGTTCCTATGTTAACCACCAAATTTTCTGAGTCTAATCCAGCACCCAAAAGAGAAGCCTGCTGATCGCCCACGCCGCAAAATACTTCAAGATTATATTTTTTAGAAAGACCTAGTCTTTTTATGTCGCCATAAACTTTAGGAAACTTAAATCTGTTTCCTGCAAGTGCTGTTAGTTTTTGATCCCATTGGTTGCTGTAAATATCAAAGAACCCTGATGCAGCTGCATCGGTAACGTGCATTTCATCACATTCAAAATCTGTCAGATACGAAGTAACAAAAGAAATTAAACTTCTAAAAGGTTGATACAAATTCGTATCATTTCCCTCGCTTGAAGAGACCGCGATTGAAACTATTGGCAAACCAGGCCTTAGCTCTGAACCAGTCCGTTTAAATTCAGTTGATTTATCTAGACTCGAATAAATACTTCTATATTTTTCCGAATTTGCTTCTAATAAGGCTCTCTCGTCCTGCCAAGAGATGACCTCGAACTCTTGATCATTTAGAATTACATAACCTCCCATCTGACCACTTATAAATATGCGGGAAGCTTTTGGTGCAAATTTTGCTTGCCCCCCGATGGCCTCATCTATAACCCGAATAAGAGCATTTACTGGTATGACTTTCAGTTTTTCGTGATTCGCCAAGAACGGAGGCGTTGGAAATGTGAGGATATTCTCTAATTCTCGCCGGCCTCGCTGAACCACGGCTGATTTTATAAAACTGCCTCCGAAATCAAGCAGAATGGAAATATTTGCTTGATTCAATGTACTCACCTACCAGATTTATCAAATCTTTATCTAGTTCCATTTTATAAATCCGAATATCCCCCGTTGATATCGGTATTGCAAAATGCATTTTTCCATGTTGCATTTTTTTATCATGCTTGAGTTCATTTACCCATATTTCCGGACTTATCAATTTACTTATTTTTATGTGATGGAAATATTTTTTGAATAAATTTGTCATTTCAATATGGAAATCTTCGCTTGTGATACCAAGTTTAAATCCAATATAATTAATTAGATCCATTCCTACCACAACTGCATCACCGTGCACCACAGAGTTCTTGGTTAGTGCTTCTAGGGCATGACCAAAAGAGTGCCCATAATTAAGAATTCTCCGTAGATCTGACTCATATTCGTCTTGATCGATTACAAATTTTTTTGCAAGCAAAGAAGATCTGATCAATGGATCTATATTATCGGTTGAAAATTCGTACTTTTCTAAATACTGCTCAAAATCATTTAAAAATTGGCTTTCTCCTGTTACTGCTAACTTGGCTATTTCCCCGAATCCTGACTGGATTTCCGAGAAAGGTAGAGTTTTAAGAAAACCAGAATAGATTTCAACTGCGCTAGGCGTGTGCACTACTCCTAGTTGATTTTTGTGTCCGTTCAAATTGAGCGCACATTTTGCGCCGATACAACTATCTGCTTGACTCAGTAAGGTGGTTGGCACATAACTCCACTTGATGCCTCGATAGTAGATATGGCTGCAGAAGGTGCTTAGATCTTGAATCACTCCTCCGCCTATTGCAACCAAGTGTGAAGTCTTGGTTGCTTCCATATTCATCAGCCAATTGCATATCTCGCCAACCTTGCTAAGAGATTTATTTTCTTCGTTGGACTCAACGATAAAGTAACGTTCCTTTGGCAATATGGTCATCAGATTTTGATAGGTTTTAGACACCTGTTCATCAATTAAAATGAATGAATCTACTTTAGTTTTGATTGCCTCTTCTAGACTTCCCAATTCGCTATGAAAAGTGGCAAAATAATTGCCATTGATTGAAGATATTTCAACCGGTTCAATATTTGAATTTTTCAATTTATTGAAAACCCGCCATCTATCTTTATGGACTGTCCTGTTATGTAGGTATTTCCCTCTGACACCAAGAAACTAGCTAGTCTCGCCACCTCATTAGGAGTGCCAAGTCTTTTTACCGGAACACGTTCTAGGAGCTTTTTAATCTGCTCTTCACTATTATTCTTTTTCGTTAGTTTGGTTTCGATGAATCCGGGAATTATAGAGTTAGAAAGAATATTGAATTCTGCGTTCTCGACTGCCACGGAACGAATTAAAGCCTCAAGAGCCGCTTTTGAAATAGAATATGAAGATCTACCTTCTCGGCTCAACGTGGAGTATGCACTTGAGATGGCAACAATTCGACCTAAATTCTTTTTTCGCATTGAAATTACACAGCTCTGGATAATTTGTCGACATGAATTCGTATTAATTTGAAAAATTTCTGAATAGTCTTCCAAGGAAGAGTCAACTAAATATTGCGGGTTGTTGATTCCAGCACTTAAGACTAAGCCATCAAATTCTTGGTTGACATTTACGGATAACCAATGAGCAATTACTTCTGGGTTTGAAAGGTCTAGCTCTGCTGATGCAGGTGCAACTACCGTGTGACCAGAATTCACTAATTCTGTGTGAATAGCTTTTCCGATTCCGCCACTTCCACCCGTAAGCAAAATATGCATTATTTCTCCAAAACGAGTGATTATCTAAATGACTATAGGTGACTAGAGTCCACGGTTTAGGATCAAATTTCGTAAACTTTCCTGAGAACTATACGGACCATCAATATCGTTAATAGTAAGAGGGTCGTTGGCCGAAATATTCTTAGTTATTTTGAGTCCATTCAAAATTTCACGGGTCGAAAGTTGACCTTTCCTCAAGGGAATAGCCAACTTGAAATCTTTGGCAAAAGTGTCACTTGATAATTCGTAACCTTCTGGAAGATCTCTACGTGCATAAACACCACGTACTAGTGCATCTAAATACTTAATTTCCTCTTTGGAAACAATACGGCGAGCATTTTCACTATTTCCCATCATCTCAACCGCTTTATGAAAAGCTTTAAACCATTCGTCTGCCTGGTTTGGCAACGAGCAGTATGGAGAGACTGGAATCCCGTCGTAATCAATATCAACATGCCGTTCCCAAGTTCTTGCGCCTAAGGCATAGGAAAGTAGCATCGAAGAATGCCAATCATGATACTCATGGGAAGAAAAACCAATTACATGATTAGGATATCGATTCTTTAGATATCTGATTTGGTTAAGTTCGAGTTGTTCATCTTCACTTGGGTAGAGACTTACACAATGATTAATTGCTAAAGGGATATCCCTATTTTCAAAATATGATACGAGCTCATCTAAAGATTTTTCAGAAGCTCCGCCACTTGAGGCAATCACTGGTTTCTTTGTTACTGCGACTCTTTCAAGAAGTGACCAATCATTAATATCTGAACTTGCAATTTTAATTATAGGAAAGTTGAGTTTCACACATAAATCCACTGATGCTTCATCAAAAGGTGTAGCCATCGGAATGCAACCGGCCTTAACGACCGCATCAGCCAAAGCCTTGTACTGCTCGTGGGACATTTTTGTTGCTTCGGTTTTCTTTATATAACGAACTTCTTGGTTACCTTTAAATTCTTCATGAACGAAGTTATCAACATCCCTGAACTGAAATTTAATCGCAGCTTTGATGTTGTTGTATCTGACTACCGTCGCAAAATCTTGAATTATTTTCTTGCCGCGATCAAGATCGCCCCAGTGGTTGTTTGCCGCTTCTAGGACAAAGAGGTTCTCAAAAAGTGAAGAGCCATCATTTTTTATCATTGACTTACTCCGTTTTTCTCTTTTCCCATCCAAAAACGCCACGATAGGCGTCTGAGCGTGAATCTAAATACTACACGAGTCAAGGTCTTTAATCCCTGATGCAAGACGATTTGGCGGGCTAAACCCACACGATGCTTACTAAAAAGATTAGCGTGAACCGGCACATTTATGGGTACCTGAAAACCTAGGTACCTAGCTTGCTCTTGGGTCGCTTCAATAAAGCCTTCTAGGTCTCGTAGAAAGTCAGATGTTTTTTCATAATACTTAGAAATACCCTCATCGATGGTAGCTCTTGCTTTCTCAATATCTTCTTCCGTGCTTCCAAGCACTAAGCCGCCTGTCCCAAGTTCGTGCTGAGCAATTATCTCACCTAGAAATTCGTTTTCAACATACTTTACGGGTGTTCCAGACAATATAGCCTCTGTGACAATTGAAGAGTTCTCAAATGAATACAACACGGAGGTTTTGCTAAGGATCTCAATTACCTGCTCTCTACTCTGCATTTTAGGTCCATCACGAAAAATTTCAAAATTATTTAGAAATCCGACTTTCGGAGGTTTACCTACAAACGAACGATATTTTCCTGCGTAGCTAGTTTGAAATGAATCTTTTATTGAATTTTTTGTAAAGACCCTTGGATCAATTGGAGGAATAAAAAGAACTTTGGGTTCATCAGTATTGTTTTTCTTGCTGTAATCCGTTGCGATATTTTTCGAAAATGCAATCACATATTCGCTGTCACCAAAAGATGTAGGTCCTCCAAGAGCGCCACAATAATTCATTAGGAATCTAACAATGCAATTGGCATTTAATGGGTTCCCAGGAATAGTTTCCGAGTAAATTACAACCGGATTTGTTTTATTTCTATAATATGCGTCGCTAACTTCTTGAGTCAAAATTGGAGTATGTAAATCTGGGTTGACTCGTGGTAAGCCTTGATGCGATGCTTCTGTCAAAACCAAATAAGCTTGGTTACCTGTCATGTTTATTGCGTGGCATAAATAATGGAGGGCTTTAATACCCGCTGATGAATCTATCCATCTCGGTGTATAAATAAAATATGGATGCTTTC
>Ga0214921_10010504_pt1 | contig 11441 bp, 11 predicted proteins | sample LL1505_MetaG_FD_177992 | JGI IMG/M metagenome (GOLD analysis project Ga0214921, IMG submission 177992) | Freshwater microbial communities from Lake Lanier, Atlanta, Georgia, United States - LL-1505 | ecosystem: Environmental > Aquatic > Freshwater > Lake | place: USA: Georgia | collected...
GAATTGGCCCGGTAACTGCCCAGCGAATAGTTGATTATCGATTAAAGGTTGGACGAATTAACTCAATAGATGAACTAAAAAAGATCTCAGGTTTAGGTGGCGCAAAATTCGAAGAGATAAAGTCCTTGCTGCGAGTTTTATAGATTTCCGATTATTTTTAATCGGTATTTGCCTCTGGTTGGGTGCTGCCTTAGTTGGTTTCATTCCAGGTATCAAAGCAATCGTATTTTGCTCTCTAATTCTTCTAATAACTTACTACCGGAAAAATTCATTAGTGTTTTTACTGGTAGCTATTTTAGTAGGCTCTTGCGTAATTAGTATCAGACAATTTGCGCTAAATAATCAATTATTAATCAGCTATTTCAATACCCAAGTCGAGGTAGAAGGAGTTATTCAAACTGACCCAATTACTAAGGAAGGCAATGTAGTTGGATCAAATAAGTTAAATGCCCAATACAGCGCACTTTTTAAGTTAACCAAAATAGGTCAGATAAAGGTGGATCTGCCAGCTCGCCTTAAATTTGATTTAAGTCAGAGGTTATATATTGATCAAACTATCCGAACCCAGGTTCGAGTGGTTAAAAGTAAGGAGCGCAAGGTAGCTGCGCTCTTAATATCATCTGCAGATATAGAGGTAATAAGTAACTCTAGGAAAATCTTTACCGCCACAACATCAATTAGAGAGAGTTTCAAAAGTATAGTTAAGCCAACTGATGCTGGATCCCTCATTCCAGGGCTAGTACTTGGAGATATTTCACTACAGCGTTCAGCATTTATAGAAGAAATGCGAAGAGTTGGCTTATCCCACCTAACAGCTGTAAGTGGAGCTAATTTTGCACTAGTTGCCACATTCTTACTATGGTTTCTTAAATACTTTATTAAAAGACTTCGCCTTCGGCTTTATCTAGTTTTCCTAATTCTATTAATCTTCATATTCCTCGTTCGACCAACACCATCTGTATTACGAGCGGCAGTGATGACTGCAGTAATTCTAATTGCGAGGATTTTAGGGGATAAATCTTTTGGAATCCCATCATTGGGATGTGCTATCTCGCTATTGGTTTTAGTTGATCCATTTCAAGCAATTGATCCAGGTTTTGCATTATCGGTATTAGCAACTGCTGGGATACTACTTTTACCGCCATTTTTAAATACTAATCTAGAAAGATATATAAAAATTCCATGGATTTTGGATTCAATAGTAATCCCAGTCAGTGCAACGATGTTCTGCTTCCCAGTGATCATATTACTTTCTAATCAGTTTTCACTTGCAACTATCCCAGCAAATATACTTGTTGCCCCAGTAATTGCTCCGATAACTGTTCTTGGCTTTATTGCGGCAATTCTGTCACCTAGCGCTGGATTTATCTCGACTTTCATTATTTCAATTGTTACACCTCTTGCAAGTTGGATTGTTTGGGTATGTGAACAAATGAACAAATTTTCTGTAATAACCTTTAACCAAAGTCGCATCTTTTCAGTGTTATTTCTATTCTCAGCAATTCTTATTATTGTTAAAAAACGAATAATTGTCTTGTTTATTTTTATGTTGCTCATTCTGCAATTATTTATTGGCTCACTTTCTTGGCCGGGATCGGGATGGCAAATTGCCAATTGTGATGTTGGCCAGGGCGATGGAATGGTAGTAAATCTCGGTAATGCACGTGGAATAGTTATAGATACCGGGCCAGATTTAATCAAGATGGATAGATGCTTACATCAGCTAAAGATTAAGAAAATTCCACTCTTAGTGCTAACTCACTTTCATTCTGACCACGTGGGTGGGGTTTCCTCGGTAATAAAAGGTAGAGATATTGGAGAAGTTTGGATTTCAAATAACTTTCAGCCGCAACAAGCATACGAATCGGCTATTAAACTTCTCAAGGGAATAAAAGTAAAAACTGTAAAAGCGGGGGATAACTATCTATTTCCGGCTAATGATTTGAAGATTAAAGTATTGTGGCCAAAAGCTGTGACAGGGGATTTTCAGTCAATGCCTGGAGATGGGTCTGAAATTAACAACTCAAGCATTGCGTTGTTAATTAAAACTAGGCAACTTTCATTATTTACTGCTGGAGATATCGAACCGCCGGTACAAGAAATAATTAGCAATTCTGGTGAATTGGTCCCGGTTGATGTACTCAAAGTTTCACACCATGGATCTAGCTACCAGCACTTACCCATGTTGGATTTACTTAAACCTAAAGTTGCCCTAATCAGTGTTGGAGCAGGCAACAAGTATGGACACCCCTCACTAGATCTAATTACTCAACTTCAGCGCCGGCAGATTTCAGTCTGGCGTACCGACCAATCTGGTGGGCTAGCGCTTGCTGCACCTAATAAGATCAGGGTTACTGGAAAAGAATGGTGGCAAATTAGGTGGGGTTAGTTTTAATACAAGGGGCAGAGAGTTTGCTTGCTGATCGCGCCATTTCACATGTGATTGCTACAAAATCTGGCGCACAATCAACTATTTTTTCGGCGGATGAATTAGAGGTTGGGGTTATTACCGACAGCCTGGCACCATCACTTTTTGCCGACGCGCGAGTTGTTGTAATCAAAGATTTGCAAGATTTAACTTCTGAATGTAGTGATGAGGTCACAAGTTATTTAGAGAATCAAGATGAAAACTTAACCTTAGTGCTTTGGCATAAGGGAGGCGTAAAAGGAAAAGCGCTAGTTGATAAAATAAAGAAACTTAATCCAGAGGTGATTGCAGCTGAAGCGATTAAGAAAGAGAGCGAAAAATCTGATTTTGTTCGAGCTGAGTTTAAGAGGTTAGATCGAAAAGTAAGTGCAGAGGCGGTCAACGCACTAATTGATTCTTTAGGCAGTGATTTGCGAGAGTTAAGTGCTGCTTGCTCCCAACTTGCATCTGATGTTGCCTTACAAAAAGTGATAGATGAGAATGATGTGGCTAGATATCAGATGGGCAGAGTTGAAAGCACCGGCTTTGATGTTGCAGATGCCGCACTTGAAGGCAATACAGCAATTGCTTTAATAAACTTACGGAACGCACTTTCAACTGGAACTGACCCAGTTCTAATTGTTAGCGCCCTTGCATCATCGCTGCGAACCCTTGCAAAGGTTTCAGGTGCCTCTAGAAGTGTTAGATCATTTGAGTTAGCTTCAACATTAGCGATTGCACCTTGGCAAATTGATAAAGCTCGCAAGCAGTTAACTGGTTGGAGTGAGAGTGGATTAATTAAGGCGGTTGTCGCAATAGCTGCTGCTGATGCTGATATCAAGGGAGCGGCCGCTGATCCGATATATGCCTTAGAGCGGGCGATAATGACCGTTTGTGCGGCGAAAAGCGCTAAATAACCACGCTCAGTTTGAGCGTAAGGCCCTTGCGCTGATACCCTACCGATCTTCTTAAATAAGTTTTTAAGAGATAACAGAGAAAAGGTAATCTTCAGTGGCAAATATCAAGTCCCAGATCAAACGAATTCGTACCAACAACAAAGCGCAAGATCGCAACAAGGCTTATCGCTCAGCGCTTCGTACAGCAATTCGTAAATTTCGCGATGCGGTAACTGCCGGAGATGCTGCAAAAATTAAAGCAGAATTTACGGATGCTTCTCGTTCATTAGATATGGCTGTTTCAAAAGGCGTAATTCATGCCAATAACGCAGCAAATAAAAAGTCAGCGATGGCGAAGTTAGCCAACAAAGCTGGCGTTCGTTAATTTACTAGACACTCCTAAGGCATAAATGCCTTCCATCTCGATTGCAAAAGCTCCACAACCTGCTGCCACAAATCCTGCACAAATTAGAAATTTCTGCATAATTGCACATATTGATCATGGTAAATCAACTTTGGCTGATCGCATGTTGGGAATTACTGGCGTTGTAGAGGATAGAAATATGCGTGCGCAATATCTAGATCGAATGGATATTGAACGCGAGCGGGGAATTACAATTAAAAGTCAGGCAGTTCGATTGCCTTGGAGATCAGGTATTGATAACCAAGAATATGTTTTAAACATGATTGACACTCCTGGCCATGTTGATTTTACTTATGAAGTTTCTCGCTCTCTGGCAGCCTGTGAGGGCGCAGTTCTTCTTGTTGATTGCGCACAAGGTATTGAAGCGCAGACCTTAGCCAATCTTTATCTAGCAATGGAAAATAATCTGACAATAATTCCAGTGTTAAATAAGATTGATCTACCGGCTGCTCAACCTGAAAAATTTGCAATCGAGCTCGCTAACTTAATTGGCTGCAAACCAGAAGATTGCTTGCGAGTATCTGGAAAAACTGGTGCTGGAGTTGAAGATTTACTTGACCAAATTGTGAAGCAAATACCACCACCGATTGGCGATCCGAAAGCTCCGACTAGAGCATTAATTTTTGATTCAGTTTATGACTCCTACCGTGGAGTGGTTACCTATGTTCGTGTTGTTGATGGACACCTTTCACCACGAGATCAAATCCAGATGTATTCAACGGGTGTTAGACATGAAATGCTTGAGGTTGGTGTTATTTCACCAGAACCAATGGCAAGTAATGGTTTAGGTGTTGGTGAAGTAGGTTATTTAATTACTGGCGTTAAGGATGTCAGACAGTCTCGCGTTGGAGATACGGTAACAACCTATAACAACCCAGCCACAGTGGCACTTGCAGGTTATAAAGATCCGAAGCCAATGGTTTTCTCTGGACTTTTCCCATTAGATGGAACTGAGTATCCAATGCTTCGTGAAGCACTAGACAAATTGCAATTAAATGATGCTGCTTTAGTTTTTGAACCAGAGTCATCTGACGCGCTTGGCTTTGGGTTTAGATGTGGTTTCTTAGGTCTACTACACATGGAGATCGTAAGAGAAAGACTTGAAAGAGAGGCTGGACTAACCTTAATTTCTACCGCCCCTAGCGTGGTTTATAAGGTTACTTTAGATGATGGTAAGAAATTAGTTGTAACAAATCCATCTGAGTATCCCGATGGAAAAATCGCTGAAGTACAAGAGCCAATTGTTAGGGCTACTATTTTGGCACCCAGTGAATTTATCGGAACAATTATGGAGCTGTGCCAGCAACGCCGAGGTGTGCAAAAAGGTATGGATTATTTATCTGAGGACCGTGTTGAGATTCGCTATACATTGCCACTTGCTGAAATCGTCTTTGATTTCTTTGATCAACTTAAATCTAGAACAAAGGGTTATGCCTCACTTGATTATGAACCAGTAGGTGAAGAGGCCGGAGATTTAGTTAAGGTTGATATTTTATTGCAGGGTGAAAAAGTTGATGCATTTAGTCAAATTGTTCACCGCGATAAGGCTTATGCGTATGGTGTGACAATGACTGGAAAATTAAGAGAGTTAATTCCTCGTCAACAGTTTGAGGTTCCAATTCAAGCGGCGATTGGCGCAAAAATTATTGCTCGAGAAAATATAAGAGCAATTCGAAAAGATGTATTGGCAAAGTGCTATGGCGGAGATATCACTCGTAAGCGCAAACTTCTTGAGAAGCAAAAAGAGGGTAAGAAGCGAATGAAGATGGTTGGTAGAGTTGAAGTTCCACAGGAGGCATTTATTGCGGCCTTGACCACTGATTCAGATAAAGCGAGTGAAAAGAAAAAGTAAGTGGATCTAGCATTTTATATTCACATTCCTTATTGCATAAAACGTTGCGGGTATTGTGATTTCAATACCTACACACCTAGTGAACTTCAGATAACAACTGGCCTTAAGAACATAACTAACTCCTATACAACTTTATTGATAACAGAGATTAAATCCGCTCGTAAGCAGGTAGGAGAGCGAGCGGTAGTTCCATCCATTTTTTTTGGTGGCGGAACACCATCTCTTATGGAGGCAGAGGATATAAAGTCAATTATTTCTACTATTGGATCTGAATTTGATTTAGCCGGTGACATTGAAATTACTTTAGAGAGCAATCCAGACACTGTAGATAAAGATAAATTGAAGAAATTTTATCAAGCAGGTATTAATAGAATTTCATTTGGTATGCAATCTGCTGTGCCACATGTATTGGCTACATTAGATCGAACACATAACCCAGACAATCTTTATCAAGTAACAAAATGGGCTAGTGAAGTTGGGTTTAAAGAAATTTCAGTTGATTTAATTTATGGAACACCCGGAGAATCAAAGTCAGATTGGCAAAAATCTATCGATACCGCACTTTCACTTCCAATCACCCATATCTCTGCATATGCACTAATTATTGAAGAGGGCACAAAGCTGGCAGCACAAATAAAGCGGGGTGAAGTTGACCAAGTAGATGAAGATTTAACTGCGGAGAAATACCTTATGGCAGATAATGCTTTTACAAATTTTGGCTTTAATTGGTATGAATTAAGTAATTGGTCAAAAGTTAATTCTGAAAGTAAACATAACCTCGCCTACTGGCTTGGTAAGAATTGGTGGGGAGCAGGTCCTGGCGCCCACTCTCATTTAAATGGAAAACGCTTTTGGAATGTAAAACATCCAAACCTTTATAAACAAAAAATTGAGGCCAACGAATCACCAGTTGCCGATTCAGAAGATCTTAAAGAATTACAAATTGAAAGTGAACGGTTAATGCTGTCTATCCGGTTGCCAAGTGGAGTTAAGAAAAATACTTTAAACGAACAACAAATTTTGGATTTATCTGGCTATGTTGAAAGTGGACACCTGGATAAAGGTGATTGGGATAATGGCAGAGCAACTTTAACCTTGGATGGACGGCTTATTGCAGACCGAATCGTCCGCGAAATCCTCTTGTAGTAGCGTTGGCTTATGAGTAATAAGGTCGCTGGCAGACAGCTAGAAATCCTAAAGGCAATAGTTGATGAGTATGTTGCCAGTGAAGAGCCAGTTGGCTCTAAAACTTTATCTGAGCGATCTGGATTAGGTGTTTCACCAGCAACTATTCGTAATGAAATGGCGGTTTTAGAAGATGCAGGATTAATTACTCAACCTCACACAAGTGCTGGTCGAATTCCAACAAATAAAGGTTATCGTGTTTTTGTTGATCAGCTTGCAGAAATTAAACCTCTATCAAATGCAGAACGGAAAGCAATTGAAAATTTCTTAGATGGTGCCACTGATTTAGATGATGTGATTTCAAGAACTGTTCGCCTGCTTGCTCAAGTAACAAAGCAGGTAGCAGTTGTTCAATACCCATCCCTTATCAAAGCAAAGGTTCGTCATATTGAGTTAGTACTATTGAATACAACACGAGCGATGATTGTTCTCATCACAGATGCTGGCCGAGTTGAGCAGAGAATGGTGGAGTTGCCTTTCGAAATAACTGAAGCGGCACTCTCAGATTTGCATAAAAAAGTTAACTTATCTATCGCAACTCAATCCCTCTCTAGTGTCGCAAGTAATCTAGAAGGATTATCTAGAAACTATCGTGGAAATGATAAATCTAATGTCGTAGTAATAATTACCACTTTAATTGAAATGGCTGTAGAGCATCCAGAGGAAAAAGTAGTCTTGGCTGGAAGGTCAAACCTAGCTCGATCTAATCAAGACTTATCAGGCAGTATTCATCCCATCCTTGAGGCATTAGAAGAGCAGGTAGTTTTGCTTAGGTTGTTGTCAGGTACAGATTCTTCAGTAAGAGTTCAAATTGGTGATGAGCAAAGTGAAAAAAGCTTGCGAAGCACTAGCTTGGTTACAGTTGGCTATGCAAATATTGGTGCACTTGGAATTTTAGGATCAACGCGAATGGATTACGCATCATCAATTACGGCTGTTAACGCTGTTGCAAATTATGTCGGACGATTTTTGACAGAGAATAAATAATGGCTGATTTGTATGAAACTCTTGGCGTAGGTCGAGATGCAAGTTTCGATGATATTAAAAAGGCTTATCGGAAATTAGCTAGAAATTATCATCCTGATGTAAATCCAGACCCAAAAATCTCTGACAAATTTAAAGAAATTACTGCGGCCTATGAGATTTTAAGTGACCCGGAAAAACGTCAAAATTATGATATTGGTGGGAATGGTTTTGGTGGTGGGTTTTCAAATGCAGGTTTTGGCTTCGGCGACATCATGGATGCATTTTTTGGTGGTGGGCAACAACGTGGACCTAGGCCAAGAAATAGACCTGGTCAGGACGCATTAATAAAGGTTGAAGTTGAATTACATGAAGCAACCTTTGGATGTGATCGTGAGTTAAATGTTGAAACAGCTGTGGCTTGCAGTAAGTGTGGTGGAAGTGGTTGTGCAAATAATTCTCGACCTAGAACCTGTGATATTTGTAAGGGCAGAGGTGAAACACAGCAAGTAGCAAGATCTATTTTGGGGCAAGTAATGACTAGTAGGCCATGCGCTAGCTGCCAAGGATTTGGTTCGATAATTTCTGATCCATGTGGTGAGTGTGCTGGTGATGGCAGAGTTAGATCACGCAAAAGTATTCCAATTAAAATTCCAGCCGGTGTTGAAACTGGCAATCGCATTCAGTTAAGTGGTCAAGGTGAAGTTGGGCCTGGTGGCGGAGCGGCTGGGGACTTATATGTTGAGATTGTTGAAATCCCTCATGAATTTTTAGTTCGCGATGGAAATAACCTACACATTTCAATTGGAATTCCAATGACATCTGCTGCGTTAGGTACAAAGGTAGAAATTGAAACATTAGATGGCATGCAAAGCGTACAAATTGCCGAAGGATTACAGAGTGGATCTATGGTTGTATTAAAAGGTCTCGGCATAACAAAATTACGTGGTTCAGGCCGAGGTGATTTAATTGTCCATGTTGACGTAATGACTCCAAGTAAATTAAATAAAGATCAGAGTGAATTGTTAAAGAAGTTTGCACAACTTAGGAATGATCCACCTAATAAGGTAGTAATCCATACAAATGAAGATCAAGGATTTTTTAGTAAAGTTAGAAATGCCTTCCGGTAGTGCTGTCCCTATTTTTTGTTGATAAATTAAGTGGTGGGAGTTCTCAAGTCTTAGATAAAGACGAAGCTCATCATGCGATTAAGGTATTGAGAGTAAAAGTTGGCGAAGAGATTATGGTCGCTGATGGCACAGGTAGTTGGATCTCTGGGCCAATTGAAGAGATAGGTAAGAAATCCTTACTGATAAAGGTTATTAATCAAGGAGAGAAAAAGTCGAATAAGCCAGAGCTTGTTGTTGTGCAGGCAATTACAAAATCAGAGAGAAATAAAGAGATGCTTGAGCTTATTACGGTTGCTGGTGTTGACCGAATTGTTCCATGGCAATCTGATCGGGGAATTAGTAAATGGCAATCAGATTCTGCAGATAAATGGGAATCAACAATTAAAGAATCTTGTAAGCAAGCACGTAGAATTGTTATTCCTAAATTAAGTAAACTCGTCACCTCAAATCAATTAAGTGAAGAGTTAAGTTCGAATCCTTTTTCACTTATTTTTCACGAAAGTGCCTCCACTAATTTTTCAGAAGTGAATATACCCAAAGATATACCTAGTATTTATATTATTATTGGGCCAGAAGGCGGAATAACTGAGGATGAGTTAAAAATGTTTAGCGGGAGCACCTCCAAAATAATTAAATTAGGGGAGCCAGTACTACGTTCTGCTCATGCAGGGTTTGCGGCATTAGCAGCAGTTCAAACTAAGTTAGGGCGTTGGTAGCTATGGATTGTTTATTTTGTAAAATTGTTAGTGGTGATATTCCTGCCACAATTATCAAAAAGACTGACCTGATCACTGCTTTTAACGATATTACCCCGCAAGCTCCCACTCATGTTTTGATAATTCCAAATAAGCACTTTATGAATATCGCTGAAGTATCTATTGCGGATTCCAAATTAACCGCCGAACTCTTTAAGGCAGCTGCAGATATAGCTAGTGAATTTGGGCTAGAAAGTTATAGGTTGAACATTAATACCGGCGCTGGTGCTGGTCAGTCAATCTTCCACGCTCACCTTCACCTTCTTGCCGGCAGGGCGTTCGCTTGGCCGCCTGGTTAAATATAGAGTTCTCGCAATGGATCCAATCGTAATTAAAGTACCAGCAGCATTTCCCATGGTCACACTTGTTGGTCCAAGTGATTCTCATCTTCGAATTCTAGAAAATCAATTCCCACAACTTTCAATAACTGTTCGTGGAAATGAAATATATGTAAAAGGTGAGATTGAAGAAGCCAAAAAATTTGTAGATCTAATTGATGAATTAATTGCTATTTTGCGAAGCGGTCAGAGCCTAACTGTCGATATGGTTCGAAGATCAATTGGAATGATTAAACAAGATCCAGCTGAACATCCAGCAGAGGTACTCTCTTTAAATATTTTAAGCAATCGTGGTAAAACTATCAGGCCAAAAACAGCAAATCAAAAGAAGTATGTTGATGCAATTGATGCCAACACAATTACTTTTGGCATAGGACCAGCCGGATCTGGAAAAACCTACCTTGCAATGGCTAAAGCGATTCAATCATTACAGTCAAAGCAAGTTAACCGAATTATTTTAACTCGCCCTGCTGTTGAAGCAGGTGAGCGATTAGGGTTTTTGCCAGGCACTCTTCATGAAAAAATTGATCCGTATCTACGTCCGTTATTTGATGCACTCCACGACATGATTGATCAAGATGCAATACCTAGACTTATGAACTCAGGTGTGATCGAGGTTGCACCTCTTGCATATATGAGAGGTCGAACTTTAAACGATGCATTTATTATTTTAGATGAGGCACAAAATACAACTGGTGAGCAGATGAAAATGTTTTTAACACGTCTTGGCTTTGGTTCTAAAATGGTAATTACTGGAGATGTAACGCAGGTTGATCTTCCAAATAATTCACAATCTGGACTAAAAATTGTTCAGGATATTTTAAAAGATGTTGATGATATTTCATTTATGCATTTAACAGCTGAAGATGTTGTTCGAAATCGTTTAGTAGGCGACATTGTTACCGCTTATGGAAGTTGGGATGAGAATATTTCAAAATCCACCTTTCCAATTAGAAGCGGAAAGGGTGATCGTTAATTAACTCAATTACATCGGGCGGTAGATCATGAAAATAGAGTTAATAAATGATTCAGCATATAAGTGCGATGAAAATGGAATTAAATCTCTTGCTGATTTCACTCTTGGTAAATTGGGAATTCATCCAGATTCAGAGCTAAGCATTAGACTAGTTAATGAGAATGAAATAACTCAACTTCATATCAAATGGATGGATTTACCTGGACCTACCGACGTGCTCTCATTTCCAATGGATGAAATGAAACCAAACTCAGCATCTAATGGACCGGGCGTGATTGGGGACATTGTCTTATGTCCGGCATTTGCTGAGAAAAATGGAAAACAATCATTAGCTGATGAACTTCAACTCCTTACCGTTCACGGGGTACTTCATTTACTTGGTTATGATCATGAAGAGTTAGATGATGAAAAACAGATGTTTGGATTACAAGAGGAATTTCTTAAGCAATGGCGGAGTTCACTCTAAATTTAACCTGCCGCCCTTCAAATAAGCAGAATTTGGATCAATCTGTTGA
>Ga0214921_10010505_pt1 | contig 11441 bp, 8 predicted proteins | sample LL1505_MetaG_FD_177992 | JGI IMG/M metagenome (GOLD analysis project Ga0214921, IMG submission 177992) | Freshwater microbial communities from Lake Lanier, Atlanta, Georgia, United States - LL-1505 | ecosystem: Environmental > Aquatic > Freshwater > Lake | place: USA: Georgia | collected 2015-05-28
CGCTTCTTGTCACAAGACGAAGCCGAACGGCTGTTGGAGGCCGTGCGTCAAAGCGAAAGCCCCTACTTGCAATATATTATCCCGTTCCTGCTGTTGACTGGCGCCCGCAAGTCCGAGGCTCTTCAAGCACGTTGGGAGTTCATCGATTTTGAGGCACGGCGCTGGATGATACCCCTCACCAAGAATGGCAAGCCACGGCATGTGCCTTTATCGAATGGGGCCATCACTGTATTGCTGGCAACACGCCAGCTGCATGAAAAGCTCGGTATAACCAGCCCATGGCTGTTTCCAAGCCCGGCAACACATAAGCCCTATACTAGCATCTATTACCCCTGGCATGTGGCACGCAAGAAAGCAGGCCTGACCGATGTCCGCATCCATGACCTACGCCACTCGTTCGCCTCGGCCCTCGTTAATCGGGGCATGACACTTTATGACGTCAAGGAGGTCCTCGGGCATTCAAACATTGTCACCACCCAGCGCTACGCCCACCTCTCGCAACAGCGCCTGCAAGAGGCTGTGATGCAGGCTGATGAACACTACCGCCCGCGGTCCTTGGTCCATGGGCCAATGACCGTGCATGCACCGGTCCCCATGATTGTTGAGCATGAGACGCAGCTTTGCTTGCCGTAGCCCGACATCTTCGCGGCTTCAGTGGGGGTGACTCCATGTGTGGCATAGATCAGAGCAAACTGCTCCTGCTTGTCCGTCAGGCCAAAGCCCCGCTCACCAAGGGAACGCAGTTGCGAGATGGGTTGCTTTTTAGGACGGCCAGCGGCCTTCATTCGTGCTTCGCTCAAGTGTTTTCTCCAGCTTGTCAGGAATATGCAATTCAAAACAAGGGGTTAAACAAGGTCTTCATTATAAAGGAAGGGTATCTATTAGTTAAGCGATTGATTTTATTACAAGAAAGCGTCCCCCTATCAAATAGAACCCCTATATACCAAGTCCATTTCAAACGGAGCACTCCTACTGGTTTGCTAAGTCTTTGAAGCTATTGAGATATTTTTCTGATAGTCGCTAACCCATTGAAGATACGTAGATAACCGGATAACGGGGGATTAAACTACTTTTAAAAATTAAATAATCTCTGAGAGTGCCGATCTGTGTTATCTACGTATCTTCAAAGACTTACAGACTATCAGTAAAATATCACTCCTCCTCCTTTATAAGGAGTTTCCAAGGACCGTGTTCCACGATCTTTCTATGATCCAAGGTCACCATTGTCAGATGGCTTCTCTAAAACCCTGATCTTAAAGCCCTAAGGCCTATACCCCTTCGGCAAATACCCATCCGCAATCATCAACGCAATCCGCCCCCGAAGTTGCGCCCAAATCTCCCTGTTCGCCTGTGCAAGCGCCTTGGCCTCGGCACGGCGTTCCTTGGTCCGTTGACCATGGACCGTGTTCAACTCCGCAAGCCTCTTCAGCCCCTCAGGCGTCTTCGGCCCTGTGGACCTGCCACCATGCAATTGACAGCGGCCCTTGCCTTTAATGGCTGGCTTCTGACAAGGCGTGCCCCGACGCGTCTTTGCCAGGCACCTTTTGCCCGGCCAATTGACCCCGAACCGCGTTCTGTGGGCTATTGAAACAATATGATGATTTATGGCTAAATCAGGCTTGTCATCGCTATCGTTCATAGGGTCTCCTGAGATTGGCCATTTATAGGCTGAGGCTCGATGTACATAGTACTGTTTCGGAAGCGAAATGAAAAGTATGCATTCAAAGGTCAAAGGACCGTGGACCGCTCTCTTCCGGCGTTAGATGAAGGGCATTGGGCCGTTGTCGGAGGACCGTGTGCAAAGGGTAGAGATAAATAAAAGTAATTCACCGTTGTCGCATAACTGTCAAAATTCTGATGTGAAAGTATCACAATTTCTAGCCATTAATTGTTCTTTATCGATAAGAATTTTCTGCATTCATCTACGCCCCTGTGTTTACCCCCCCATCCTCGGAGATACCATGTCCAACCATGTCATCGATCCAATTAATAGCGCCGATACTAACGACGAAGTCTCGACCGATTTTGAAATTCTTGCGGAAAAGGCCTTGTCGCGCCGCATGCTCCTTGCCGGCGGTTTCGCCTTCGGGGCGCAGATCTACATGGGCGCCGCCACTTCTCCGGCGCAGGCACAGGCGCGCAGCCGCCTGACCTTCGAACCCGTAGCAGCCAACAGCTTGGACACCGTGACACTGCCCAAGGGCTACAGCTGGCATGTCGCGCTCGCCTGGGGCGATCCCCTGTGGTCGAAGGGTGTGCCCTTTGATGAGGTCACCCGGGGCACCGGCGAAAGCCAGGAACTCGCTATGGGTGACAACTGCGATGGCATGGCCATGTTTAATCAGGGGGCCACGAGCGTGCTCGCCGTCAACAACGAATATGTAAATATCGACATCATTCACGCAAACCGTACCTCTAAGAAGGCGGAGACCCCCGACGACGTGCGCAAGAGCAAGGCCGCCCATGGCGTCACGATCGCTGAGATGAAGCAGACCAATGGAAAGTGGTCGGTAGTTAAGGATTCGAAATTCAACCGTCGCATCACCGCCGACACAGCGATGGAATTGACTGGGCCTGTGCGCGGCCACGATCTGGTCAAGACTGCGGCTGATCCTACCGGTACGAAGGTGCTGGGTACGTTCAACAACTGCGGTAATGGCCGCACGCCATGGGGCACCTTCCTCACCTGTGAGGAAAATTTTAATAGCCTGTTCGCCAGCAGCGACGCCAGCTTCAAGCCCACGAGCGCCATGTCCCGCTTCGGCGTCGGCCTGAAGTCCGAATATGGCTGGCTGATCGCTGACGAGCGGTTCGACATCTCCAAGCACCCGAACGAACCCAACCGCCATGGTTACATTGTCGAGATCGACCCCTTCGACCCGACGTCGACCCCTAAGAAGCGAACCGCACTCGGTCGTTTCAAGCATGAGAACGTGGAACTGGTGATCGCCGCCAACGGCCAGGCCGTCGCCTATATGGGCGATGACGAGCGTGGAGAATTCATCTACAAATTCGTCAGCGATGGCCGTTATGCGGCAGGCGGCGACAACAGCGCCTTGCTCGACAGCGGCAAGCTCTATGTCGCCAAGTTCGCCGACGAGGGCAAGGGCGTGTGGATCGAACTGACCCCCGCTTCCACCGGCATGGCCTCGCAGGCAGATATCCTGATCCATACCCGCATGGCCGGATCGAAGGTTGGCGCTACCACTATGGATCGCCCCGAATGGGTCGCTGCTCATCCGGACAAGGCGGAAATGTATTGCTGCCTAACAAACAACGCCAACCGTGGTCTCAAGCCGAACGCTGGCGGCGACGTCACGCCGGTGGGCGGCCCCAATCCGCGCAAGGCTAACAATTACGGCCAGATCGTGCGCTGGCGTCCTGATGGAGGCGATCATGTCGCCAATGGTTTCTCATGGGACCTCTACGTGACAGGTGGCAATCCCAACGTCCACACCGACGAATATGCTGGTTCTAAGAACATCACCAAGGAAAATACGTTCAACTCGCCGGACGGCATGGGCTTTGACACGACCGGTCTGCTGTGGATCCAAACCGACGGCAGCTACAGCAACGCCAAGGACTATGCTGGCCAGGGCAATAACTCCATGCTGGTCGGCGATCCGGAAACAGGCGAAATCCGCCGCTTTCTTGTTGGTCCGCGTCAGTGCGAAATCACCGGCATGACCTGGAGTGCGGATAAGAAGACACTGTTCGTCGGTGTCCAGCATCCGGGCGAGGATGGCGGCGACAGCCACTTCCCTAATGGCGGCGCCACTACGCCCCGCTCCTCCGTCATAGCCATCACCAAGGACGACGGCTCGGTCATCGGCTGAACGAGGCTTAGCAAAAGAGGCGGGGTAGGCGCACAGGTGTTGCTGGACCCAATTTTTAATTATAACGAAAAAAGCCGCCGTTTATTACGGCGGCTTACCAAATTATAAGTGTTGCTCCGATTTAATGGAGCAGATGCATGATGAAGGGAACGTTGAAATATATACCACTGAGCAGCGTGACACCCATTGCACCCAAAGTGGCCGAGGCAAAGGCAAACAACAAAATACCTGACAGCAATGCAACCGAAGACAGCACGATCGCCAGTTGTAGCATCAGTGAGGAAGTCTCGTAGGCGTGACTTTTGGCGAAATTGACATCGCGTTTTTCTTCCAGAACCTTGGCGCGCACAATTAACTCCCGGCGACCTTCATTAGTTGACGGTTCGCTTTCATAGCGATCCACATCACGTTGCCATGCGGCAATTTGCTTCTTGCCTTCCTCGGTGCTGCCTTGCGGGGTCAACTGCAATGCTTGGGAACTGGTGCGCAAAGTGGTTTGGCGGATGGTTTTGGCCTGAAAGAAACTCCACAAATTGCTGGCTTCGATGTTGGAATTGAGCGCTATGGTCTGATGCTCTTTGCCGTTCATTTCCGACAGGGCAAGAAACAACGCTATAATTGCGATCATCAAACCGATTTTCTTTACAGGGCCTTTGCTTTTATGGCCTTCATTTGTGGCTTCATCGGCCAATTCTTCGATCGCGTCGCCCATGGTGAACTCCATATTTCTGCAACAATAATGGGCAGACGATGCCCTGCTTCGGGTTGAAATAAAATGAAAGCCATTTAAAGCTATAAACCAAACAACGTCCGCAACAAGCCGACTTCTAGGCTGGTTATGTTCAGGCTCAGCCGATGAGCCATTCATGAGTGAAATCGGGACTTTGTGGCCTGTTACGCTGTGTGAACCTTATCAATGGAGGTAATTTCTAGTCTACGCTATTAAACAACGGATTTGAGCAAATGTGCTTATTTTATAATCAACGGATTGCATGATACCGATAATGGTGATGATGATGATCATTGCGATATTGGTTATCAACACGATTTCGATAAGAACGTGTATAATTGTTCTTATAGGGAGTGGTATAAATGGGTGAGTATGACGATCTATAAGACGGCTTATTGTAATGTGTTGAACAACCCGCTATAGAAATTGCCAATAAAATAACAAATATAAATGATTTTGGAAGACACGTTGAGATCCGCATAATCCTTTACTCCTGTATCGACTGATCGTATGTGAAGTTGCTAATCAAATCTAATATTTACAAAATGAACGCAGCATGAACTATCTACAATACAACGTCGTTAATTTGCGTTTATCGTCTACATAATATTTTTTGATCTGCCCTAATAATAATAGTTTTTGTGAACATCACGCTAAATAAAATTTATAAATAGTGCGTCTCAAACAGCCTCCTAAATAGTTGGCCAGTTCAATTATGGGTAAGGCCGAATAGCAAACTGCTTGATGGTCGTGCGCCAAACGAATACCCATGCTGTAATGATGAGTGCTGCCTGATGTACCCTATCACCGCTATGGCCAAAATAACTGTGCTGGCAGGGTTGCGCGCTTAACCGAGTTGTAAAGTGGGACACCTAAAACAGGCGCCCCCCAAATAGGGGGGGGAGGCCTTCTTCAATGGCATTAGGCAGGAATTAGGAAACGGCCAAGGGACCCGTGGCTCAATGAGGCAGGATCAAGGACCGTGGGCAGAGGACGTTGGATAGTGGTTTGTGGAAGGCTGGTAACTGACCTTTGCCCTTGGACCTTTACTACCAAAGACTAAGCCCGAAGAATTTTTAAAGTATGAGCAGGGACTAAGGATCTTGGTCCACTGTTCTCTTGCATTATAAGTTTGAACAAGCTAATCGATTCAGTCATCGTTCTGTCATTGAAATTGTGAATATTAATTGGAATAGTTAAAAGTATAAAACAGGATTTCCGATGCGCTCATCACACTTCGCTGTTTTTTCCGCCGTCGTCCTCGCGACTGCTCTTACGCTCGGAGCCATTACATGCATGCCAGGCTCTGCTTTAGCTGTTGAGGGTAAGCTTGTGCTATATACAAGCCAGCCAAACACAGATGCACAGCAGACCATTGACGCCTTCAAGGAGAAGTATCCAAAGGTCGAGGTTACTTTCGTTAGGGACGGCACCCCTCGTATCATGGCAAAACTGCGCACCGAAATTCAAGCCGGTGCACCGCAAGCAGACCTACTGCTGATCGCCGACAGCGTCACCATGGAAGGGCTAAAGGCCGAGGGTCGTCTGTTGGCATATCCCGGCGCAGATATTTCAGCATACGCGCCTGGCATTCATGACCCCCAAAAGTTTTGGTTCTCGACCAAACTTATTACCACAGGGATCATCTACAACACCAAAGCTGGCTTCAAGCCTGAAAGCTGGAACGACCTGCTTCGCCCTGAAGCCAGGGGCAATGTTGTGATGCCGAGTCCCCTCAACTCCGGCGCTGCACTAATTCACGCAGCCAGCCTGGTTAGGACACTTCCAGAGGGTTGGGATTTTTACCGCAAACTCAAGGCAAATGGCGCACTTGCGGGCGGTGCAAATGGGGATGTTCTACGTCAGGTGGCGGGCGGCGAAAAGCTATTCGGAATGATCGTCGATTTCATGCCAATCCGTGAGAAAGCTAAGGGCGCTCCAGTGGAATTCGTTTTCCCGAAGGAAGGCGTTTCGGCGGTGAGCGAACCGGTGGGTATTCTTTCCACTACGAATAATCCGGAGGCGGCCAAGGCGTTTGTTGGTTTTCTTCTCTCGGAGGAGGGCCAGACGCTGGCGCTCAAGCAAGGCTATATCGCGGCGCATCCGAAAGTAGCAGTACCGGCAGGCTTCCCTGCAAGGGAGTCATTTAGCCTGATGACTTTTGATCCAGAAAAAACTTTGAAAGACGAGAAGGCCATTGGCAAGGCCTTTTCTGATATTTTCACGCAGTGATAAGGCCATTCTGCGCTCGCCCCGACTTACCCTTTCTTGAACGAGAGGGGCGAGCATTTTACTGGCTGGCGCTTGCATTCCTGCTTACAGTCTCAGTCCTACCGGGACTGGCGATAATTCGGGCGAGCTTTATGCCGGCGGGCAGCTACGATCCTTGGCATGTGATAACGGAACTTGCGCAATATTCGGTGATGCGCGTGACCTGGAACAGCATTTCTACCAGTCTTGTCTCCGCCTTAATTTCTGTCGCGCTCGGTGGTGTTGCTGCCCTTTTGGTAGCTGTTACGGACATGCGGGCAAAGCGTGCATTCGCCTTCCTATTCGCAATGTCGATGCTCGTCGCACCGCATGTGGCAGCTCTGGCTTTCAAGACATTGCTCGGACCCGCCTCGCCGGTTCTCCAGATGATCGGCTTCGCTCCTGTCGCCGGGACACCAAACCCGATCTTGAGCTATGGCGGCATCGTGATCGTGATGGGGCTACACCATGCACCAATGGTTATGTTGACGCTGTTCGTGGGGTTCAAGGCAATACCGATGCACCTGATTGAAGCAGCGCAAATGGATGGCGCCCGACCATCTGGCATAATGAGACAGATTGTTCTTCCGCTGATGTCAGGCCACCTCGCCGCCAGCGCAACTCTTTCATTTGTTGCCGCGCTCGGGAATTTCGGCATTCCGGCTCTACTGGGCCTGCCTATCAACCTTCTGACACTGCCGACCCTGATTTATCGTCAGTTGTCCAGCTTCGGCCCTTCAGTCATCGCGGATGTTGCATCGCTTTCGGTGCTACTTGCTGTGATTTCTGCGATTGCAATCTTAGTTTCCGCACGATTACTCACAGCAGCACCCCCACTGGAACCAGAGCATGCAATCAAGCCCTTCTGGAGGCTAGGAAACACGCGTCCTGTCGTCGAATTTTTTGCAGCTTTGATCATCCTCGTGGTGCTCGTACTGCCTGTGTTATCTCTTGGGATGGCGTCACTAGTACCTGCCTATGGCATACGGCTTGGCATGGAAACGCTCACATTCCGGGCCTATGGCGAGGTTATGCTCCGACAGGATGTTACGCGGGAGGCATTTCGAACATCTTTTTCGCTCGCTGGTGCCGCAGCATTTTTGCTAGCATTCATTGCCGTTCCGGTGAGCCTTGCAATCAACCGCTTTGCAAAACGTTCCCGAGGCCTCCTGCTTTTTCTGATTGATATGCCCTACAGTTTGCCGGGAATTGTCATCGCCATTGCAACAATACTTTTGTTTCTTCGACCACTACCGGTTGTTGGGATCAGCATTTACGGAACGCCCTTGATCATTCTTTTTGCTTATCTCGCGCGCTTCCTAGCCCTCGCGGTCAAGCCTGTTGCTGCAACTTTCCAGCAAATCCCACCTGCAATCGAGGAAGCTGGCGCGCTCTGCGGTGCAAAATTTTTTACTCGGTTGCACAGCCTCGTCATCCCGCAATTGCTTCCTGCCATTGCGGCAGGTGCCGTACTAGTTTTTCTTACAGCTTTCAACGAGTTGACGGTTTCGGCACTTCTCTGGAGTTCCGGCACGCGTACATTGGGTGTTGTGCTCTACGGCTTTGAGGAGTCAGGCCTTACAACTGAGGCATCGGCGCTAGGGATTATGACAATCATGGTCGTTGGTCTCCTTATGCTCGCTGTTGATCAGTTGAAGCCATATTTGCCTGAGGGCATTGTTCCCTGGTCTGTTGATGACAGAAAAATCCAAATTCAGCGCTAATCTAGACGATCCTTTCCAGTTCAGTCGCAATCCCAAAGCCTATATCAGATACGTAGTGGCATGATGGTGATTTACACGTCGCGTGAAGGCCCTGTCAGTTGCAATGGCCAACATCACTAATCTAAGTTTAAAGGGTGCAACCCACATTGCCTGCCTCAAATAGGAGGTTGGCATCCTGCAATGGCATTAGGCAAGAATTAGAAAAACGGCCAAGGGACCCGTGGCTTACTAAGGCAGGAGCATGGACCGTGGACAGAGGATAGAGGACGACGGAGAGCTGCAAGGCGGAAGGCTGGTAACTGCCCTTGGACCTTTGCCCTTTGCCCTTGGACCTTAGGTGCTGTGACTATCAGGCTGCCGAGCGGCCATGCCCACTGCGCAGATCATAGGGCTTGATTAAGACATCAACAGGCAGCTTAAGGCCGCTGGCAAGCCTGCGGATCATCTCGAGGCTTAGGGGCCTCACCTTATTTAAAATGTCCGATACACGACCACGTGGGCCTATATATGGCTCAATATCCTTTCTAGTTAAGCCGCGCTCATCCATGACCTGGATGAGGAAATCAATTGGACCAGGGTCCGTGATCGGGTGATGGCAGCGTTCATAATCCTCAATCAGCATTGTGATGATCGCCAAGGTATCTGCCTCAGCCGAATCCACAGGCACATCCCACAGGCTTTCAGCCGTGTATAGAGCCAGCTTATATTCGTCTTCAGTCCGAATGGGTTTTATAATCATGGCCACCTCAGATATATTCAACATCGATCTTATCGTAATGAGCGTCGAATTGGTATCAACGACTGCAAGGGCGCTGAAATCGAGCCGCTAAGCTAACGGGCTACACAAGCGACAATGATACTGAATAAAGTACAATAAATTCAGTTGCTTAGAACGGATTTAGGCCTTCACACAAAGGCAAATCCCAGAAGCGCATCGATTCCGAGCGACTCCCGATATAGGAATCAATTAAAAGATCAATGAAATCAACATACTAAAGACTGGGTTTCACTGGAATACGTCAAAGTCTGCCCAACCTACGGCCCAGGCTTCTTCTACATCCCAGGCACCACCACCTGCCTGCGCGTTGGCGGTTCGGTCCAGGCTTACGGTTACGGCACCACCGTGTGGCGTCAGCAGAACGATGCAGTCAACAGCAACGCTGAACTGCGCATCTTCCTCGATGCACGTGACAGCACCGAATACGGCGTGTTGCGTACCTTTGCACGCATCAACTGGATCCGCTCGTCCGGCGGCGACGATAACTCCGGTTCGCAGCCACGTCGTGGCCAATTCTTCGGTAACGGCGGCACCACTGGTTACGGCAACCTTCAGACAGGTTTCTCCGGTTCGGAAGCTTTCGTACAGCTCGGCGGTTTCCTCGCTGGTCGTACCACCACGTTTGCTACAACCGGTCTTTCGGCTGTCCAGTTCACCACGCAGAACCCAACAAACGGCCGCGTGAACCAGTTCGCATACACAGCATCGCTGGGTAACGGCATGAGCATCACCGGTGCAGTTGAAGATGCTGCTGAATTGCGTCAAGGCATTAACGGTGCAACCGCAAATGCGATCCCGAACAATGTTCCAGATGGCGTCGTCTCATTTGACGTTGCACAGAGCTGGGGTACTGTGAAGGTTGCCGGTGTTGTGCATAATGTTGCACCTGCTGGCCGTGATACCACTGCTTCAAGCAAGACCGGTTACGCTTTGATCGGCGCAACCAAGATTAACCTCCCAATGATCGGTGCTGGCGATAACGTTCAGCTGTTCGGTGCTTATGGCGTTGGCGCAGCTGGTCGTATTCTCGGCAACACAGCTACCGACACAGCCGTTGCCAACTACAGCTACGGCGTTGGTCGCACCAACGGTGGTCTCTATGACGGCGTTCAGACAGCAACCACGCTGACCCTGACCAAGGCGTACAGCTACGGTGCACAGTTCCAGCATTTCTTCTCGCCAACCGTTTCGGCTTATGTCGGCGGCACCTACGGCAAGTTGGATATGCCTGGTTCGGTCCAGAACACAACCACTCTGCGTGATATCGCAGTTTGGGGCGTCGGTCTCGGCGTGATCTGGTCGCCAGTTAAAGGTCTCGAAATCAACCCAGAAGTGGCTTACCGCAAGGCAACCTCTTCTTTTGCTGACGTTGCTTCCGGCAACGCTGCTGGTGAAGGTTCGAGACTGAGAAACGACGACTCGATGACCTACCGTCTGCGCGTCGCTCGTTCTTTCTAATCCTCTGATTAGTTAGACAACATTAGCCCCCGGCAGGACACTGTCGGGGGTTTTTTATTGCCTATGATCTTGATCGGCTTTTTGTGCTAGGAATAGCCTATCCGGTAATGATGTGACGAACTGAGTAAAGGCGAGATCATGACAACGCGTATTGTGCTGCTGCTGGCTTTGGTGATGGGTGCAACCTGTGGCGCGCAGGCGGGCGAGAACAAGCGCTTCCATTTCGGGCTATGGGGCGACATGCCCTATGCCAAGGCCAAAGACGAGCTGAAAATGCCCGCGCTGCTGGCCAGCATCAATGCCGGCAATATCGCTTTTTCCATTTATAACGGCGACATCAAGGACGGCAGTTCGCACTGCGTCGACAAGATTTATTCAGATGCCGCCAGCATGTTCAACAGCATGACTGTGCCGGTGATCTATGTTCCCGGCGACAACGAATGGACCGATTGCCACCGCCTCAACAATGGTGGTTATGACAATCTCGAACGGTTGGATTATCTGCGCAAGGTGATGTTTGCCAAAACCGACAGCTTCGGTAAAACCACATTCAAACTCGAGCATCAAGGTAAATCCGGTGAAAAATTCGTTGAAAACACCCGTTTTACCTATGGCAATATTGTCTTTGTGGGCCTGAATATCCCGGGAAGCAATAATAACAAGGT
>Ga0214921_10010506_pt1 | contig 11441 bp, 7 predicted proteins | sample LL1505_MetaG_FD_177992 | JGI IMG/M metagenome (GOLD analysis project Ga0214921, IMG submission 177992) | Freshwater microbial communities from Lake Lanier, Atlanta, Georgia, United States - LL-1505 | ecosystem: Environmental > Aquatic > Freshwater > Lake | place: USA: Georgia | collected 2015-05-28
TCACACAAATCCACTACTGCCCGCAATCTCATCGACCCGATCCTGGATGTCCAAGCCGACTGGCGCTGGCAGAAACTCAAAATCATCATCGATCCGACCGGCAGGATCACCGCTGCATACGGCAAGAAGCGTCAGTCCCATACATTCACCAAAGCCAATAAAACCGGCACATGCCGCCATATCGAGATCCTCGCAACAATGGCCGTTCACGGGGCATGGCAACCATCCAGAGCAAACTCCGATGCCGACAAGAAGGCGTTCAAGCGCCTTCAAGCCGAACTCCAAGCGATCCTCCCGCTAGCAGGCGACCCATTCAGAAAAGAAGGCGCTCAATTTCATCCCATCTTTGAGCTCAGCCTCCCCAAAGAACACTGGCCGGACTCGAACGAGGATAACGAACTCGGATCGGAAGAGGATTGAAGGTGGTCCCTTCAAGCTGCGGATAACAGTGAAGGCCAAAAAGCTCATTCGCCTCTAAACCCAAACTTGATTCCCAGTATGCGCTACTTGGTCTGCGACGAACAGGATTTGCAGCGCCTGGAGGATGCGTCCATTTTTAAAGTCAAAATGGTGGTCCGATGGATGCCCCGGGGCGGGGTAGGGTTGATGGGGGGCAATCTTTGCAAACCCAGAATCCAATACCTCAACGCCCCAGCGGCCCCGTTCCGGAGTTGTGGAAATGTAGATGAAATAGTCGCTTTTAGACTGTGTCATTTTTTGTATGAAATAAACACTCTAAGTATTCCCCGCTTTTCGGCCATCCATTAGTATGCGTTTTATTTGTTTCCCCAAATCGAATAAACCACCCCGCTCAACTCTTGTTTTCATGAACCATTACACTTCCGCCCGCGATCAATACGCCGCCCTCGGCGTGGACACCGAGGCCGCTCTTGCAACTTTGGCATCAACGCCGATCTCGCTGCACTGCTGGCAGGGCGATGACGTTAGCGGATTTGAAAAAGACGGATCGAAACTCGAGGGAGGCGGCATTCGGCCCACCGGCAATTACCCTGGCAAGGCCCGCACGATCGATGAACTCCGATCCGACCTCGACAAGACGCTTTCACTCATCCCTGGCAAGCACCGTTTGAATGTCCATGCCTGCTATGCTGACCTTTCCGCCGGCCGCGTAGATCGCGACGCTTACACGATCGCCCAGTTCCAAAGCTGGGTGGATTGGTGCAAGGCGAGGGGACTCGGGGTTGATTTCAATCCCAGCTATTTCTCCCATCCGCTCGCAGTTGACGGACTCACCCTCGCCCATCCGGACAAAGCCATCCGTGAATTCTGGATCAACCACGGCATCGCCTGCCGCAAGATCGGTGAAGAAATCGCAAGGCAGATCGGCTCGCCAGTGGTGACCAATGTCTGGATTCCGGATGGATCGAAGGACATGCCGTATGACCGCAAGACGCCCCGCGAACGCCTTGCCGCCTCGCTCGACGAGATTTTTTCCGTGCCGGTTGACCGCAAGCTCAATCTCGATGCCGTGGAGAGCAAACTCTTCGGCATCGGCTCGGAGAGCTATGTTGTCGGCTCGCACGAGTTCTACCTCGGCTACGCCGTGAAAAACCAACTCCTCTATTGCCTCGACGCCGGGCATTTCCACCCGACCGAAAACCTCTCGGATAAAATCTCGTCAGTCCTGCAGTTCGTTCCCGAAATCCTGCTCCATGTGAGCCGCGGCGTCCGCTGGGACAGTGACCACGTGGTGCTGATGGACGATCCCACGCGCTCCATTATGGAAGAACTCGTGCGCGGTGAGTTCCTCGATCGCACACACATTGGACTCGATTTTTTCGATGCCAGCATTAACCGCATTGCCGCCTGGGTCATTGGCACTCGTTCGACCATCAAGGCGCTACTCGCCGCCTTGCTCGAGCCTGCGGCGCTCATCCGCGACGCTGAGCTCTCTGGCGATTTCACCACGCGCCTTGCTCTCATGGAGGAAGCGAAGACGCTTCCGCTCGGTGCGGTCTGGCAGGAACACTGCCGTCGCCAGAATGTGCCCGGTGATTCCTCGTGGATCGCCGAGGTTAAAACCTACGAAAAAACAATCCTCTCGAAGAGGAACTAATCACAGACTACACCTCAACCCCACAAATCAACACACCATGAACCTTGCACTCGGCGTCTTCTTCCACTGGCTCGGCGGTCTCGCATCTGCCAGTTTCTACATTCCCTATCGCGGCGTGAAAAGATGGTCCTGGGAGACCTATTGGATCGTTGGCGGCGTCTTCAGTTGGGTCATCGCACCTTATGTGCTGGCCAGCCTGCTGGTGCCTGATCTCTTCGGCCACATCGCTGCCGCACCGCGCTCCTCGCTGATGTGGTCCTACCTCTTCGGCATCCTTTGGGGCATCGGCGGCCTCACTTTTGGTCTCACCATGCGCTATCTCGGAATCGCTCTCGGCATGGCTGTGGCTCTTGGCTTTTGCGCCGCCTTCGGCACGCTCATGCCACCTATCTTTGATGGCAAATTCGGCGAACTGCTTGCCAGCAGCTCTGGCCTCACTGTTCTTGCAGGTGTGCTGGCCTGCCTCGTTGGCATCGCAATCAGCGGCGCGGCCGGCATGTCCAAGGAGAAGGAGCTTTCCCAAGAAGAAAAGGCGGCTGCCATCAAGGAATTCGATTTTAAAAAAGGTATGCTTGTTGCCATTTTTGCCGGCGTGATGAGTTCCTGTTTCGCCTACGGCCTCGCAGCTGGCAAGCCGCTGGGAGAGATCACCAAGGTTGCTTTGGAGACTTCCGGCGGGAGCCTTCTCTGGCAAAACCTTCCCGTTCTTGTCGTCGTGCTTTGGGGCGGCTTTACCACGAACTTCATCTGGTGCCTCATTCTTAATATCCGCAACCGCTCGAGCCACGAATACCTCAACATGCGTCCCTCCCACATCTCCGAGATGAGTGCGGCCGAGGGCATGATGATCTCAGCAGCGCCCGAGATTGCCGCCAACCGCGAGGCTGCAGCCCATGGTTCTACTGGCAGCGCCACAAGCTACGAGGGGCCTGCTCCACTTCTTCGAAACTACTTCTTCTGCGCTGTCGCGGGCGTTACCTGGTATCTGCAGTTTTTCTTCTACAGCATGGGCGAGACGAAAATGGGAGCCTACACCTTCTCGAGTTGGACTCTCCATATGGCGTCAATTATCATTTTCAGCACCATCTGGGGAATCTTCCTTCACGAATGGCGTGGCTCCAGCCGCAAAACAATGAACCTGGTTTTCCTTGGCCTTCTTATCTTGGTGGCTTCCACAGTGATCGTCGGCTACGGCAACTACCTCGGTGGCGAGTCCGGCGGTCATTGAGTCGATTTTAATGTATGACTACATATTTAAGGGCATTATAGAGCATGGTTTGGCCCATTCGGTTTGGTCGAATGCTTGGCCAACTCAGGGCTCATAATTCGTTGAGCCGATATTCCCTCAAAAACGCAACGAGGGGATTTGTAGTCGCCGTGAAGACATCCTTGACGGCATTTTCGGCCGGTTTCTTAAGCGGACCTGGGGCCGCGTCGATATTATCCAGGCCGTGGGCACTGGAATATATGCTGAGTAATAGAACCGAAAGGACTAAGAAGCAGGTTCGCAGAGTGGTTGACATACTAAGTCCTTTGAGGTTGTTCCGCATGTCAGGTTCTATCAAAATACAAGCGAACGAGCATCAACTCAGGGTTTGGAAGGGGTTCTCCCAAGCTGAATGTAGTCGAGCCCGAAATTCAGCTCCTTCTTGAGTTTTTCCACTTCCGGATTCCAGCCCACTGCGACCACCTTCAAAACATGGACGCCGGGCTTGAGCGGAACTTCGAAGACCTGGTCTCTTTCCCGATGGTAAGTGGGCGCGTAGAAATCGACAGGGCCGCCAATCTTCTGTCCATCCAGGTAAAATTCATAAATGCCGTTCTCGGGACCATAGGTCGCACCGACTGAAAATTCGCTCACCGCCTCCTTCACTTCAAACTGGAGAAAAAGCGGATAGCGATGCTGTGGCACCTGAACCTGCCATCTGCGCTCGGCGTTATTGGACCATCCGTTGCCGGAATTTTTCATGTCCAGCGGACGCGTTGTGCCGACTGTCGTGGGCAGCACCTCGATGTGGTTCAAGTGCTCTCCTTCCAGCCTGCCATAACTCACTGGCACCGGGTCCTTGTATTTCGCCGGCACATAATAATCCACGCGGTCTTTTACCGGAACTTCCTTGTAATAATCGGCTTTGCCTGCCGTTTGATACCAACTAACACCATAGGCATTCAGCAGCGGCCAGTTGTTGCCGTGATACTTCTCCACAACGGCTTCGAAGCTTTGGGTGAAGGGAACATTGTCCGGAATCTGCCAACGCGCCATTGTGATATGGCCGGTGTTGCCTGGCCCCTCCTTATTGGCGGTCTTTCCTATCTCATCGGCAGTGCCGCTGCGAGGCAGGGAATGCAGGGCGGTATCATATGCGGTGGCATCCCCCCAAGCATAGCCAAAATAATCTTCCGTTCCCGTCCCGAATGTGGACGGCATCTTCTCGCCATCCACAAAGAATTTTTCATCGCCTTCGCCCCACCAGTATTTGCTACCGAGGACATCCTTAAAGGCTGTATAGTTGGGCGTTCCCTCTTTTAGCTTTTCCGGGAAACTCTTTACGCCAATTTCGATTGTTTTGAAATTCCACGCATGCAGGGGATTCCACATATGCGCAGTGAATCCGCAGAAGCGCCCTTCAGCTCCATCGACCTTCAGCACCGGCCAGTCGGGCCAGCGATCCGTCCATAGCCGGGCTTCATCAAATCCGGAGAAGTCATCTCGATGCCACTTGTTGTGATAGCGCAACAGGTTGTCCGCATTCTCCTTCAGCGCTTCGGTGTGAACGGCAAAACTGAGAGTGCGGGGCTCGGAGCCTTCATTCTTCACCTTGATGACGGCCTTCTTGAAAGGCATATACCAGTTGGAGTAGTAACCCTCTTTGGTCATGCCACTGGCTAAAGTGCGGTTGAGATTCTCACCCGCACCGATTCCGAAGAAATCACCCAGCGGCGACCATACGGACGGAGACTTATCGTCGTCCCAAGTCATGCTGATCGCAAGTTCACGCAGAATCTTCACCGACGCAGCACGATCCCATTCCGGCCGCTTCATGACAAAGGACGATATCGCCGCGGGGGCGTCATAACTGACAACGGTTTTCTCCTCACCCGGCGCGAATTCCACCGTCACCTCCTTGCACTGCGCGTTAGCGCCGACAAACAGGTTCGGCCCGCGTTTCGCCCAGACATCATTGGCTCTCTTTAAAACAGCTTTTTGTTCCTCCGTAACAACTCCGGTGGTCGAAGGCACTGTGGTCCCTTTCGGGAAAAGAGTATAGTTGACGTGAAAATATCTCCCCCACTTCGGCTCGACCTGAATCTTCAGGGATTTCTGGAAGATGATCGGAATATAGGTATTGCATCCCCGCGCTTTCATATAGGACAGATCGGGAACTGCTCGAATCTCCGGGGGGCTCCCTGGGTTCAGATTGAAGAAATCGACAAGTGTTTTGCTGATCGTGGGCTCTGCTGCGCCATCCACATAAACATTCCATTTCCCTCCGGCTATGGGCTGAGCGGACCAAATGCGCCAGATCACGCCCGGTCCCTGCAGATCCACGATGACGCCATCGGGATTGAGAGTTGAGCCATCATCGGCATTGGCAAACCAGTTTTCGTAGAGACCGGTCTGTTCGTTGTATTTCGATTTCCTGTCGTAGCTGGAGAACATCCCGCTCTTCTCGCCCGGTTGCGGCTTGGTCGCCAGATACTTCATGTCATAGAGCCGACTGACGATATCGTCATAGCTCAGGCTCTTTGGTTCAGCTGCTTGGGTATTGGCGGCCAGCGGCGCGAGCAGCAGGGTGGTGATGAGTGTGAGGGTGTGCTTCATGATCGTTATCGCCTATTTCTTGTTCGAATAGATCAGCGTATCCACATTCTCCGGCCAGATGGATTTCAACTTATAGACTTTGAGATCTGCCGTGCCTTCGGCATCTTTCAGGCCGATGCTGACCTTTCCCACGGGGCCAGTAGTGATTGCGCGGGGACCGATTTTATAGACCGATCCATTTTCAACAAAGACCTCATAGGTGGCGCGATCGATATAGAAACGAAAGTCGATCTTGCCGTCTTCCTTGTCGTGCACGATGACTTTGTCCTTCACATTCTGCAAAAGCGGCGTGTCGCCGAGTTGTTTTTGTTCGATGAAATAGAAGAGATTTGTGGAACCAATCTTTAACTCGACCATGCCGGTCTTTGACGCGGTCTTGACGGAGGCCACCACCTCGACCAGTGGCTCTTGGGCATCAAACGATACGGTCTCGGCTCCCCCGATTTTCTGATCCTGGGCGGAGAAGATTTCCTTTTCGCGGAGCTTTTCCAGTTCTTTGACCGGGTTGGCATACATCCGAACCCCGTCATCTGCGGTTCGCAGGGTCAATTCGAGAGGCAAGGTGAAACCACTGGCGAAGGGCACATTTTCCCCAAAACCCTGCGTGACCCAAATCATGCAAATCGCACGGCCATCGGGGGCGTTGCTGAAACATTGTGCCGCCTTCAGCCCGCCAAAAATACTGCGGCGGTATTCCTTGAGATCGGGCGTGAAGGTCTTTCCGTCGAAAGAACCCACTTGGTAGATGGGTGTGGCGTCCATCAACACCCACTTCATGTTGCTCTTGTCACCGTCCACGGGGAGTTCGACGAACTCCGGGCATTCATGATAGTCGGAATCCCCGTTCGCCTGTTTCTCCTCGGGGAACAGCTTTTCCGTTTTCGACTGAAGCTCCCATGTCTTCAGATCCTTGCTGGTGAAGAAGGCCATGTGCCCGGAGCAAGCGTGGGGATCTTTGCCCATCACGTAGGTGACGATGACCCAGTTCTTGGTCGGCTCATGCCAGAAAAGCTTCGGGTCGCGACCATAGCTGCCGTTCCACTTTGAGCCCTCGGGCTTCGGATGCACGATGATGGGGTTGATGTCGTTCATGACCGTATAACGGAAACCTCCATCGGTTGAGTAAGCGATGGACTCGCCGAACGGGGAATCCGTGTAGGTGGCGACGATGGTCTTCTGGTCGCCGACCTGTTTGCCCAGGGTATTGTTAAAATCCACGGCGGCGCCACCGGAATAGGCCTGCCCGTTCACCATGCCGGGGTAGCGGTTTTTTTCATTGCCACCTTTGGAACGCAAGGTGCGCGGGGCCTCCCGCCAATGCACGAGATCCTCACTCACCGCATGCCCCCAATACCAGCCACCAAAAAAAGTCTCCGTCGGGTTGCATTGCCAGGACAGGTGATAGAGGCCGTCCGAATAAAACATGCCGTTCGGGTCATTGTTCCAGCCCTGGATCTGGCTGAAATGGAACTGTGGGCGACCACCTTCCTTGTAGATCGGCTGCGTGTGGCGCATCTTGTCGCTGCTTTCAATGCGGCTCAGAATTTCCGCACCGCGCTCCGGATTCAGTTTGTTGTCGTTCACCCGTAATGTCGCTTCCTTACCCTTGTATTCTTTCATATCGAGGAAGGCCCAAAACTGGGCGTCAGCCACATTGCGAGGGTGAATGGCAAACGCCCGGTGGATGAGGCTACCATCCACCCACACCTCCAACATTCCCGGATCCGCCGTCTTGCCCCCGTTGGGGCGCTTATCCACCGGCAGGATCAACAGATCGCCCGTGATGGGGAGCTTACGTTCGGCCGATGCGGGCGGGGCGGCATGGGCGATTCCGGCGATGACCGCCAGGATGGAGAGGAGTGGGAGGAACTTTTTCATGATCTATCTTTTCAGAGGAAGAGCATTTTCTCTGAATAAGTCGCTTGCGGGATTTGCTTTCTGCGGGACGGATTACTTCGACGACCACGCGCTCTTCAATTCGTGGATGTCGAAGGCCTTGATGACGGCGTCACCGCCGGTGATCGAGATGGATTTGTTGTCGAGATCGGAAATCACCGAATGGGTCAGGACGGTTTCCCCCTCGTTGAGGAAGATCTCGAAGGAACCGCGATCCACCAGGATGCGGAGTTTGACGGATCCGTTCTTCAAGGCATTTGGAAGGGTGTATTCAGAGACGTTCAGGCCGAGCTTCTTGATTTCCTCGGGAGTCTTGCCAACCGCTTCGATTTTCTTAGCTGCATTCTCCGGGGTGATAAAATGCAGGGACTTTTTTGCGGGGTTGTAGGTCAGGATGCTGCCACGAAGGTTGATGACCAAATCCTGATCGCCTTTGGGTTCGAACTCCATCGAGAGGTCATAGCACTCGGGGGAAATCTCGCTCAGCTTGGCGTTGGCCTCGGCGACACTGGTGTCTTTCGGCAGGCTCCAGGATTGCGTGCGGAGGGTTTCGATTTCTTTGATCGGCCACCGGTAGAGGTTGTAACCATCCCCCGATTTGCGCAATTCGAGTGTGGCCGGGAAGCTGAGCTGTTCAGTGAACGGCATCTTCTTCGTGTAGAAGGCACCCTTTTGCAGCCAGCCGATGATCACGGTGCGGCCATCCGGGCTGTGATTAAAGGTTTGCGCGGCGTTCCAGTCGCCGAACTTGTCATTTTTCACGGCTTGCTCAGCGGTGAACATCTTGCCGTCGAACGAGCCTATCTCGTAGTCGAAACTGCCGTCGTAGAGGAGCCACTTCTTCTCGCCGAGCGGTTTGCCGGCCTCATCCAGCACCGGCAATTCCACCAGATCGAAGCACTCATGCGCCCACCTGCGAGTGATGTCGCCCGTGGGTGTCCAGTTTTGCAAATCATCGGAGTTGAAAAAACGGACTTTTCCACCGCTCGTCTCACCGAGCCATAAAATCGCAACCCACTTTTTCGTTGGCTCATGCCAGAATATTTTTGGATCGCGCTGGGTGCCTTTTGGGTCGACCTCCCTGCCTTGGTTCGGAATCACCGGCCCGCCTTCGTTGAGCAATTGAAAGGTGTGTCCCTTGTCCGTGCTGTAGGCGATCGCCTGATGATAGTTCGTTTCCTTGGGCGGCGGCAGCACGCCGAAGCGCGGCCGGTCATCCAGCGCGCAGGAAAACATCAACACCAGGGTCTTGGTGTCGCCGACCTGCTTGCCGAGCGAGTTATTGTGATCCACCACGCCGGTGCCCGAAAAAGGGTATCCGTTGCCATAGGGAAGTATGGCATGGGGACGCTGAGTCCAATGCACCATATCCGTGCTGACCGCATGGCCCCAGGACATGTTTCCCCAGCCATTGCCGAGTGGATTGTGCTGAAAGAAGAGGTGGTATTCCCCGTCGTAGTAAAGCAAGCCGTTCGGGTCGTTGATCCAGTTCTTCAACGAGGTGAAATGGAATTTGGGCCGATAGGGTTGGTCGTAACCGATCTCTTTATAGCTGGGAAAGGTTTGGAATTGCGCGGAAGTCGTGTCTGCGGATTTCTCAGCACGGGCGCCGGAGACCAGGATGAGACTGCTCCACAAGAGCGTTGCAAAAATCGAATGGAATGATTTAGTAAGATTCAACACAGTATATTCCTCTCTATTCAGCCAGCGAAGCGATCTTTTCACGGATTGCGTCAGCGATAATTCGGTAGCCGTCTTCGCTTGGGTGAAGGAAGTCAGGCATGATCTTCTCATCCACCGTCCCGTCGGGCTGGAGCAACTTGTCGTTGACGTTGAGGAAATGAACGGTCTTCCCATCGTCGAAATTCGCAATCATGGTATTGACCTCCTCATTTTTTTGTCGGTTCTTGTCGCTGGGGTCGGCCCCACGGGGGAAGATCGCCAGCAACAAAACCTTCGTTTCCGGCGACTTGGAGTGAATGGAATCAATGATCTTGCGGATTCCGCTCGCGATCTCCTCGGGAGGGTGTTCTCTAACGGGGGCATTGTAAGTTCCGACCATTAGGACGACCACCTTGGGAGTGATCCTATCGAACTCCCCGTTTTCCACGCGCCAGAGGACATGTTGAACCTGATCGCCAAAGATGCCGAAGTATGCAACATTGTATGCGGCGAACTCCTTTGCGACTTCTTTGCCATTGATAAGCCAGCCCAAGGTAATCGAGTCTCCCAAGAAGACGACTTCTGGCATGCGTTTCGCGGGTAGGGCAACGTAGCCGTCGTGAAGGATGGAGAATTGACGCTGGATTTCCCCATCATCGCCGAGCTTGGGCGCAGCGACGTCGGCAGGTTGCGGCGGACGAGGCACACGCCCAGCGGCAGGCTGGTCGAGTGGTTTGGGCACGGGGATGTTGGAGGGATTGCTGGCATCATCTGCGGAAAACAGTGGGGATGCGCTCAGAAGTGCCGCGACTGCGAGGATGGTGAAGAGGGGTTTCATTAGGAATTTTTTGGTGAATGTGGCCCACGCTTTGCGTTGGGAGAGAGTTCTGGGTCGTTATTGTTCATTGTAAATATGTCGCTTTCACATAAAACGCGCTGGTTAGAAATTTGCCATCCGCGCCCAAAAACTGGGCATCCAACGTGGTTTTGCCGGTTGGTAAGGTGAGGTCGTAAGTCACTGTTTTTTGATCGGGAGTTGTCGTGACGGATTGGAGTTCCCCGGTCTTGCCGATTCGGAGGGTTGCTTGGGCGATCGGACGCGCGCCCCTACCCGTGGTGGATCCAGTTTCCAAGCCCTCGATCAAGGGTTTACCGGACTCGAATGGCCAGCGACTCAGTTCCACCCGGTAGTTTCCTGCGGTATCTACTTCGATATCCCAAACTCCTCTGGTGGCGCCTTTTTCAAGACCAAATGGCGTGTCATTGCTATCTCCCTGCCAGTCGCCGGGATACATGATGACCTCTGGCGCGGCAGGATTTCCTATGTGGATATAGCGAGGGTTTTTGTAGGTGGCGGATACGGCCTTATGCCATTCGTCGTAGAAGCTATTCAAAGCTTGAACGACCTCGGGGTTTTGCTCAGCTACATTGGTGTCTTGATGGGGGTCTTTGGAGACGTCGAATAAATTTTTTCCTTGGTCCATCAAACGCCATTTTTCCCAAGGAACGGAAGCATCCCACTTGCGGCCGAGCACGCCGTATTGAACCACCAATTTGCGGTTTGCAGACGCCCAGGGTTCATTGCGGAGCAAGCCCACCAGACTCACGCCATCCATCGGGTAGAGGTTCTTGGGTTTGATTCCGCAAAGTTCCAGCAGAGTAGGCGCAATATCTTGGATTTCGGTTAATTGATTGATGTCTCGACCCTGTTTGATCCCGGATTTAGGCCAGCGAAAAAAGCAATGAACCCTGTGGCCACCTTCCTCAAATTCGGTCTTATGTCCACGCATGGCGGCGTTGTAGATTTCCGTGGCTTCTTTGGATCGGGATCCATTGTCGCTGGAAAATATAATAATTGTATTGTCCTTGAGCCCGCTTTTTTCCAGAAATTCCTCGAGGCGCCCGATATTTTCATCAATGTTGGCAATCTGCCCGTAATAAGCAGCGGGGACTTTGACATCTTTACCATTTGTGCCCTTGTAA